>Ga0066648_10001361_pt1 | contig 13495 bp, 13 predicted proteins | sample CryGeyCG12114_NA_FD_59537 | JGI IMG/M metagenome (GOLD analysis project Ga0066648, IMG submission 59537) | Groundwater microbial communities from aquifer - Crystal Geyser CG19_WC_8/21/14_NA | ecosystem: Environmental > Aquatic > Deep subsurface > Groundwater | place: USA: Utah: Grand County... | reverse complement strand
TGCTGGCGATTTGCTAGGCTTTGCTGGCTCGAAATCATGTGCTAGGCGTGATGAGACTTCAGATAACGACTCGGCAAGACCGGCGACGTCGAAGTACTGAAGTAACTGTGTGCTTTCAAGTAGCTCAAGAACCTTCGTCTCACTGGGGGAGAAAGCCGTGACGTGCCTGTGTAAGAGATTGTGCACTTCATTCAAGACTGTAGTTCCTGGCAGTGCGATGATGTATACAGAAGCAGTTTGTTTGAATCCCTGGGCCAGCAAATGGTCAGCGATGAGGTATGCTGATAGTGCATGTCTCCTTTCACAAGCAATGGCAATCGTCTGGCCGCTTGACCATACGTCAAAGTCCTTGTCAAAAGCTTTGACACCTGTATGGCAACGGACTCCAGCTGCACGGCTGTGCTCGAGATCAAACAATGTCGAGGCTAGAGTTACTTCAACAGCCCGAGCGCGAACCGAGGGTGTTTTGAAGACATGGACATCATCGTCCATTGTGGTCGGTGGGCACCCTCCTCAAGCATAGGTACCTAGTGGTGTTGAGACGTAAATCGAAGGAGCGTAGTTACGAACTAGATTGAAATCATAGCTCTACCACAGTGATCACTTCAAGTTGAGAATTACGCGTCACACAACATTGGACTCCCGTTGCTTCTGAGCCGCCTTGATCTTTCGGATTGAACGCCTACGCTAAGTCATGATCCGAAAGCTGAATATGCATCATCACACTCGGATCGCTCTCTAGACCCACACGACATTATTCACAGATATACACAAAACATCGCAGCGCTCAACATGCTTCTAGTATGGTGGCTTGCTCAGCACGCTGCCTGCATTCTCCCTTTCAGACTCCTTGCCTCTGCCACCTTCTGACGAGATCCCTGCCAGAAGCTTACCAAGATCGATTTTTCCCACGGTCGACTGTTTGTCGCTCCACACCGAAGTTGTGCCAGCCCGACTTGCCGGCCTAGAGCCAGCTCTTTTCATCGTTCGCCCTTCTCGTACTACTGAACCTGCATACGACGAGCTTGCAATCCGCGAAGATTTAGGACTAACCGCTTGCGCTGCTGCTCGAGTGGTTGCGATACTTACTGTCCCTGCTTTGTTAGGGGAAGAATCACGCGGCCACGTACCCGGTAAATCCAAAGACGGTGGTAGCTTTGGCACAGGCGGTACGTCATCACCCAGACGAGGGTCCGACATGGACTGTGGCAGAGTGGTCAGATCGTGCACAGTCTGAGCAGCTCCTGTGGTGTTCTGCACGAGTTGATTCTTTGTAGCCGAGGAAACCGTAGCAGGCACGGCGGTCGTATCTTCAGCGTTGCCCATGCCTGCTTGTAAGGACGGATCAGGGACTTCCTCATCGTCGGCAGGATTCCAGCTCAACACACTCTCACTGGCACTGCTTCTCGTGCTTCTTCTGGAGCTCGCTGCGGGTTGACGGAGCGGACTCTGGTGCCGAGCCTTGCTATTATAGCCCGAAAGCGCTCTTTTCAGCTCAGATACACGCATCGTTGACTCACGACTTGAGTTGGTATTTCCGGGACCTGGCGAACCATTTGTACTGACACGGCGACTGGTCTGTAAGGTGGCCAAACCACCAGGTAGTCCGAACGTGAGTGCCCCGTTTTGCGATCCAGCAGCTAAGTCTTTGATACTAGCGGTTTCGTTTCCAGGTAAACCATTAACAGCCAGACGGTTCCTGTGCGCGAAGGAGGCACCGCCTGTCTTGGAACCCGCAATGGACAATGCGCCCTCTTTCTCCACAGCTGCAATGCAGGCTTCTCTCGACCACGAACCCAACAATTCGTCCTTGACTTTTTGCGGCAATTGGTCTTCGGGCGACGGTCGGGCGTTGGGCACAATTCCGTAGCCATAGCCAAACCCCAGAGTAGGCACCGAGAACAGACGGCCGGGAAGCGTAGGAGGCGATGCAGGTGGTGTGTGGAGAGTCCTGTCATAGGCTGCGGCGATTTCGTCGACGAAAAGAGATGCGTTCAAGAAAGGTCTAAGTGTTTCCACGGCATCATTAGAGACCTGCGAAAGCTTCTGACCCAAAACAGGTTCTCTTTGAAGTTCATCCAACGAGGTGGCTGGGAACTTGATACCGTCCTGCCATAGAAGGAACCTCTTTCGCCTCGAAATCTCAGCACTGATCTCCTGCCCGCACTTGGATGTCTCGAAATCAAACCTTTCTGCTATTGACCACAGATACGCATGAACGAGGGTCGCTACATTAACTTTGGCTTGAGGTGACGTAACTATGGTGCCCGCCAGAGCGCTTTCCTGCAGCCGCATTATCATCGGTAAGCCGGTCCGAATTGCATTGACGCCGAGACGGTCCACGAGAGTAGTGAGCAGTGAGTAAAGTGTTACTATGTCAACAGCTTCCTCAGCCTGATCCAATGCGTGGTCATAAATGGCCAGGTGTAAGAGTTGGAGGAACGTTGACTTGGCAGGTCGTGGCTCTTTCCTTGACGCATTCGAGACAGCCCGTCTCGCAAGCTTGATGTCTTCCTTTTCAGTCGCAGCTTTCTTCAGCTTTGTCTTCTTTGAACCGTCCCGTGGCAACAGAAGATCGTTCTTGTTAGTCTCGAGCTTGAGCCACGTCAACAGTGCATCAACATAAGCAATCCTCACTTTTTGGTCTTCGTCCTTCAGAAGCCATTGCGTCGCTTCCCATACCTGGACACCTACCCGAGAGCGTGCCTCAGCCGCAGTGCCTGTGGCAGTCCTTCGATGATTTGCGGTAAGGAGTATGTCCTTGACACTTTTCAGTGCAGTGACTCTAGCGGTAACGAAAGAAAAGAAGCCGTCCAATGAAGAATCTTCTTGCAGACTCGCAGACTCTGCAATGGCCTTTGTCGTGCCCAAAGGATTGTTTATGGCAGCTGCGGTTGACCGAATATCCGATTGGACAGAAGGCTTCAATCGAGCTAGAAGTGCTGTCATCATGTCTGTGATCTGATCTGTGTAGTATATATGATTGGCCAAGGACGCTATACACTTCTGCAGCCGATACAGTAGCTCCTGCCGTACGGGGGACGGCCTGATCTCGGCTGCGACCATTTGGCGCCCCCGATCAGGCTCCATGAGCACTGTACTAAGATCGAATGTCTCCTTGGCTTCGTGATAGAGGCCGAGTGTATCTGTTTGTTGATGGTGTGGCATGATCTTAGCGTCCCGCCCACCAAGTTGCAGGAGCGACAGCGTGTGCTGTATCAGACCGAGCAGGACGTCCATCACACTGAGGCCAATGAGATTGATGTCTGAGCTAAGAAGCCAGTCTACCATCGTGACCAAGATCAACTGCTTGTCAAGAGCAGACTCAATGATAGCACTCCTAACCAGTGTCTCCATGGCTGTAACAACAATGATGAAGCGATCCTGCACCGGCGTCCAGCGTGCGATAGTTTCGAGCAGTGATGTTGCCCAGCTGCCTTGGTTCGGAATTTCTTTGCTGATTTGAGGAGCGCGCTTTGTGGCAATGAACCTCAGTGTGAAAGCGGCTGCGAGCCTTGTCTGTCCTCTGATACTTCCCGTGCCAACAGAGAAGATCTGCTTCAGACTCCGTACCGCCAACACGCGGATTTCATCCTCGGCAGCCTTATCCGCATCGGCGGTCGTTCGAACAGCAGCGGCTGAATTACCATCGGCCGTATCTACCGTCGTTACAGTCGCAATGCTCATTCGCCGTCGGCGAAAACTTTCTTCACCCGTCTTCTCGCTGAATGGCCCACGCTGTTGAAGGGCAGTAAGAATGTCGTCCTCCTCTAAGGAGAGGTTTTCCAAAACAATTGGCATGATGATATTGAGCTGCTCAGAGGATTCAACAGCAAGAGCATCAGAAGTGGCTATGGCACAGATTGCTCTCAATCCAGCGGTACGCCAGCGTAAAGACAGTGGAACGTTCTGAGTTGATTTTGTTTTTATTATTTGCTCTTCTCCAGCAAAGCTGGCGTAATGGTTGACGATTGACACATATTGCCTTGCTCTTTCTTGATCTGCGGCCAGAGAAGCTGCATCAACGTGTCTGCAAAATGCCTCGAATGTTGGAACGGATTCCTCGATCATGTTGATATCGTTAGATCGTAGGACAGAATCCAGAATGGTGAGCACGGAGCCAGAGTATAGCGGTAGGTCTCTGGGAGCTTTCTCGGTAATCGCGGTAAGAATCTGTAGCGTGACCTGAACATTGCTACAACATGGTCAACAGTCTACCACAAGCACAAGTTCGGGCTCTCCTACCCAAGCTTTCCTCTCCAAACATCGCTGGCCGTCTTCTTCTCCAGAAACGCGCCCACTTTCTGGAGTTTGCTTCGCCTCGTGCTAGCATAGTATAATAAATAGCTCAGAGGGCTACTCTCGGGCTTGACTTCCTGAACACCCTTCTGATACTTTGGGTAACATTTGAGTACCAAGACTTGGTGCTTTGGCCGGCATTTTTGGGTCGCGCTGTGGATAGGATGGAGAAGGGAGCTCATGCTGATAGTGTTCCAGATGTTTCCAGATGATCATTATCGGCGCGACGCAGGCGTGAGTCGCAAAAGTAACATGCTGGAGGAAGGGCGAGATAAGATTGTACAATGTGTGCAAAACAACAAGAGTGTAGGCACACGAGGCAAGTACTTGTTAGTCGCTGTCGCGAATAGGATAGACTCGGAGGCTTTGAAACGACCAACTGCCAGTGGGACTTTCGCTAAGCGATGACGGAAGAAAAGCAGAAATGAAGTGATCGGCGGCACTCAGGCTGCAGTCCGGCCTGGCACTGGCAGCTGGCGGCCTAATGAGTGCGCACCCCAGCCCCTGCAGATGCCACTGGCAGTGGTCAACCCTATCGTACGAGTCTTTGTGTACGGACACGTGGCGGGGATTTGCGAACTTACTATCATAACCCCCAGCATCTGAAGCCTCCCGAGTCCCGTGCCTCCGCCCGGATCCTCGAATCTGCCGAGCCCGAAACCCACCGGAGTATTATTCGCAGTCACTGGAGTGCTGCAAGTTTATGAATCAATCAAGGAAGGTTTCTTGTGCTTTAATCGTACACGCTTGGACGATACAACTTAATCCTTGGTTATGTGTTTGGCCTTGACCTCGGATACGTATTTGCTGCTTACTTTTAGGCAAGGTGAACACAGGGCAAGCCATGATGATATCAAAGCACTACGAGTTATGCAACATAGCAACACAGCAACACAGCAACACAGCAATACAGCAACATAGGGTGGAGAGGACTGGCCTCATCTACGCGGTGAGACGTTTGGCATGTCACCGGCCTTCACACCACTCGAACGACTCGCATACCAGGATGCAATCGATTGTTTTTTAAGTGTCTTTTTTGTACAATGACCAAATTCATGAAACGATAACAGAACCAATCATATTACGCGATGCTGATGCAGCGTATCCTACAGCCGTCTGAATGCTGTGTACAAGAATGTCCAATGAACTCCAGCACAAAATACCATCGTCTCTCGAGCATCTCCGCAAGCTGAGACCTGAGAACCTCCTCCTATGCTCACGTAGCCACCCACATCACTTGTCAAAGAAATGAAGCGCAACGGTGAAGCATTTATGCCATGACCAAGGCAGCGGCAGCGGCAAGACCCGCGAAAGCCAGGGATCCGGCATTGGCGTTGGCAGCGCCGGTGTACTTCATTGGAGCAGATGAGCTGGTGCTGGTGCTGATGAAACATGTTAGCAAACATACACAGGTGAAGGAATCGATATACTTACTATGCCCAGACGCCAGTGCTGCTGCCAGTGCCGGCGGCGCCAGTTGGGGTGACGGCAGCAGCTGGAGTAGTAGCAGGAGCAGAGGCCCCTGAGGCGGAACCAGAGCCCCAGGCAGCGGAGCTGGAGCTTCCGACAGCGGAGCTTGAGCCCCATGCAGCGGAGCTAGAGCCCCAGGCAGCGGAGCTTGAGCCAGTGGCGACGACTGGGGTGCTCATGGCAGAAGATGCGGAGGAGGTGCTGGTGCTGACGGAAGCAGTGCTGTAGGTGTAGTAACACCAATCGGCAGGTGGGGAACCAGTCCACTTGGCGCTAACGGAGCTCAAGACCTCGCTGGGGAGGAGAGAGAACCAAGCTGGAGGTGCAGTGGCAGTGTACGATGGGCACATGGCGCTGCTGGAGGCTGTGCCTGTAGCAGTGACTGGGGCGGTACCGCTGGAGGCGCCGGATGAGGTGCTTGAGGCCCAGTCGTTCCATTGCTCGTCGGTGCAAGAAGTGCTGCTCGATGGGTCGGCGCTGTTGGTGGATGCTGCGTTGGTGGAAGCCGCAGTGGTGGTTGCCCCAGAGCTCGACGCCATAGAGGACGACGATGCCCAGTCAGCCCATGTGTGGGAGCCAGATGCGCCGGACTGGGAGCCAGTGGCACCGGTCTGGGAGCCAACGGCACCAGTCTGGGAGCTAGAGGCGCCAGTCTGGGAGGCTGGTACGGTGACAACGGCGCTGGATGGCTTGTATGGGCAGTTGGTCACTTCCGGGGCACAGGAGGTGATGGTAACATCGGTGGTCACGACGCTGGTGTAGGTGTTGGCAGAGACAACGGCGGCAAGGCCGGCAACAGCGAAAGCGGTACGCATTTTGACTGGTTTGTTGATGATCGTTATCGAAAATAAAAAGGATGGAGGTATTGAGCAAAAGTTGATGAGTTGCTGGTTAAAGAGCGTGGGTGAAGCTGGACTCGAACGAGTGGACGACCGAAGTCAAAAGGTGACGATACTGAAAAACTGAGGATAGTGTTTGAGTATGGGAAGAGGAAAAGCAATAGTGCCTGGGGCTGGCAGAGGTTCTTGTAGGGCCCTGGGAGATTAGTGGCCTACCAGGGAACCATCATGGCCAACACGGAGCGAACGATGAATGGGAGGCCAGTGGGAGATTGCTTCTCAGGAGGACCCGAGCTCAGCACGAGTCAAACGGGGGAGGAGTGGATCCACGAAAGAAATAGGAGACGAGGCTAACGAGGCTAACGCAGGAAGACGCCAAGAGAGACCACAACGCAGCCAGTCGGCGCATGGGGAGCAGTTTAAGCATCCTCTGGAGCCGTTCATAGTCGATGCTAGCGTCTTGGGGCAAGATGATCGTTGTTTGGGACTCCTGGAGACTCGTGACTCTAGTGTGGCCAGATCCTACCAAATGCCTGCCTACCTAGGTAGGTGACTTTTCAGTCAAGTTGTGCGCACGCCAGAGCCAGCAAACGGTGATACCTGTCACATCTCCAGCATGTTCGTGTCGCGCTTCCTCTGTCAATGGCAGCTTAGACACGCGGCGAATGGCAGCTTGTTCACTCGTAAACAATATTACTGCGTATCGTCAGACAAATTGGCTGCTGTCAATCACTGACATGCCACCCAGCACTCAGGGGCTTGTCTGCCAAGATGGCCCGGGAGCTTTTACCTTCAAGTTAGTCCTACCACAGTACGCACCTCAAGCTGGGCGGCAGTACTAGTACCCTTCCCCACAGATGACGTGCTGTCGTTTAGCATAACAAACATCAAACCTCGACATGCAGTGCACAGTTTTAACCGCTTTGCTTATTCAGTCGCTCAAATCAATGTGCGGCCAAAATACTACCATAAAGCCACAGTCATGATAGATCGGTGTACGTGCGCAGTATGCTCAGGAAATCAGCAGTGACAACAAGATCCGAAGGTACATCCGACAGCTGACCGCTGACGCAAAGGCATTACATGGAAAACAAGCCAAAAACATAGGTACCTAGGTGGGCAGCAGCCGTGCAAGTTGTTTGACCCGTGAGGTTCGTATGGCTCAATGCTGTACAAGCGTCTGCTTGAGATGACCAAGGCTTGTTACATGAAGACCTCTTGGAACAGCATCTAGCCACCCAAGTCATTATTTCTCGCAAACGTTCAGGCTTTCCTTAAGCAATCACCTGTCACAGCCGCGGATGGTGAAGGCTGTCAGACAGAGGCTTGGGCCTTCTCAAATTTACCAACACATTGGAGAACGTCGTCCCCAATGGTGTCAGCTACCTGCTACATATGCCTTTGTCTGTGATGATCCTTACGGCAAACATAAACCGAGTTCAATGATTTGGCCGCGACCTGTCTTCGTAAGCCTTGATCAACATGTGAGCCAAGCAAACCAACCAGGGTCATTTACACTCCTTTCCGCCGCATGTCGCAACCTTCGCTTCGATACGACACCGTCGAGGTGAGTGCCGTCAAGGGAGATCACAAAATAAGTGCCCTGGTTCCGACATTATCTATGCAATTAGAGGTCATTCCTCGTCCGGCTACAAGACTGAATAAGCATACCCCATGGAATAAGCATACCCCATGGAACAAGCAACTTACTGATCCAGACTTGTTAACATATGCAGTTTCGCAGACGTTTGCATTGAATGCTCCTGTTTAGCCGGCCATATCGATTCGTTGCTGTTAATGGAGGAATCCGGCGTGGTCGTTACAAGCTCACTTCCTGCAAGTCCGCCACTGCGCGCCATAGCCGATAAATCAAGAAGCACCATGCTCCTACGGTGGTCGCCTAGTGCGCCGGGCAATGGATGGCTGACCAGAGTCCATATTTGGCAATCATGCCATCCACTGATACACGTTGCGAATCTGTGGCTGCAGCGGTCCTTCCAGCCACCAGTCACCTCAGATTTGTCGAGACGGCCACTGGAGACGCGTGGTCCTATAAGTGCAGCCGTCGAAATATCATATGTCCACCACACCCGCGTGAGGTAACCTCTACGTGGCCTAGGTACCAGGCAGGGGATGCAAAACGTAATCACAAGCATCTGAAAGCCGTACGCTCCACAGTCTCTCGACCGTCCTGTCGTGTCGGTCATCTGGACTGGGCCCCATGCGCTTTCATTAAAGGTAGACAACTCAGACAGAGCATTGTTGCTGTGACCTCGTGCAGTATAAATACCTCTATTACCTTTAACGGTATTTGCTCTAAGCGATCTGAAAACGCAGCGACCGATCCCTTCAATGTCTTGTAGCCGAGTCGAGTACCTCGTCGCTCTAATACATCGCTTGGCCTTGTCACATACACAAGCCCGTAAACGTTGACCCCAATAGGTTCAGAGCTTCATGATTTCAGGCAAAGGTTCAGGGAATGGGTTGAAGGGTGACTCTGACGCAACTTCTCTTCTTCTGTCGACGATCTCATGTCAGGTTTCAAGTTGTCTAGTGATGCCGGACTTTCGCGGACATGCACGCTTGACCATTGGAGTCCTGCGCAGTCAGTTCAGGTACAACTTGCGATGTCGGAGTCGAAGCCTCCGACCCGAACTAAGCATCAGAGATGCGTCTTGCGCCGAATGCCAGCGATGCAGCCTCCAGGTTGTCCTCTGTTTGAGCCCTGAGCCGCAGGTAAGTTCCAATTATAGATAGCTGCTAATTACTAGGCTCACTAGGCTCATCGGGTGCTAGTCCTCATACTAGCAGCAAGGCTGACGGAGGCTGAGGAGGCTCGGGAATTTGCTGACTTTGCCATGAAGGGAGTCAGCTCGAAGACTGAACTTGAGGGCCTTCGAGTAACTCTGCCTACCTACCAGGCTACCACAGTAAGGAGCTTGAGGTAGTCTCAGCCAAACTTGAACCTGGAATCGGACTGCCCCTGCGACTGCCACTGCCTTCGTGGACCCCACTCACTTCTCCTCTACCTAAACCTGCAGGCCTTGTTGGGGTCGGAAACGTTAACTGCTGTGCCCTGTCTCTAATCCCAGCTCTTCCTCACGCTCTTGCTCTGCGACGTTCTTCTGATGCGTTGTCAATGTTCAGTTTCGATTTACGCGTACGCTACTTGGAATTGCGATCCAAGAGTATCGACCCAAACGATGCAGCAGCTCGCGTTGAAGAGAATCCAGGGATTCCCTTTCTGCGTGGATGTCGCATCATACAGGCTAAATCGCAGCACAGTCATCGCCCTAGTATAGGGTATCATGGCGATTGCATGCCGCGCCCACATTTTATATTCCCGTCCGAACCTTGAACACTAATTAGAAGTGCTTGATGCTTGTACTGGACTAACGTTAGAAAACTCGCCGACAAACCAGCACTAGGGGTCACCAGGTGGTAACCGTAGCTTATGCTACTTTCACCATTTGTGTCCTTCCGCGGCTCACAGGCCGGTAGGTTATTATTGTTCAAGGTTCATCCGTTTCGAGTCTGGCGCCTTGTCGCTCTTCCACGCTTGAAGACACCGGCCAATCCCGAAGCATCCCTCGAAACCAAGGATCATCACGGCCCATTATGGAAACCATGGTCACTCGCGACTAGATGATGCATGCTAGTCAAGCCTACTAGCATTCTACTGATTGTCAAGCTTGGGTACCTCTTACATATCACACTGGCTTCTCTCACACTCGCAGTTATGTCGAAACAATAATCTGGGACGCTTGAGACATTGAGGCCAATGTACTTCCTGCCTTTCTTGAGCTAGTCAAGCAAATACAATCCTCGCCACGGCCACGTGGTTGTACTACTTGCTTGAGCCAAAAACCCTCAACCAACATAGACATGGCGCCGTTGCAACTGTCTGTCACTAGTAGTGGCTTTCGGACGAAGCTTTGGCACTCACGCTCATACAGCACGCTGCCGCCACCCGTGGAACCGTCTCTATGGGACCGAATCCCACTTGAATATCATCCGCCTGACTCAACAAAGTGCCCTTCAGCAAGCACAACCACCAACGCCACCACGTACGAGACTTATAGCCGCCCAGGTTATCTGCCGCAGATCAGATCGACCAGCTGGAGCGCAGGCCTCTCCACGTCCGACGCAGAGTACAACATGATGTTCAGGCCGCTGCATACTCAATCGCGTTCGGGAAGGGCCGCGTCGTGTACAACGTTGGCTGTTGAGGATGAATATTCACACGAGAAGCGGATTTGTGTGGAGATAGCCGGTGCTTTACCACCGGACTATCTTGAAGCGCCTCCGACATACCAATCTACAGTATCACTTGGACCGCAAGCTGTGGACGACTGTACTCGGTTGCTAGTCGACACAACAAGCATGCGACGGCACAGTCATGCAGATTTCAGGGCAGCGCCATCCACAACTGTGGTTGCAGAACCTACTCCGATTTCTCCTATCAACACTTTAGACAGAGATTATCTGGCTTTACAGCGACGGAATGTTCGTACTATGCCGAACCCCTTCTCGGTACCTCACCTCGTGGCTCTCCCCTCTTCGACGGTAGGAACACCACGTGAACACTTGGCTTGAGCTACTGCAGCCACAACAGTGGGTGTTCACAAGCAAATGACATTGCCATGTCTTTCCGGGACAATTCGATGACAGATCACACACACCTCCCCTCGCTGCTATAATCTAGGCATACATGGAGAATAACATGTACGAGTGTACGGTACGCCTGTCCGATCCAGTCTCCCGAGCCGCCAAAGACAAGAAGGCAGGAATTTAGACGCTCAAGCAGGAATCCGTGGTGTCGCTCCAGCCATGGATAGATACCCAATCTCTAATAAGTGCAGTGAACATCGAGGCTAATACGAGCTAACACCTTGTCTGGCCAACGATCCGCGCAAGATTTCTTGCCAGGCCTTTAAAACTCTCTAGCCCTACATTTGTATAAATTCGCACAGGTGGTGGTTGGTCTCTTCATTCCCAGTGCACGTGGACTTTTGGCTTGAGATACATACTTCAGGGAGGCTTGCATGGAGTGGGCTAGCAAGCCACATCGGCGGCCTGGAACGTGACAAGCTTAGCCTGCTAGATAATGACCAATTGCAGAGATAGTAACCAGAGCTGAAGCAAGCCTCAAGAGGCCCCATAGAGCGGCTGGTGCCGTATCGCACGTCAGCACTCTCGCGGAATGTGAATTGGGTCGACGCACGGCCTCCAAAGATTCCTTGCTTCACCACGCGTGACGCGAATGCCTCGGTGCAGCGTATCCTATATCTAAGTCCTGCATGCTCTTTAGCAACACTGCCTTCATCGACCAACAATACTTTCACTACTATATCTCACCATCGTGGTAGCAACCACGCTCTCCTTCGTTAGTGTTCTCGCACGTTAAAACGAACCACTTTGCAGTTGCAAAACCCACAAGCACTCATCGGCTGGACTCTATGGCACCAATTCACGCTCTCTCGCTAGTAGCACGTCGCGCCGAGTCGGTAAAACGATTTGTTATTACCTCACGCGATACGACGCATCCTTCTTTGATCGTAACGATTGTTGTTCTAGCGGTTGTCTGTGCACTCCTTTTCTCCACCGCTGTTTATACGTTCTATCGCCTCTGGTCGGCTGTCATTGCACCGAAGCTTGCTGCGCGACGCTCGAAAGCTGCGCAAGAAACGCAACCGACGAGCAGCCGTCGGCAGAGCACTGTGAACTGGGCGCGAAAAGACAGCAACGTTCTCTGGTCGATGTACATCAACGAAGATGATCTCAAGTCACAATTCGCCCAACCGTCGAAGGACTCACGCCTGTTCTCCATCGGCTCAATCTCGACTATCGGACCCTTGGATCGCCGGAGCTCGAGAGATAGTGCATCTGGCACACTGCCACAAAACGACGAGAAAGCTGCCGGTACTGCAACTATCCGCAGTCGGGCTGCATACGAGCAGGAAACGACACCCACCAAGGTCGTTCCTCGCCGACCATCGCGTATGGGGCTCGGACATCATCACACGAATTCCTCGGAAGCTGTAGTGTCAAGACGGCAGTCAGTCGCTGACGCCAAGCGAGACAGCTTGCTGAGAAGAAACGGGATCCCCCAACGCTGCAGGAACAGCTCGACCAGCCATTATCGGGTCGACAGAGTTCTCTTGTGCTTTGATGAGGGCCGAACGAAGCTGAAGCCGCACGTTGGTGCATTTTGACGAGGACATGTCGATTTATGATACCACCGTTTTTACGCAAAGCAATTGAATTGGAATATTGGCATTTTGCATTTGAGTTCTTCCGTGCTTGGTCACGGGCTTTAGTTTAGCTGGTTCCGGAGATAGCATATCTCGCCAAGCCTAGCTGTGCGTCAAACGTAGCAAATCGATCAAACTTCGAGTGTGCAATCCACTTCAAGCTTGGTGTTTGGTGTTTCCAGTCCGCCTTCTCCTTTTGCTTCCACTTCCCCTCCCTTCAAGGTTCCCAATTCACATCACCTCGCGTAAGGTACTCACTTTCATCCCTCAACGATCGCGTCATGAAGGCTGTTTTTTACGCTTATGTATCCAATGGCTACTTGTGATCGCAAGATAAGGCTGCATCTTTCAACGCTCATGTCCATCGACCTGGCTATGAGTGGGACAAATCAGTTGTCGACCCGCTTCACCGTAGCATCTGCGAAAAGTGTGGCACGATCACTTGTCATGGCGCTCCTTCTCGCGCCTCCCGCCAGTGGTATAGCTTTGTAACGGGTACCGCAACGTTCGCACAAGTCTGACATTGTTTCTATCTCATCCCTCGTGTTCGTACCTTCTCTGGTCTTGCTGTTCTCACCTCGCTCTCTATTGTTCCGTCAAAACCCACGCGCAAGACCTGTTCTAGTAAGAACG
>Ga0066648_10001357_pt1 | contig 13522 bp, 11 predicted proteins | sample CryGeyCG12114_NA_FD_59537 | JGI IMG/M metagenome (GOLD analysis project Ga0066648, IMG submission 59537) | Groundwater microbial communities from aquifer - Crystal Geyser CG19_WC_8/21/14_NA | ecosystem: Environmental > Aquatic > Deep subsurface > Groundwater | place: USA: Utah: Grand County... | reverse complement strand
CTTCAATACCAACCCTACAATATTCCATAAAGTTCTGCTTTCAAACAAAACTCCAGTCTGAAACTAACCCCTACTCCACAAAGACTCTGAATTTAAGCTAAAATCTCTATTTCAGTTATAAACTCAACAAACCATTACACACTTTATATGTTCATAACCCTCCTGAATTCCTGTCAGTATAACAATCAACTAAATTTCCTCATCCAACATTTAACATGCTAAATATCTCTGGAGCCTGATTTACCCAAAAAGTCGTAAAATCTGGGTACAGACAAAACCTCAAGTGTCAAAAGCTATGCAATATACAAACAGTGGATGGAAAATCATTTACACATGTTAACACACTACTCATATCACATTCACCCTTCAGTCCTGTATGATTTTAACTGGAATACTTTTGTACAATAATCCAACCTAACACCCAACTAACTAACTAACTAACTATATGGATCCGAAAAGACACACATGTTGAGAAAGAGTTTGGAAAAAATTCCAGCTGTTTCTTTTGTGTGCTGAAGTTGTACTTTTACAAACTATAACCACTATTATCAAAATATTCATCAGGATGCAAATGATCCCATACAGCTATCCCAAGTAGTCTTGCTGTAGGGCTCAATGCGTCATGGTAACAATAATAATGTTCAATAATATATGTCATATGGACCGGCAAGTCATACAAGAAATGCTTATGCATAGACTCCACTCCTTGTTTAGTCATCTTCCCCTTTCTGAGGAGAGTTCCTCTCCTGTGGCTTGTATTCTTTTTCACATAGGGTGAACTCCTGCATACAATATACACATTATTATGAGGACTGCAGGACTTGAATTAGCTGCAGGCTTATTCATTTTGTACACTACTGACTGACTGTTGTAATGTAGCCTTAGCCACTAACTAACTAACTAACTAACTAACTAAAAACCAAAAGCGAGCTAACTTTTTGCTCCTAGTACATCCTTTATATACCATTGTGGGGTGAGTTCGTCTTCGTTTCGTGGTACTGTTGCATATAGATGTTCACTGCTTATACTGCACCCCTCGAGTTTTACAACACAGTCTTGCTCTCTCAGAGTGTACCCAAACGTTTGAGTATCAGTCTTTGAATAGATACTTGTGGCAAAGCATTCCATGCCGTGTCTTCTCCCATCCACAAATATTTCAACAGTTAGAATTTTTTTTTCATCAACCCTCCGCTCAACCCTAAGGTGTGACTTTGAGTGCTTCCTGAAGTTTCTTGCGAGTTGCGCGGTTTTATCGGTATGTACGAATTTTTCAATTTTCATCATTTATATGCTATATAATATTTTGACAGCTCGTTCGGAGGGATTTTTTTTGCCTGTTTGAGTTTCATTGTTCATTTGTATGTAGGCTCATTGTGTAGAGTTTTTTTTAAATAGTTTAACTTATCGACAGTTTTTTATCATAGTTAGGAGAGGAGTTTTATAACTGAAAATTTGCATTACGTAAAATGGCATTATCAATACCTAAATTATCAATTAGTATCTGGTAGCACTTTTTTAAGTTGTACGAGTATGGCAAGAAAGGTGCGGCTCACTCATTTATAATGTGGTGTACTCTATTCATTCACTGGCTGACTAAATGATTTTTTCAGATTTTGTTGCTATTTGAGTAAGAAAAGGATGCAGTTAGTAGAAAATAAATATTGTAGTGTGGAATGCACTTGAGAATCTATATTTTAAATGCTAGTTATCATATGCATTGCAAAGAATACAATGCTGTACGATGGATGTATAACACTGAAGACGTTTTGCTGTCGAAGATTGTGCAGAGGACAAAGGTTTCTAGAAGAGATTAAGTCCTTAGTAAAATATGTGGTGTGACTATAGCCCATGGTTTTTGAAGTACCGTACACTACGTAGCACAGTGCAGTAGTATGGAGACTTCCTGAAAAGAACAGAACAGAGATATACAAATGCATGCCTGGTTAGTTAAAATTTACGATTTCGTGATAAAAAATCCCTAGTTTGATTAATTCAGCCAAATTATGTACCACCAATTATATTGACACTTCATAAATGCTCTTATCCACTTTGAATTAATGGCAATGTCAATGAGTTTTATGACTCGAATAAAAAATTCAAAACTTCCAATATAAATTTACATTTATGTCGTGCGCACACCATGAAAAATTGTGTATTCACATTTGAATAGTAGATAGCACACATTGCGTACATACTGCACATCTTTACTCATAGTTAGTTGGTTCGATAACTGCGCAGCTAACCACGAACCACATAATAGGAATGTCACATTAAATTCTCCTGTTTTTTGGTCACACTGGCTCACACAAATGAAGTCATTCTACTTATTTTTCACTTTGGATTCATATACACTGCAAGAAATTTAACATTTTCATGTCTAAAACGCTGTCTACACACAATTATTTTAATTACACGCTTTTCCTGTCGCTTACTACGGAAAATATTCTTAGCTATACACAATATCTTAACCCAACCATTCATACTTTGTGTAGTACAACACCCTTTTAAACCCCACATTGATTTAGCTCACCATATTTCCTTCAAAATTTGCAACTCATTTTCAAAGAATTCATTCATAATAAATATGTTAACAAACATTCCATCAATTTTATAATAGTTATGACATGAATAACTCAATGACAATGCTTGTTTGGGGTTCTCTTAACCGTATTGTGTTCTTGTTACTAGCTAAGACATAGTGTATGCAGATGAGTCATGTCTAAAAATTTCAACGCTCTCTCTCTAACCTGCAGAGTATGAAGTGCCGGGAGAGAAAAAAACTGTAAACAAATAGACTTGCTTGCTCAACACTGTATTAAACGAATCATCATAATAAGTATGCAGGACTACAGCAATAAAATATTCGACGTAGATTCCTTTATGGCGATTTACTGTGTGTACTTTTAGTATGTAATGTGAGCTGCGTATTAATTTACGATGCATAGCAGTGGCTGCTTATTTTCTCATTCATTCAGTAGATTCAATGACGACTCGCCTTTCTACCAATCATTTCTGTGCATACTAATTATCAGTGTAAATCATAAATATTGCACAATCTATTGTTGACCAACAACAGCTTGTGTATACATTTTTTATGCATACATCAAGTGGTTAATTTCATGAAAACAATGATCATTTCCGTTTTATCGAGCAACGAAAAAATAATACTTTCTAACTAACTAGCAAACTAACTTGCAATCTGATATTCCTAGCCATGCCTATCTGTAATGTATTCTCAGTAGGGATTCAAAATAGAAGATGAATATCGAATTATTTTTATGACCGCAATTTTTATCACTCTTGCATCTTACTCATACTTTACTTTGATGACAAAAGTACCGTACAAGATAAATTCCTGATAAAATTCTGCAGTTATTGTGAGTAATTTTTTGTTTATTGAGCATGTCAGCCAATGGATGAGTCAAGTAAAAGGGTGCGACAGCAATTTCTTGCAAGTTCTAGTTTTCCGATTTCTATATACTATCATGTTGTTTGTTTCAAAGTGTTGGATTATATTTTAGCTCACTTGTATACATGACTATGAATCAACTAACTGACTAAACTAGTTGCTCCATTGTTGCACAGAAAACATGGACAAACTGCTGCGTCATCGCTCTCATTTCGCTCAAGTACAATGCTCAATACTGTGTGCATTGTACTTTTGTGCTAACATAAGAACTTTGCTAGCTAGCATATTATGAGGGCGTAATTAGTGTGCTCTAAATAGGCCATGAGACCTTTGTCAGTGTCGCATTGGTGCAACCCTCATTTTTAAAATGAGATGGCCAATGAAACATTCTCTATAGTTGAGGATGACTCTGATTTTACACCAGTGAATTATCATTCGGAGAATACACACCATAATGGAAATTTTCGTGCAATTTTGTCACATTTGTATTCCGCTGTGATCAAATAATGTATGTAAAGCTGTGTATGTCAAGAATTTGCGCATTTGTAGCATCATAATGCCTAAGTCTTGAATCCGTCAGTTTTTCATCATCCCTATGCTATCGTAGCTAAATTTTGTTAGATGATCACATAGTTGTGAGCGGAGCGGATGTGCAAACTATAACTAGCTGAAGTTACCAACTAGCTGGAGGCATACATTATAGTAGTTTATCACTTTAGCTATCTATCTTCTTCTCCCATGCGTTTCGGTTCAAGTAACTATTCCCCTTATGATTGATATATCATGTCACCTATTGCCAAAGCATGCTTATTTTTTTCACTTGCAGTCAGTCAGTCAGTCAGTGCTAACTTAAGTTGTGTTGTTCACTCTCAGTCAGATTCAACTGATGAGATGCGGGTAAGCATGCACTAATTACCTCCTCTAGTGTTTAGCGTAGATAGCTACGTACAAACGAAGCTCACACAAGGTGGCTAATAATGGTATAAAGAAGTTGCAAACCGGGATGGCATCTGTTCGTTTACCCTTTATATGGACATATTGTTGCATACTCATGTTAAGCGACGTACAATGTAGCACAGGTGGTTTTTTTATTAGGTATGCATTGCCCTACCATGCAGTATTATTATCATTATTAATATAGTGCTCAGTGCTGTGAAGAGTTAAGTTACATAAAAAATTTGAGACTCGTACATTTTTTCTCTTAGCTGATCGCATTTGGCTCCTTTGTATTTGTAATAGTGCATGTTAGTTAGTTAGTAGGTACGTTCCGTGAAACTGAATGAATCCTGCCTGTTTTAGTTATATAATAATCTTATTTTTGAGAGTGACTCTGGTGGTGTGGTTCGCACTAACATTTTACATGAAATGAATCGCCTGAGTGACTCTTTAGCGAGAAACCCGTGCATCTAACTAATGCACTGTTTTAGCACCCACTTGTTCATTTCAAGACAGTATCATTGTTACTAACTAACTAACTACTAAAACCAAACCGAAATAGCATATTAAACTCTTGTTTTTTCTGACTGAGTTTTGACCTTCAGGCGAGTCAAACACACGGGATGAATGTGAATGCACTGAATGAATCTACTTATATATAGCATACAAGCTGCGTCACTCATGCACAACTCACTGGTTGGTAAATGTACTTACACAGTCACTGATAATGTTTGATCGGACGCTGTTCCACCTGGATTTCGCTACAATTGTGCATAGAGATGCATTTAGGTCTCGAGTTCGAGTATGACCATCTAAAATATTAGGATCCTATGTGCTCAAGCTAAAAGCTGAAAAAAAGATTTTGAAACCCAAAAATCATATGTAGATTTTTAAATGTTCGTGCATGAGGCCTTTGTGCTGAATTATTGACAAATCCGGGCAAAACAGGGTTCGGTCACGCATTTTCAGTTAGAGTGTAGCTAAACCAAAAGATCCCAAATCATACATAAGTTGTTTTAACTGAGATTTTCCGCATAAATACTTTGTTTTCATAAATAATTTGATTTATAACTTGTTGGGTATGCAGATGCACACCGAGTATAATTAATATCAATTTGGAGCAAGTTTAGTTTCATTTCTCAGTCAGCCACTATCACTTTATTTTATACAGGCGTCAATACGTTTTGAAACTGGATTTTCCTATGAGCATTTTAATGCATGTAACCCCATAATTGTGCATGAATGCATCTTTCACATCTGTCCCTTATAATTATGGTCAAGACGGTTAGTTGCCAGTGCTAATCTTAACTAACTAACCAACTATTGTTGCATGCTTCTTATGACTCCCACACAAAATACCAGGTGGACTCGCACTTGAGCTATAAAATAGAAATACCTATCATGATATAAGGTTACACATGGTGCCCTCAGTTTTTCAATTAATAAAAAACATGAAAGAAAATCCGTGGATTCCCATATTTGTGGTTCAATTAGGATGGATGAGCACTATAAACTGTTGATTACTAATCAGAAAACCATATTCCCCGCATTGAGCACCTATAATTGACGGTGATCTAGGGGATATACTGCGTATAGATGTTGTTCGTGTAAAACTCCACAATAGTGTACTTACGGCAGCACTGCATATTGGCGTATCTTATCTTTTCTGCATTTATTGCATTGCAAGATATAATTAGAGCTATGTGTATATCACTAAAAGTTCATGACTAATTAATTTTACTTAAAACTTACGGTGTTGCAATGAACAGGAATACAAAGGATGAAAATGTTTAGCAATTATTTTTCGAGAAATGTTACATCTTTGGACTAAAATTAAGGAATCTTGCACATCCAGTTGAACAGATAACTTTGTAGATGCTCATTAATTGCATTTGTCTGAATTTTAGAGATCACGCATGCTTGCTCATGCCGATCGCAAATCTACTACGTTGTACATACGATAACACATACACTGTAATCTACAGCCTAACTGTTGATGAGCTAAGCCAATCTTCGTTTCCCAAATATGATCAATGTCCTAATGATAAAAGGTTGAAGCCTTAAACTGTATGAATAATGTTTTCCGTATTTAGTTTATGAGGTGGTCATAGTTACGCAAACGTTGTTTACTCCAGCGAATCATATAAAATACAGGGTTGCGTAGATGAGTGAATCATTGTGATTGTGAAGTTTTATTGTGATCAGACAGACCAACTTTGAACATTTATTCCAAGTGTTGAAACGAAGAATTGAATTCATCAGTTGAACTGAATAGCTGCGAATATTTTGATTGAAACCTATAGATTGTTCCTTTATATTTTAGCTACCAGATTATTGTGAAAATGGCCGAAAATGGAAATGGAGTCACTGTGGACAAGTTACCAAAAGTTGATGCCAGTCTCAAATCCGAGCTGCAGAATTTCAATACCGAGCTAATGAAGAAAGCTGAAACGAATGAAAAGAATGTTTTACCAACGGCACAAGGTAATAGGATCTATTCTATATTTCAGCCCGATATAATGCATTAAATTTTCTTGGGAAACACTAGTTGTGTGCCCACTCATGGCGAATTCTGTGTATGTTTAATAGAACAGATGTAGAAAACTGCGATAAGAGCTAGACGAATACCATTTTTGGAAGTTTTTGTGCCATTCTTTATGTACCTTAATTTTTCATCAGTGCATGCGTTTATAAGCTCATGCATCTATAATTTTACGAGTCCATATATGGAGCCTTTTCTTTGAGTACTGATGCACAAGTTTTCAAACTCCGTCTTTGTTCATTTCTTTTAAACGAATTTGACAGTTTTGACGTGTCTATATAAAATATAATCTTGAGATACTTTACCATTCCCAATTCTCTAATATTATTAGATAATGTTTCCAATGTAGACATAGGAGGATTGTCCTGGTGTAATGGATATAGATATGAGCATTGATGATTAGAAATCTTGACGAGTAGTTTTTGATCATTGTTTGTTTGCAAATAGATATGGCAACCGAAAAAACTCAACAAGCTGTGCTGAAAGGGGTCGAAGGATTCAACCCAAGCCAGTTGAAGCACACTGAAACTACTGAAAAAGTTGTGCTCCCAGACAAGGAAGGTATGGCTCACTTCCTTTAGCAATAATAGAGGCCTCTACAATGCATTTTTGAGTTTGGCAATTTGGCGCGCTTGCTACGGAATTTAAATATGTCCGATTATACTTCATGCCGGGGCTTTTTTGCGAAATGTCGCAGTGCTGCACATTTCTAACAAGCCCTCCGGCACTAATCGCATAATTCGCATAATTATTTAATTATGCGAATACAGATTGAAGATTGAACCGTCATAAATGTTTGATTTGATGTGTTTAATAATTTTTTTATTGATTACAGTTATCGAATCTGAAAAGGTTCAGGTGAATCTGAGGGCAGGGATTGAATCGTTTGACTCGACAAAATTAAAACATGCGGAGACCGAGGAGAAAAACCCTCTGCCAACGAAAGAAAGTAAGAGTTGACAAGTTTAAGTTATAAATTGAATGAGCTGAAATTTTACATTGAGATAATTGTATAACAAACTTTTTTCTTTAATGATTGCAGTGATTGACTTGGAGAAGAAAGTATAAATTACAACCACACAACGAAACATATGGCCAATTTCTTGCATACTGCATTTGATGGGCATATACTGAAGCTTAAATATGTTTAACAATACTGTATTCTCTGTGCATGCTAAACAAGTCCTGAATAATGCAATTGTAATACTTTTTTCTAATATTATCCAATGAAAAACATGCATCCTTTTTAGCTTGTAAACGATTCGTAACAGTGCTGTATTTTGAATATTAACCATGAAATGAACTTTCTATATACTATCCGATTGAGATCCTAAAATTATTGTTACCGCGTAAGATTTTAATAATTTTAAGCTACAATAAGCAAGTGAGATTTTGATACATTTACCAAAAGTCTAAAAATTGGATTTGCAACAAAAAAATGTAAAAAAAACATTGACGCATTTTTGAGCTTTTCTTTAATTCAGTCAGGTTTTAGTTTGAAGTATTATTTTCTAAATTTGTAGTGTTTTTTCATAATTTTGTCATGTTGCAAATTTGTAACTGCTTTTTTTCAAAATTTCATTCACCATTGCCTTCTGAAGGTGCTAGTCCGAAGTATTGAGAATGCTTATTAATGCGAATTCGGCATAAGTCAGAATATCTGGAGCACAATAAAAGCCATGTCATGGCAATTTGAAATGAACTTTCAAGTCGTACATTGTAATTATTGCCTTTTATTTTATTCATATCCTAAATTTCTACAGTGTTTATTGAGAAACAGACGTTTTCCTATAGTTAAAACTTATCATTATATGAGATTGCAAAGAACTTTCAAACACAGTGGAAACCCACAGTTGTTTGCATTTATATTTCAGTACATTCTCTATCCAGGGTTCAAATACATGATGCTTCTAAAAGTAAGCACGAAGTGTTGCCCATTATTTCATGTATTGAGAAATACATCCTAGGTTAGCTTAAAGTCACAAGCCAACGCTATGTGATCAGATGGATAAGCCAAATTAGGAAGACGAGTTGGCCCAACTTGTTCCTTTGTTGGTAAAAGTAATAGGGACTCCACCTCGCAATTTCTACAAAAAATCAAAGAAACGTTTCCTGTTAAAAAGCATTTTCTCACACCTTACGCCTGGAGAATTCCGGTTAAGTGTACTACATGCAGCAAACGGAATCCATATTACGCGTACAAGTAAATATTAACACTTTACCTGTGAAATACATAGTCAATAGTCTCACAGTACTCAGCATCCTGCCTAATTTTCCAAGTCGTGTAAGGGGGCTCTTCCCCATTATAGAGTCCTGAATACGCACTAGCAACGGACAGTCTGAAATTATTAGTTGACATGGGTGAATACTTATTTTTCCACATCAAAATCGATAACGAACAATCGAAACTATAAAAGCAAAATTTGCTCCGCTAAAAGTGGTAGTAAATAACGAATGAGCAAATAAGCTTGAATATAAGGAAAAATTCTTTAAATAAATAGATAAATATACATAATAACATGTTTTAATGCAGTTTATATTTATACCTGTTTTTAATAGTGGAAATCACAGGTTCAGTAGGAACAGCATTAAAATCTCCACAGAGAATAAGGGGTTTATTTGAATTGCCAGCATAAGTTGTAAGAAAATTTGCAATATCCTTTCCTTGTTCATTTCTCAACGCAGATAATAAGGCCCCATGTCGAGCTTTTAAATGTGTCGTGCAAACATAAACTTGCTGTGAGGTTTCTTTTAATCGAAGATTAGCCAATATGAACACCTATCAAAAATTAATCAATATTTATTTAATATGTTCTCAAATATTTATTTGGTAAACAATATTATTCATGAGAAGGGGTTTGCAATTCCAAATACCTGATTTGATTGAACCCTCCAGATTTCCAAAATTCTACTTTTTGAAGAAATTAGATCGAATTTGTCTTTCTTATAGAACAGAGCACATCCATCTGGCCCATTATTATTATTCTTGTAAATACAAGGAGAATCAGGTTTTGAGCAAAAGATCCCACGATACCCCAGAGAGCTGAGACACGAGTTCAACAAGTTAAAATGATCCACTTCCTATCAATAACAGAAAAAAAGAATTCACTCAGTAGTTGCACACAAAAATATTCCATTCTCCGAACCATCATTTAACCATTTAAGGTTCAAGTCTAAAAAAACTCACCTGAAGACATACGACATCAGGATCATAGACAAGGATCTCATACAGTATTCCAAGCCGTCTACTATTCCAGCTTAAAGTTCCTTCTTGTAGTCCCACAAAATTGTCGTCTTCTTCTGCAAGGGCTGTAGTAAAACACAATCACACAAGTAACTAAATGCACACTGACTATGACTTTACAGTAGTCAGGAATACTTAAAGGTACTCATGAATGTTAATTTAAATTGAACATTCTGTACTAATCTTCTGCAGCATGTAACATGCACGCATAAGTGAATGAAAACGAACCTTGTGCAAGGATATTCCAGGTCATAATTCTTAACCGGCCTTCTGGTTTCCTATTCGTCAAACTGTCAAGTCGTGCTGCACAAGAAATACATTATAGCTATTAGCGGCAGACTAGACATAGGGTGCACGCATTCATAAAAACTCATAGACTAATGCCATTTAAAAATTTTCTAACTGGAGTCAAAAGCTAAAAGCACTCCAATTAACTTACATGGAACATGGTCAACAGACATAGACCTGGAACGTTTCTCATGAACACCAGCACCGGGACTCAAGGACACAAACTCGCGGAAAAGTGGAGCAACAGGTAGTCCACTGAGACAACGATTTATAAGAGCCTCTCTTGTGTTGTTTTTTGGGATTTCAAAATCAGCATCTTGCATATCCTCCCGAATAGCAGGTGCCGATGTGAAGCTGCCCATTCTGAAAGCATAAAAGTAGTTGAGGCCAAGTTAGATGATGTTAAATATTATTATTCATACAAATTATTCGTGCTACAAAATCCATTTAACTTCCATAGTGAAAGCAGTATACAGATAGACCCACAAATACCTAACTAAATAACTAAATATTGCTCTACTAAAAATAAAAACGAGAAGAAACATGGAATATATTATAATTTCTCAACCAGTCAGTCACTTGCATTAATTAAGAAGTAATGCCTTCAAGAATTTTTTAATGCTTTCTGATTTCACGCATACAAGTAATGTGCGATCTATGCAAAGACGACAATGCCCTATTGCCAAAAGCAAACTAGAAATGTTTACTATTATTCCAATCCTCCAAACTGACATTCACCTTGTGTAGGAGCAGTACAGAACATTCTAACAAGCACATGTTGCTGTGGCACGCTTACCGTTTCAAAATAGATGGACCAAGAAAACCTTGCTGATTACCGTACAGCGCACTGCAATCCCTTCTTGAATAATGTCATTGGTGAACCAACTCTAACTGCCACTAGGCAATATATATTTATAAATCTATTTGCATACTCATAAAAAAGGAAATCGTTAAATCGTGGTGAACGAACACAGCATTCAAATCAACCAAACCAACACATGAGTTTTTAAATTCCCAACACCCCATATAATGAAGGAACGCACTTCCATCTTAGCTAACTAACTAACTACATAACATGGACGATGGTAAATAATTCCACTCGCTCCATATCAGAACACACAATTCGATGATAGGTTATCTAATCTCCAACTTTAGTTCAGTCATGGAAGAAAATATTGGTCTACACTTGACAAACAGTCATTATTGGCACACAAGTCCTTGATGAAAACGTGCTCTCAACAATAAGGAAGAAGAGAGGAAGGAAGTGCGTTGAGTGGAATCTTTATACTATGTTTTTTGCTCCTATACCCCAAAGTAGCGTCATTGCCATCCCAACCCATCAATCTTGTATCCCTTGCTAAAAAATATAATCGCGATCAAAAATTATTCAGATCCGCTCACTCTCTATATAATTTTAGCAGGTGAAACTGGTAGCAAGCAAAAAAGTTAAAATCTTAACAATCCTAACCATAAAATAGTTAGTTAGTTGGAGATAGTAGTCTCGTACTAACTAACTATAGCTATATCTACCTCACAAAGTCAAAAGGAAATGATCGGTACATCAAACAACTACTACTATTATCATTATTACTAACGTGATAAACTAGACTCATTAAGACGCCAAAAATCTTTTGTTTTACCTAACAAGATATTGTAGCAGTTGTTTGGGTGGAGTACAAGGTGCTTTTCCTTCTTTAGCCAACTTCTCGGCTTGGGCCAAAGTCTCTTGAAGACATTTTTTAAGGGACCACAATGTTGGACTCAAAACCACCGTCGATTCCATTCCACTCGAATTTACTAAACTCATTTCATGAGGATACAGACAGAAACTTCAAAATCTAGCAAACAACTCCGCTACGAACTTACGGTACCGAGCAGTATACAAGACACACGTGTCAACAACGTAGTCCACTCAAGTCAATCACAGGTAGGAGGAATTGACAACCGAACACACTAACTAACTGTCACTCAAAATATTGGTCGAGTGTGTATGCTTACTTGCTAGTTGGTTAGTTAGTTACAGAAGCTACTGGAATCCTTGGTTCCGTTAGTTATAGTTCGTCAATTGAATTGACACTTTGCGAAATAAAAAATCTTAATCCCTCTAACTCGACAATACTAACTGCCCGAGAACAATGAGAGCTAATGCAGTAGATTGACTGACACTGAAGGTAATAAAAGACGAGCGGCGTGGTAGTGACGAACAAATATTTGACGAAAAAATGAACACAACGGTTCGGCTGGGCTCACGTTTTGTGTATGTGTTGTTGAGTGTGTGCAAACAACGCGATATCTACGAGCACGAAAATCACGATGGTAATGACCAATATGATAGAGTAGGACGTGAACTTTACTACTCTCACACCAAATAATCAAAAGGAGTTCAAAAACATATGCACTTAGTTAGTTAGTAGTTGGCAGTTTAGTCTTTTATTGCGTATGGTCGATGGTAACGTGTTCTTCTGGGTGTGTGTGCATGTGTTATTTATTGGAGAATGTGTCTGTAGGTTGCTGTACACCAGCATAAGAATAATGCACTGACAAAGAGAACAAGAAAATACACACGGTGAATTTTTGGTATGGACGCACGCAGCTCATGGGCAGATAGCACTGACTGTACCTTTTTAGCTTCAAAAAATCATGCACAATGATAATGTATACTGGTCCAACTTGTAATGAGTACTGAAGATTGGAATCGCAGTGGTCGTCGCTTTTAAAAGTGAAGGTACTCACTTTACCCTCCCACAATGATCATCATCATTGATGAGAATAGTTAGTTAGTTGGTTAGTAACTGAAGAAAAAAGAGCAACGAGAAGATGGCTACAAAAAGTAACCGCGTTGTATTCCCTCACTAAATATATGTCTCCATCTTGGATTTTTTCCTCGACTCAAAAGAATAATAACAAAACAACAACAAGAACAGCAGTAGCACCAATTATTATCAATGATGGGGATTTCAACTCAACTAACTATAGTGCAGGCTGGCAATAGCCAATTATCTATGCCCATGTACTAACAGTAGCAATAACAATAGTGCAACCAATTTGTTGCTACAGCAGTGCATCGCACGTTATATATAGAGATATTGAATAGTTGATATTT
>Ga0066648_10001356_pt1 | contig 13538 bp, 17 predicted proteins | sample CryGeyCG12114_NA_FD_59537 | JGI IMG/M metagenome (GOLD analysis project Ga0066648, IMG submission 59537) | Groundwater microbial communities from aquifer - Crystal Geyser CG19_WC_8/21/14_NA | ecosystem: Environmental > Aquatic > Deep subsurface > Groundwater | place: USA: Utah: Grand County... | reverse complement strand
CGGGCTCCTTCCAGCGCGTCAACCGCCTTGCTTCTGTTAGTGCGCTGCTACCAAGCACCTTCTCGACTTTCCCCCCAGAGCTGAATGGCTGTGATTGTGCCCCCGTGACATTCATATTGATCCTGCTGAATTGTTTCACCCTTGGCGAGGACCTTGACTTGGGTCTCCAGCTCGAAGTCACCATGTGGAATTTCAAAAGCTAACCAGCGCATGCTTCTGTTCATGGATATCCTTCACACGATGTACCAAACCACCGGACAGCAGAAGAGGAAGCTCTTGTCGTCCAGTGTCAGATATGCGTTGCGTGATGGGACGGCGCGGAGGACAAGGTCTGCTGAGTCCTCGAGGCGAGAGGAGGAAGGACAACACAAGTGGCGTTGATGGCTGCTGAGCAAGTAAGCGCGTAGGCAAGGTATCAAGGCAGGCAGTCACCAAATGAGCTAGAGGCGTTTGTTCGTTTGATAGCTACAGATATCGACGTAATTACTTGAAGACGCGTCCATCGAAGGACTGTAGATTGTATGCTTCCCAGTCCTGGAACAGGGACATTCTCGGAAGCCACAGGAATATCATAGGATTTGTCAGATGCCAGGAGCACGGGCTGAGTGATCATGTCAAGTCAGTGTCAGTTGTTGTGGTTCAAATGATACTGGACATCATTCTTGACACTGAAGGAGTCAAGGCAACACAGAACACAGCGACACAAAGGCTTACTTGGATCGCACCAACATCGACCGGTATGGTTACGCAGTGTCACATTTCACGAGCCTGCATCGACCTTACCCTTGCACACCCGCTCACAGCAGTAGTCACTGCAGATTCGGTTGAAACTTCGCTTGTCTGTACCAGGATAGCTGTTGTGTTTGCGCAGAGTAGCGGGCTTGATCTGTCGTTCGTGCACCGTACGATAGAGTGATTTCGAGTGGTTCATGCTGTGCGACTGAGCATAGACCTCGCGTGGTATGATGTTACTCGAAGCGTGGTTAGGCGTTGACCGCTTGTTCCATGGTAATGGTTGTGAGGATGTTCTTGAAAGGTACAACGAGTTGAGATACACGACGTAGCTGCCTCTAATACGAGGTACAGATCACATACCGCTAACTAGCTCCATGGATTTCGCCGAGTCCGGAGCAATAATGATGCGCTCAACGTCTCGTACACCTTTTGAAAGCCAATGGGCTGTAGCTTCGAGGGTGCCTTGTTGTCGCTATCGGCGTGCAGCACCGTGGATGAAGCTATCCACATGTGATTTGAGTTAGCTGTGCATACGACGAATGCACTTCGTGTGGTCAACCATACAATTGCTGAGGGACCGTGTGATGACATAAGGACAGGAGAAGGATCTGATGATGCAGCGGGCCCAGACTCCGAAAGATTGAAAGGGCAAGTTACGGCATATGGAGTGGAGAGGACGGGAGATTTAAGGCTCTGCACAATGAACTTTTGCAGAGGTTGCTCGCGGGCATCAATCGAATTTGAGGCAGGCACAGTGCAGGTCAAATAGTGGTTGATAGGCTTAGGGAGGCTAGAAGGATCTCGTTGACGGCATATCAGACCATTTGTTTGCATGGTAGAGTTGCCTATCAAGGCGATGATAGATCCTGCTTTATCAGTGTTTGGGTAATAGTAACTGTGCTTTCGAGTGGTCACTACGCTTGGTCGTCATCGAGGTGCGCTCGGACAGTTTCAGACAGCGGAGAAGTAAGGCGTACATTCCTTCGCACAAGTAGTGGCCCATGCGACCCTCACGAGAACAAAATCGCCAGGGTCGTCATTATTGTATTGCCCTGAGGATTTATGTATCCGTGTTGAGAGCACGGCAGCAAGCAGTAACAACAGCCGTAAAAGTGACCCTTCTTCTCTGCTTGGCCGCATAGTGTTTCCGGCGAAAGTGATGTCCTATGCCGACCAAGAAAGCATGACTTGACCGACAAAGTCGTGTGGTGTCGCTTTTGACCTTGGCAGGTCTTGTCCGTGCAAGGGACACGCTCCAACGCAAGACCAAGTCGGATGCCTGCGGGATGTTCTCACTGGTAGTTGCGAATCGGAAGCAAGAGCGCCAGTAGATTTTCGTATCAGCGTTATCCGCACAATTGACAAGTTATCGTGTAGTGCTCTTTGGAGTATGTTTATGGGCAAGAAGAGCTGCGTAGCATGGTAGAGAGTACTATTTGTCGATCATTCCTTGTCTGTAGCAGGAGTAGTCATGATGGGGTTCTGCTGCCCAATCATCAGCCTGGTGGTCAAAGTCAATTGTAATCGCGCTTGAGCATGTGATAAGCGGTACTGCGGAAGGCAGGACAGCGACACCAAGAGATGGAAAGCACAGTGGTCCCAAGAGGTTGCCCAGGAATGCCCAAGACGAGATGAAACAGTCAACGGAGCATATCATCTCTAGGCGTTGGCAAGGCGCCTAAGCTGGCGTCTAGTGCCAAGCGCCAAGATAGTCCTGTGTCAGCCATTGCCGAGTGACTCTTAGACCCTCTCACTGCTGACTCGACTCACCCGACAGCGCAGGAGTGCTTCCGCCATCTCAAGAAAAGAACAAGCCCGGCCAGTGTCGACGTCTACGATAAAGCTGGAAGTTGAGTTACTACGACTCCTCTTTGGCGAAAAAGCCGACACCATGCTAGAGAGCCAAGCACTTGGCGACTGCGCTGGTGTCATCTTGGAAGCTTGGCCGACAGGTAAGGATGGGACGGGACAAGACTGACAGAAATGGGCTCGTCGTGTGCACCCTCTTTGCCGTTATGCTGTCTGAGACTTTCCTTTATATCATGGCTGACTCCTGCTTCGATATTGATGTTCCTGTCGACACATCAATCAACCATCCGACGACCATCGCCCGTACCGTTGACCACATGACGTTTGCGGAAAGAACTGGGTCGAGCACGTCGAGATGACACAACGGCAGATGTCTGCTGTGAACAGCCGATCGCTCTTCCACGGTAATGCACAGGCACATGATCGACAAACTTACCTCTATCCCCCAGTTCCACCCCTACAACAACCACCCGCCGCTCGGATCAACGACGCGAAGAAGTCCTCTGAACAAACGACAGGACAAACAAGAGTACGAAGCCCAGTTTCGTCGGTGTCTGGAAGTTCGGGCTTGTCCTACCAGAAACATCACCCATCCTCGTCAGGCTCGAGATGGCCTTCTCCTACACTCGAGCGGACCTTGGTAAACAGCGACCAAGCAAGACCGAGACAGTCGGGTCAATGGCAGCCATCAGGGCCTGCAGGAGTAGTACAAAGCTACAATCGATCTGAGATGACCGAGACAAACTCTCCTGCGCTGGCATATGTTCAAGCGAGAAGGCAGATTGAAGAACAGGACAAACATGAGGAGGACAACGACCACGCCATGTGGGTGGTGTTCTGGCTCTCGTGTTTAGATCCCTTGCACTCGCTGGCATGCTGTTTCTTCACCCTCCTCGTCACGTTCGGTCTGCTGCTCGCATTACCGGTCCGGCTCGTCCACAAGCAGAATTCTTTTGGCGACCAACTTATCCGGACAGTGGCGCCATTGTTCAAGCATCATCTCGAAATGATGTATGCACCTTCCGTTGCCTACGCTTTCGAGTGGGATTTCCAGCCAGGGATGTTGATCGCCGTGCACCTTGTTGCACCACTCGTCAGCGTCGGTGTGGCCCTTGCCGCGTGTGTCACTGGTGCCTTTTGGATTTTCACCTCGATCATGGGGAATCCCGATGGAACTGAGCGAAGGGATGACGGTGCAGATGCTGTCCTTGCCGTGCGGAATTGGTGGGAACGATGCCTACTTGGTGCCGTCAGGCCGAGAGTAACTCCCTCAACGAGGGCGGTGGTCTGAAAGAGGACTGTTCTGTCTGATTACGATACCCAGGATATGTGAAGGATGTATTTAATGTGATTAGCATGGCGTTGGTGGTAAAGGACCAGAGCCCGGCCGGATATGGCGGGTCTTTTGTATCCTAGGATTTGAGCAGGTCACTGCCAGTATGATACCCATAAACACATAAGGTCACGATGTGATCAGCATGTTGTACTCAACGACGATATCAAATTCTTTTTGTGTTCATCACGGCATCTTGTGGATAGCCCGTTCGTATCTACCTTGGTGTTTCCTCCTACTCGTGGTCTGCTAATTTATTCCCTCCAGAGTTGGCATGCATTACTTCGTCACGCCTGTCACCGTAGACCACGATGTCCAACACCAGCCCACGTCCGTCAACAACCTGCCTGAAGACCAGCCCAATACTAGAGCCAAGTCGGCCGTTATGGGTTGTTCGTACAAGGACGTGGACCACCGCACGACGTAGACTATGCCTCCATACACATCTCTTCGGGCTGGCTGGCCGAGTACGCTCCCTGCCCTGGTTTCCACCGAATCTGCTTGATGAGCACCACAGCGGGCTGTAGCAGGAACGGTGCTCTCTCTGGAGCGACACCGAAATCCAAAAACAGGAAATGACTCTACGGTGATGCTTCCACAGACTCTTTCCAGGGTGTGTCTCCTGCTTCACCTTATAGCGATATAGGCCACACCATGACGTGTCAAGATGATCGCAATGCAAGCACGAAAATGGAAGGGAGCGACCAAGGTAAGTACACCATGTGCTCACGAAGTTGATACCCAGTGGTAATAGAAGAATACAGGCACAGCTCATCACAGATCAGTCTTCATCTCATCCACCACCCTCCCCAACCCCGTCTTCGTCGTCTCCGGCCCAAAGTACTCGCCAAACAGTCTCTTCAGATCCTTCTCCTTCAACCGCATATGTTCACCCTCCACCGTCTCAAACCGTAGGCCACCCTTCTCATCCAACGTCCTCAACCCAATCCAATCCTCCTTGTATATCTCCCGGTCCCTCAACTCCGTCACATCTCCACTCGTGGTATTCACCTGCGCAAACCAGCCGCTCTCCTTGGGGATGACAGTCTGGTCGTCCTCAAACACGACCATGACGAAGTTGTCCAAACTGGCCAGATTGTGCTTGTAGGTGTCGTTCTTGCGCGGCCGCTCGTTGTTGACGTCGGCCAGGAAATTCGAGTAGTTGAGGTAGTTCTCGTAGTCGTCGGAGTCGCGGTAGTACTGCGCGGGCACGACGTGGCTCTGGACGTAGTGGGACCACACGGTGCTGCTCTTGAGCAGGGCGTTGGCGGCGTGGCACACAAAGTCCGTGGCGCTCTTGCACTTCTCGAAGGCGGAAATGCCGTTGTGTTGGCTGCCGAAGGTGAGCAGGCTGCGGACGGGCGGGTTGTTGCAGCGCTCGATGTAGCCGCGCAGGAACTGGCCGCCTTGGGAGAAGCCGACGGCGTCGACGGCGGGCGCGGTGGACAATATGGGGTCGGCGAGGAGCGCGGCGCAGACGGTGTCGATCTGTTCGGTGACGTTGCCGAAGAACGAGGCGCTGCGGTCGTCGGGGGCACTGGTGGCGGTTATGAGGTGGACGTAGGTGCCTGGGTGGACTTCTTCGATGAGGTCGGCCGTGGCTTGCAGGCCTTCGGCGTTGGAGGCATCGCCGAGGCCGTGCCAGAGGATTACAGGGATAGGAGCATCATCGTCGTCGTCGTCGTCGGATGGTTTCTGGGGCTGTTTGGTTGGTGGTGTGCCACTGGGGTCGTCTCTGATTATGGTCAATGGCGTTGAGAGGAGAGCCTGTAGGTCGGCCTCGGGTGGTGGAAGGGCTAGTGATGAGACTGTGCTCGCTAGGAGGAGCGCCTTCAAAAGCATGCTGTCGTGACAGAGGCGTTGCTGGCTGTAGAAGGCACGCAGTTTGCAAACAGTGAGTTGCATGTTTGAGGCTTGAGCAGGCACCGGCGTTATTTACGCCGAGCGCGCAATGACGTTGACGATCGCCGGCGCCAAAGATATTGACATGACTTAATAGTTCGGGGCTGCAGTGTCTTGCGACTGTGGTGTGTCAAGGAGCTGTCTACGTTGCAAAACTACCGACTACAAATGGGTTGGAGCGAGATGATGTAGATGGCATGGTATTCGCAATTGGCGCATCTGCACCTGTGTGGCCTGGTAACATGTTAGCCATTATATCTGACAACGCTGAACATTGAATGCCGGCAAGCGCAGCACGCCGAGAAGCTCAGCCAGCTCGCGGTCGAAAACGCTATCCTCTTGAAACTTCGGCAATACCTAATCGTCGTCGTGTATGGTTATCCCGTTCCCTGACGTATCCTCGACTGGCGCAGACTCGGTTGTTTCACCCTCACCGTCAGCACCAGACCTCTTCGGTATCTGTAGGGGCTTCTTCACACTTGCGGCCTTTTCGCCAGGCTCATCAGGCTCATCAGTCCCGGGAGTGTCGTCTCTCCCACCTTTGCCCTTCTGCTTCCTCTTGTTCCTCCTCGCCCTGTTTTTCGCTGTCTTCTCTGCGTCCCGCAGTCTCTTCTCCTCGAGCTCTTTCGCCCACCTTGCATCGTCTTCCTCTTTCTTCGCTTCCTCATCCATTGCCCTTAGCCGCTCGTTCTCGCGCCGCCTGCTAGCCTTGTACACATGGAACTCGCCTGATCCTGCACCAGCCGAGGACCCTTGCACATTTGCTACGATTTCTGGTGGTGCTGCTAGTTTCGACTTGGTCTCTGCGGACAAGGCAGGTATCTGGACCGGGCGCTCCGGATCCCACATGAGATTTTCAATCTCATTGGCTTGGCTTGCGATCGCTGTGTTTGCGCCTCGAAGTCGTTTCACTGGACGGCGCGAACGAGGGTCTGCCGAGGTAGGGATTGCTTCTGGTATTGGTTCTGACATGTTGCTGGCTTGGCGGCAGAGTACAACGTCAAATGCGATGAAGACGAAGATGTGGTCAAATGGCCAAGTGTCTGCTTGTCCGTGGCATGAAACAGCACAGCATTTGTGGGCATTTGAGGCTGTGGCATGTAGCTGACTCGTAATCTCTGTCAGATCAAGCTGACCATAGGCAGTCAGGCAGGCACTTTTGTTAGCGAGGCTCTGAGCTCGCTCGGCTCAAGCTGGAAAGGGTGCCCAAAAATGGTCGCAAAGCAAAGGCAGCGCCAGCTAGAAGATTCACGATTCAGGCACAAAACACTGTCATTGGCACGGAGAAGACTTTCTGGCGGCTAGCGCTGCTACAGCCGGATCACGTGGGACAGTATGACATCAGTGGGGTCGATGTGGTCCTAGCTATGATGCAGTGAAGCACGAGTGGCATGCACAAGCAGTAATATTCAAAACTGTTCAAAATCACACAATAAAGCTCTTCCCACGTTCATATACACAAAGTCCTTTACATCAGACCAGGAACTCAACAACAAACCTACACATCAATCACCATCAAGATGTCTGACCAAACCTTCCACGTCACCTCAGAGGATCTCCGAAAAGCGGAAGCCCACGAGTCCAAGTACCACGGCGGCCAGATCCCCAAGGATTCTGATGTTTCTGCCATGAAGGTGTGTGACCCTCAATCTTGCTTCATAGAACAGCGCTGACAACTCTGCCAGCAATTGATGTCCGAGCAAGAGTCCAAAGAAGATCAGATCGACCGAGTCAAGGCCGGTCTACCCCTCCCAGACGACCCACCTGTCGCCGCAGACCTCCAGAGCGCAGACGCCAGGACTGTAAATGTGGGAAGTGGTGGTGTGAACGCCAAGCTTGGCACTGGTAGCAGCAGTGGTCTCAGAGAACCAGCGACTGCAGAGTCGAGCGTCAGAATCGACGGGGACGAGTACCACAAGCCAACTGAGCCATCAACAGACACAAAGTCTGATCGCCAGTAATGACATACGGTCGGAGAGATCAAGGATCGCGCAGTAGAGGCATACCAGGGAGTGCGATCGTCATCAAGTTGATAGCATTTGGAGTTCGAGGTATAGAAGAACCTCATGACCCGAACAGCTTCGGGTTAGAATGCGATTGTTGAGCTTGAGATTCAGTAGATCTTGCTTCTCGCTTCGTGTCTTTTGTGAGATCTCGCCTGCGGTGCGCACTACAGCGCTATGTGACCCTACTTCCTTCTCTTCCATAATCTTCTGCCTGCAAATCCTATTCTCTGGGCTTGACACTAGCCATGAGAGTTGCGGAAGCGGTAGAGCATGCGTCCACCATCTGCTTTTGATCTCTTACTCACAGACCTTGACGAGCTATGTAGCGTATGGCCTTCTCTTGTACACGATTGCACCGCTTTTTCAGCCACTTGGCTGCTCTTCCTTTGGCAGCAGCCCTCTTAAGCTCAAGTCGTAGACGACATCTTCCACCTTCTTCACGCTGTACTTGATCCCATCGCTCCGCCGTCTCAGAGCATCATTCTTGAGGTTCAACAACTGGAAGCCAGCATGGATATCCTTGATGAACTTGCTTATTTGTAGAGGCCGAGTGTAGTCTCCTAGAGTAACTGCATTAGGAGCAAGTCGTGCTAGCTCTTCAATCGTGCTGCAGAGAGCAAGGAGGTAGTCTTCGATGGTAATGTGGAAGGTGTCTTGGTCTTTGACGTTGACAGGCACTGCATCGGTTAGCGGACGTATCATGCATTTCAGACCGGTAGCTTACCATTGAAGAAGCTGCCGACTTCCTCGACCGTCACCAGCTGTCCTGTCTCAAGCCAACGATGCAGCTGCACAGAGCTGATCAGATGCTGTATGTCCCTCTGCCATAGCTGGTTCCATTTGTAGAAGGGATATTTGCTTGCTTCGGTCGCCAAACTCTGTACTGTCTGAACCTGCTGTTGGATCGCCTGCTTGGAAGGGTCGAGCACTTCTGTGGCAATGGTCGAGGACGGCACATTGTGTATTCTCGAGAGTATCGACTGTGTCAGTCTTCCTTGCTTGGAGAGATTGTCGACCAAAGCCTTGAGCTGGTCTCGGATCTCCGACTCTTCATCGATTTTGGCTTGGAGGGAGGTGAAAATTTCCGTGTCGATGAGGGATGCACCGGCTGAGGGAGGACCGTTCGTTGCTGCCATTCTTGTGAGATGATTGTGAAGGACTTGTGAGGATCTCAGTTAGCTGTAGTTGTTGCCTCTGAGAAAACGTGGTTGCTCCTTCTGTAAACACGCGTTGGACGCGCCTTCCGTATGAAAATTGAACGTCCTTCCACAAGCCTTCGAGATTCACACATCCGCCCACATACACACACATGCATCGACAACCCCGACTACCACGACTACCAAGACACGAGCAGATACAACACTCATTCACACGCAACATCACACGGCGACTCGAGCTACATCTACTGATCCTGCCGCCTTGTTGTGAAGCACGGAACACGCATTTTGCGCGCTGAGACCTCTTCGCCACGTCTCAGCGTTGCCACGACTTGCTTCTGTCAGGCTTCGCTACGATCAATCAGTCCTTCTCTCCAGTGAGATCATAAGCTACTGGAGGCCTCCTCAGTGATGGCCAAGCTACTCAGCCGAACGGTCTCCCTCCACCATACCGATCCTTCTTCCTCAACCTCTCACACAAGGCGAGATCGATGATGAAAAAGACATTCGCTGCAGAAGGCGGTAGTGTAAGGCCAACGCAACGGTGACTCGCACCATGTACAAGTACAGAGGGTGCTCGTCGAAATTCAAAAATAGGAATAATCAATAAAGTCGATTCGTAAATCGATCCCACTGGACAATGTTAGCAACATATCGACGAGGAGGACTGTTTTAACGGACGAGATTAAACTGAGAAGAACCTGGAGATAGTCAGCGACATGGTGCTGTGAGGTTGTCGTCGATGGTACTAACAGATACTACTGTAGGGTTGTTAGCGGCGATATCGAAGATGAGGTTTCTGAGGTACGGACCACTTGATCTAAGCCACTGTGAACATTGTTAGCATACTGTCATCAATGGTTCAAAGGTAGGGGTTGTCTTACAAAGGCAAAGAGAGCTGAAGAAGAAAACGACAAGAAGGGACGAGCAAGAAGATTATATACTCAGAGCGCTGTGCAAGGCTGCCAAGCCAGCGAACAGCTTACCGAAGGCTGAGCATGTGAATACGGCACACGACGGTGAAGTGGTACACGCTAACAAAGTCTTCACGGTGTTTGATCCACCACCACTTACGGACGGGCGTGACGGATTGCAGATCTACCGGGGCGGTACAGCCAATCAGAGGACGGAGCCAATTTGAGGATCGACCTGCGCAGCTGCTGGACACGACCTCGTCGTCAGATCTCATACGGACCTGATGTTTCGAAAAGGCCTGAGGGAGATGTCATAACACACGAGCAAACGGGTCTTGAGTGTCACGAGCGATCTCTAGCAGGACTAGCACAATCCACCGGAACTCGACACGGCAAGCGATCATAACGATGTGGCTAATTACATGAACAAACACAGTGAGCGAGCAAAGTGATGCGTCTCCAGCTTCGGTCTCGGGTGACCGCTATGCAGCGAGCAGAAACTTGGTCTTGTACTCTCCGAAAGTGGCCGGCGATTGAGCTTTTCAAAGATAGGGAGACAGCTCCTCCTATACTTTGGTATGCGTCGACAGACCTCGGACTTTCGGAGTGTATCCTCAACGTGGTCACTGTAGTCAACGTAACACCACGAGGCTATGTTGCGTACCAGGTCCGAAGCATTGCCAATACGATTATCAGAAGAAGCCGGAAATGCTCAATACTTGTGAGCATTATTGCACATACGACGAGCATGCTACTAGCAACCTTACTGCCTCGTGGTCCGCTCTGCTTGAGGACGTGCAGCAACGGTGACTACGGTCCAGCTCGTGTGCTCAGATTTGAAGACCTGCTACGTGGTTCGAACGTGATTCACCTCGATCGCCCCCCCACCTCAGGGATCCTCGTCCGCACCAGGAGAAGGGTGAGTATCTGCGATTACATGCAACGTCCGTTCCGCGCTTCACACGACCCACTCGAGTAGCGACATTCGAGCCAAATCTGCCAGCGAGGGCAAATGTCCGGATGGGCTGTGATTACTCTGCTTTACAGTAAGCTATAAACGATAGAGCAAGCACTGGTTTGCATGCAGAGGCTCAGCTATGCATTTCTAGACTACGGCTACTTGAGTCTGATCCATGCCAAAGCAAGAGAATCGCTCGGTCAGTGTAACTCATCCAAGGTCGAAGGACCATTTAATCGACACCTTAGCCGCGAGCACATACCCAGTCTCGCGCTTCATGACTACCGCTAGGTACATGGAGACCATCTAGTACAAGGCAGTTCCAATCTCGCCATTCCAAGGCGCCCGATACCTCCATCGTACTGGAAACCGGCTGCATCGTTCGAGAAAGGACAAGTGTCGCACGACCAGTCCGGGCATGATATGCAATAACCATCGTGCTTTATGATCGACGCTTGGTAGCCAGGATTGGATTATCAAGTACGGTTGGCCCGTTAAAGCTAGGTTTTCCTCCGCTTGCCCGTCCAGTCGAACTCTGGTGCCCAGTCGCGGCAGTCCAGCTCGTTGGCACAAAGCGTATGTGGTAAGTGCTCTTGCTGGTTCGCGAGCGGAGGTCCGTGGTCACAGTCCTATGATCGTGTCTTTCACTGCACATACAGACGACATTAAGTCCAATGAGTACTGTACTGCAACTGTGACCTTCAGACAAGTTCCGCAGAATGCTAAGCAGCTGAGAGCACCGAAGTTGCCACACAGGGATGGCCTATTGACAGAGGTAACGAAGAGCACGGACACATGCCTGGCAGGAAATTTTTGAGGTTCGAGCCTCGAGCTCACATCTTGGATAGGTAGGCTGAATGCTGAGATTCGACGTGAGGAGTGGCGCAACACGGTCTGTGGAATACCTTGGTAATACGTAGGCTCTCAGGCTACCAAACGTCGCTCCCCGAATCCTTCTGAAAACTACTAGCTGGCTCGTGCGCCCAGAGCAAAGCACAACACATACTTCGAGCACCTCACATGTCGACCAATAACTCCTTCCTTACCATGTCCTTCTCAAACTTGTCGGGATCCTCGACGTCTCTCTCCCTCTTCCGTTGTGGTCGTAACCCCAGCTCAGCCTGGGTGTCCCAGATCCGATCGTGTCGCCTTGCCCAGCGTTCACGCCGTTCGTCCATCTTCTCCGGGACAGCCTTGGCCAGCCACTTGCTCTTCAGTATCCGCCTTATGGCCTCAGGTGACACCTTGAACTGCTCGGCCAGCACAGGAGTGCTGTACTTGACAGAATCTTGTTCGTGGAGACCGCGAATACCCTCCATGGCATCGGGTGACAACTTCTTGCGAGGGTTCCAGCCCTCAGCGAACTTCTCCCTCAGCGCATTTTTCTGCTCTGCCCACTTGTCGAGCTTAGGCCGGGCGGTGGGCAACTCGGAGGGTTGGTTCTCCTTTTTTGCCTCTCTCCTACCCGTGCGTCCATTCGCTTTGGTCTGCCGTGGTTCCGATGTCTTGGGTGGAATACTCGGTGCTTGGTCTTCACGGCTAGGCTGCTTGTGTCTTACAGGGCTCGAGCGATCGATGATGCCGCCAATCTCGTAATCGTCTGCGACCGCTGGCACCGCAGTCGTGGTGCTTGCTGTACTCCTAGCAGTCTTGGCCCTGGCTGGCTTGTCGGCTTTGTTGCTCCTCAACTTCTTGCCTGAGTGCATGTACTGCGCTATGACTGCGTCGTTCTCGGCACCGAAGGAGATGGAAGGTGTGTGCTGACGACGAGTGCTTGTGCTTGTGATGGTGCGCACCCAGTGAACTGCATTTTGGTGGAGATGTATTTTCGTCGATAGGGGTGCTGGTCCTCGCAAGACAGCCGCGAGAAGTCGCCGATTTAGATGCATTGTGTTGGCCATCACGCGGGAGTCGAAATGGCTGATGAAGTGAACGAGACAGGGTGCTGAGCACTGTCTAGTTCGACGCGAAACATTTCCAAGTGTATGGTACACCTAGCTGCCGACGTTCTGCCGTCTGATCTCCCCCGATTGGCCAGATTGCCGACTTTCACATGCCCACAGTTCCGATCTGCTGATCTCCCGGATCGACTCGTGACGATGTAGAAGTCGACTTGCCATCGCCACCTCACAGGAACCAACACCAGCATTATGGCGTCCACTACTATTTCCAGTAACAAGCACGGGCTTCAGAATGGCATGGCCCAACCCCTTCCGACGACGAACAGCTAACACACGAACATGCTGGGGCTACACCTTCGACCTGACCCCGGACCACCTCACACCCGAGCAAGCACATCCCCTAAAGCACTCCTACGATGTGTTAGGCGAAGAAGCTCTTGACGCCCTGAATGAGCTCTTCCCACCAGAGGCCACCATCTTCCATCCCAAGGACGACACCAAGCACCATGCCTCAACCACTGTCCCAGACCGCAAATCCACAGAAGGCCAAGCCGGCGAACCGCCCGTGCCCAACGGCAAATCCAAGCCCAAACGCGACCTCTACCAGCTCCTCCATGACAACCACTCCAAACACCCCAAACTCGACGAGCTGTGGACCGAAGTGAACACCATCCCGCCATGGGTCGACTGGGCCCAGATCGCCCGCGGCCAAGACGTCTTCTACCGCTACGGCGCCGCAACCCTCACCGGTCTCGCCTACCAGTCCCTCCTCGGCGGCATGGGCGCCAACCGCGTCGTCGAAGTCCTCGCCCGCACCGGCGGC
>Ga0066648_10001355_pt1 | contig 13542 bp, 18 predicted proteins | sample CryGeyCG12114_NA_FD_59537 | JGI IMG/M metagenome (GOLD analysis project Ga0066648, IMG submission 59537) | Groundwater microbial communities from aquifer - Crystal Geyser CG19_WC_8/21/14_NA | ecosystem: Environmental > Aquatic > Deep subsurface > Groundwater | place: USA: Utah: Grand County... | reverse complement strand
GGCACCAGCAGCCGGTGGAAAGAAGCAAAAGAAGAAGTGGTCGAAGGGAAAGGGTATGTCACGAACACTTCGCCCTGGAGTGTCACAGTAGTCGGAAAAGAGATGCTGATTTTAATTCTGCACAGTCAAGGACAAGGCCAACCACGCAGTCATCCTCGACAAAGCCACATCTGACAAGCTCAACAAAGATGTCCAGTCCTACCGACTAGTCACAGTGGCCGTCCTGGTCGACAGACTGAAAATCAACGGCTCGCTCGCTCGACGAGCGCTCAAGGATTTGGAGGAGAAGGGTGTGATCACCAAGGTCGTTTCTCACAGCACGGGATCAATCTACACGAGAGCGGCTGCCGGAAGTGATTAGATGTATGCAATCATGGTCAGGGTGGACATGGCGCTGTTCATACGTTGATGATGTGACGATACCCAGGGCTGGTCGACATGTATAGCGCCAGCAGGAACATAGTCGGCACAACGCTGAAGTAGAGCAAGAGAAATGCTCATGACGCTTCTGGCGCAGCTACATAACACGAAGACAAACGACAAGTCACACACAATGGGTCTGACCGAATGAGCTGCTCGCATGGCATGTGTGCCTTTTCATTGTGTTCACTGAACAGGCTTGCCAGGAGCATCGCGTGCCTTGTTCATGTTCTTCCTCTTCGGTCGACCCTTTTGTGCCTCAGCACACAGAGTAGGCGCCGGACCGACAGGCTGGCTTTCCACGCCGACCACCTTGCCGACCTCAAAGTACTTGTTGCTGTTTTTGTAGAATTTCACCCAGTTGTCCACTTCGTCTCGCACCCTTTTCTTGGCCACTCTTCGTTCGCGCTCTGCCCTGGTCTTTCGCTCCCCACTGCTGATGTCCTCGTCGGGGTCCTCGAGGGGCATGTAGACTTCCTCTGCACCTCTTAGGTCGCTTGTGCGGTCCTCCATGAAACAGCCTGTGACAAAACCTCGCGATGCATCGTGTCCAGCGAATGCATGGTACGATCCTCCAGGCCCATACGTGTGGGCACCTGCGCTCACATCGAATATCGTGCCGTTGATGGCCAGATAAATCGGAAGACTTGAGTCACTCCCATCGTACTTTGCAAGCTCGACCGGGGTCAGATATACTGGACCTTGGAAATACTGCTTCAACTCTGCTGGCTTGGTGAACCATGGTCTAGGCAGGCCAAAGATGTATGATTCTCCAGAAGTGACATAGTACGATGCCACGACCGTCACACCGATGAGAACAAAGAGGACTCGCAAGATGTCCAGCACAGATATCACGGAACTATCTTCCACCTCCGCTTCTGTTGACACTTTCTTCGTCGTACCTTCTTGCCGTGCTGGCTTTCGCTGCCTCAGATCCGACGACATTTCTTTGCATCGACTGTCGCATGCACTACGGCTTGGAAGGTATAATGGACGGATGTTGGCACTGGTTCTGTAATGCTTACAATCCCACTACTTAGTCTCCGATGATCAAGAAAATCATATGTGTCCCCTAGCAACCAGAGAGCGGCGCGTCTCCTTGTTTTCCCCACAGCGGCCTGCACGCTGAACGCCTCGGAGTCGCTGACTACTCTGGCCTGCGCCAGCCTCAGCTCGATTGGTGTTGATCCAAGTCCACCACGACACCCGCCTTCGACGTTTCTGTGATCTGTCGCACCCCGTCTACTGTGTTGTCCCGACCCCCAATCTGCTCTACACCTTGAGCATCGCATCTGTGGGCGACATACCCGTGTGAGTAGTGAGGACTGCGCGTCCAAACCCCGACAGACGTGCTGCGGCACATGAACGACACCGTCATTGTTAGAGGCTGATCTCAGCTACGCGCAAGATGAGCCCAGACCAGCGTCGCCGTGCCTACCCATCATATGGCGCGTCCAGCAGTCGCTCAGCTTTTGGATATTGGATTCCTCTGGCCTTGACCGTAACGGCAGCAACAGTCGGCCTCGCAGCATGGATCTGGAGTGAAAGAGAAGACACTGAGGACTCGTCCGACTCGGAAGCAGAACACTACTATGCCACTGGCAACCGTCCTCCAGGTAGACCCCATGAAGACGGGCTTGGGGGTGCCGCGGCGGGCTCCGCGAGCGTGAGCGGTGGTCTGCCACCGGGCCCAGGTCCAGCGGGCCAGCAGCCAGCTCTGCCAGGGTCGTTCCAACCCCAACCGCCTTTGCAAGGTGGCTTTCAGGGTCCTCCGCCAGCACACGTGCCCGGTGGTGAGGCCGCTTCCTACTTCAGAGACGATCAATCACGAGGCATGTCGACCGGTGTCGACACTTCCCAGCAGGACCAAGGCTTCATGGCCCGTATGTCGAACGCTGTTGGCCTTACTCGAGGAGATTCACCTGCGCGACCCAATGTGAACAGTACTGGCGGCTGGGCCACGAGTGCGAGATCAATGGTTGAAGGTGCCGTCAACGCTGTCCGTGGCAACGCCGAAGGAGACCAGCACTTCAGCGATCAAGAGAAGTGGAGTGAAGAGGCCGACAAGCCTGAACGGACTCACAGCATGTCTCCCAAAAAGTCCACTAGCTCTCCCCCAGCCTCCTCCAGAGGCCTACAGCGCCAAGGTACTGCTCAAGAATTCTACTCTGGAGCTGTCGAGGTGCCAGGGCGAAGCTCAGCATCCTCTCGCAAGCGCAGAACAGTCGCAGTCGTGGTCTCCTCAGTCGAGAAAGGCAACGACGGTCTCGAAGTCGATGCTCATCAAGTAAGCCAGCCCCTGTCCACCCCTCAAAACCTCACAACTAACACACACGCGCGCACAGTCCATCCTAGCCCATCTACCAGAACACCTTAATGCAGAGACAACCAAAGTAATCGTCCTCATCTACTCGCCAGACCTCCACACCCACCCGCTCAGCGCCATCTCCCGCCGCGCCTCGGAACGTCGAAAATCCGCCACCTCCGCCCGCAGCCGCTCCACCTCCTCCTACGCCAACATCAACACCCCCGGCGCGAACGGCACCCCAAACCAGACCCCAGGCGACTTCCCGCAACAAGCACAAAACGACTCGTCCGCGGACAAAGGCATCCTCGCCCACGTCGACCCCCGACCCCTAGACAACACCCCCACTCCCACTGCCCACGCCGGCTCGCGCGCCGACCTCGAACGCAGCCTCGGCCGCCGCAACAGCAACAGCAACGACTCATCCGCCCCAGACCCCAACCCGCTCGACACTGAAACCAACCCGCTCTTCAAAACGCTCTACAACCAAGCCGCCGCGCTTGTCGACCGCGACAGCTCGATCCTGCCCTTCACCTCGCGCGACGGCCACAAGCACCTGCTGCGCAGCATCCAGCCCGAAACGGCGTACATCCACGCGAGCCTGTGCGGGCGCGACGGCGCGCTGGTCAGCGAGCTGCGCGGCTGGGTGCGGCAGACGGTCGTCGTGATCGGCGACGAGGCTGGGTTCGGCGCGCTGGTCGATTCGTCGTCGGACGAGGACGAGGCGAAGAGCGCCGCGCGCGCCGCCGACAAGTGGTGGATGCGCGAGAGCGTGACCGGCGTCGGGAGGGGCGTGAGTGTGGTCGAGAGCCTGCATGTGGGCGAGGATTGGAGGAGGAGAGTGAATGAGGAGGCGTGAGGTACGTACGCGGTACGCAATCTGCGAGTAGGTACGCTGGGGTGAGTCGAGGCGGGATACTTTTTCCTTGGCACGATTTGGGATGGTACGGGTATTGTTCGCTCGCAATGACGAATGAATTTACGGTCGATTGTGTAAGAATGGATGGATGGATGGATGGATGGATGGACATGTTGGCAGAATCTGGCTTCGGCCCTGGATGGATACCTAGCTATTGACTGACTGAGTGATACTGCGGTTATCCGTATGGAGTCGTACTCACTCACACACATACACACATACACACCTAGCCACCTAGCCACCTAGCCATCTAGCCATCTAGCTGTCTATCTCTCACTCAATCTTCTCCCCCAATAGAAACCCGCACCACGCCAACGCACACGCACGCACCTACTCACCTGCGTATCCCATTCGCGCTTCCGATCCCCGTCTGATCTCACAAGGGAACAGAGCACGCGCACCGAGCAAGTAACGGACAGACAGGGACGCATATCTCGAACGCTCTCAACAGAAAACATCATCGTTCATTACTAATCTGCATATTCGTCCTCTTCACTTCAAGCCTCCAGACAGCAATATACTCTGCCCCGTCATGTACCCAGTCTTGCACAACATCGTCACCACATTCGCCGTCTCCTGCGGCGTGCCCAGTCGCCCCACCGGAATATTCTTCACGTCTCCTGGCGTGCCCACCACGAAGTCCGCATTCGGAATCATGCCCGTCTCGCCGATCATCGCAGGCGCGACGTTGTTGACCGTGATCCCGTCTTTCGCCAGCTTGCCCGCGAGGTTCCGCATCATGCCGTCCAGCCCCGCTTTCGACGCTGCGTAATGGCAGCCGTTGATGCCGCCGCCCAGCGCGGCGATGCTGGACATGAAGATGATGCGGCCCCAGCGCTGTGCTGCCATGTGAGGGACTGCATATTTGGTCAGGATGAAGCCGGCGCGCAGGTTGACTTGGATCGTGTAGTCCCACTCTGAGACGGGGATGTCGACGATGTTTGGGATGCGCTTGCCGTGGCCTGCGTTGGAGATGACGATGTCTGGGCCGTGGCCATGTACTTGTTCCATCTCTTCGTAGAGGGTTTTCATGTCTTCGTCCGAGGCCATGTCGACTTTGTGCGAGGACAGCTTGCGTGACGAGTCTTGAGCTTGCAGCTCGGAGATGAGACTGTCGACCGCGGCTTTGTTCGAGGAGTAAGTGAGAGCGAGGGAGGCGCCGTGGAGGAAGAGGTCGCGGGCGCAGCCTGCTCCTATGCTTGAGGGACATCAGCTGTGTTGACACCAACCAGACTTCGGGCCCATTTACCCTCCTGAAGCGCCCGTTATGAGCGCCAGTCGGCCTTTGATTTCATTGTCGACAGCTGGCGTTGCTTTAGTGGGCGCGGCGTCGACCACTGGTGCTGTCGCCATGGTCGCGTTGGTTGGTTGTAGATGCCGTGATGTTGTTTCAAGGCGATTGGCGGCGGTAGAGGTCATGTATTAGCTTGTGTGTGTGTCTGCTTCACCTCCTGCAGCAGCTTCTGTGAACTGTGTGCAACTTGTTCTCTTTAGGCGGTTGTGCCCTCTCCGAAGCCAGAACCGGCGCGGGGAACGAAGCGCACTCCGCATGCAATTCTTCGGCTTTCTGACCTCAATTGCCGGGGCTCCAGTTAGCCGTCTGGTGCATTTGTGATAGCCGGTATCCTTCGCTGTAGCAGTAGCCGAGATCAGAAAAGGAGATTCCCATTCAGGTCAAGCTGGAAGCCATTCATGGCATGGCCTTGCCAATTAATCGTGTCCGGAGAAGGCATATAATGAGTAGAATTCTGAAACGGACCCATTCCCATGAATTGAGTCCCCGAGTTTGGCATCGGTTCTCCAGACACAAAGTCGCCGACTGCCTCTAGATCGAGCCACGAGAAGCCAGCTGGACTGTATTGCATGTAGCCACCAGCATCCATCATGATTGATCCTGCATTGGACAATTGGCTGTCCGATCGTGCAGGTGATGAATGAAGAGGCGGGAAAGACTGACCGCTCTTCACCGGTCGCATCCAGAGCAATTCTAGGAGACGTGCATATCTTGAGCCAGCGTCTTGTGGTGACAGCGAGGCTTGTCGAAGGACGTCGACGCACTGGTGAATGAGATTGGTGACAGCTTGCTGTTCTGGGCCGTGCATGACCCCGAACGATCTTGCTTTGTACAGGAAGACTGCAGAGTAGATGGCATAAAGATAGAAGCGGAGAGGCATGTAGCGCAAGTGTCGGGTCGGGTCGACGCCAGCAAGCATGTTCAGATACTGCTTGGCAGCAGCAACACTGCCCCAAATGAAGCGTGCGTCCGGGAGGGCGCCAATGTTGCTGAAGGTCTGCCTCAGATGTTCTCGCAGCGGCTTGTCCTTTTTCTTTTTCGAGATGGCCTGGGAGATTTGTGCTTGGAAGACAAATGCATTGGTGTATAGTCGAAGGTACTGGTAAGACATGTCCAACGTCACCTTGATATGGTGCGAGCATTGCAAACTGCCCCACGTGTCATACCATCGGTCAATTGCGGTGCGGAAGTCATCGACGTACTTGACGTAGTCGCCCAACAACATCATCTGGTTGCTGCTTCTCATGCCCGAGTATAGCACATCGTGGACATTCGAGAAGAGCTGCGTCAGATCCAGTTGGGCCTGAAAAATCTTGGCGTAGTCCTCGTCGCCATCAAATTGTGGCTGCAGGGTTGGGAAGTCTCTAGTTGACAGTCCTGTCATGGGGCCAGGACCGCGACACCAGAAAGCTCGTCCGATCCTGACCGAGATGAGTCTGTCAGAAACATAACAGTTTGCCCAAGAGAACCTCTTGCGGGCATCGATTTTAATTTCTTCATCGGAATCCTGCCTGAAGGCTGTTCTGTCCATGCCTAGGAAGTAGCCCGTTCTGAGGGCCATGCCCACATGCATCCAGGCAGATCGGTCTTCCTCGCCTCTGCCGACCGCTTCAATGTTGTTTCGTAGGCCTTGAGGCTCCCATTCTGCGAGGAGCAGGAGAGCTTCTACTGCCTCGACTTCGCAATCATGGCCAGCTGCAATGCCCGAGATCAGGTCGTGCATGTACCTGGAGATCGACTGGTGGATGTGCGGCTGCTCGACAAAGTCTTTGGAAGCAATGGTGAGCACAGCAGTGAGCAAGTGCTTGTCCTTGGTGGCCCATGTGTCGAGGGCTGCCTTCTCAAAGTATGACCGGGGTACCAGCGGCAGATAGGAGTGGTAATGCTCGCGGTATTGCTGGACGAGCAGTTCAATGATGTCGGGCGTCAGGTAGCCTTCGCGAACCAGTCTGTAGGTGATGATGCCAGTGTGCGCAAGAGCGCCGGAGCCTCTGTGGCCGGCCTGCTCCTGTGTTCCAACTGCATTGGCATGGTACAAGCCATTCTGCATGCTTCCTGGCCCAGCACGCGTGACTGGACTATCCTCTTTAGCAACGTCTTTTAGCAGCTGCCACGCATCTGAAGGGTTTCGGGGAATGTTGTCATCTATTGGTGATCCTTCTCCAGATGAGACGCCTTCGTCTTCTTGGGTCGTGGTTGGGAGGGGCGAAAGCCGCAATGGCTGAGGAGCAGCGAGCTCGGCAGGGAGCTCAGCGACGAGTCCGAGCGGCTGCAGCGGCGACTGGCCATGGGTCCCGGGAGCAGAGGTGGGAGCAAGGCGAGCGGGAGGGTCGCTGATGGCAGTGGTCTCCTGGGTAGGCAGGAGCGATGGTAGATTCTGGGCGGTGGGCTGAGCACCATTCGACACTGTCTTCTTCCTCACCCTCGAGCCGCCTCGATGCGACGTGCCTAGGACACATTCTCGGTTCTCTTTTCTGCAGCGACCACACGGTGGCGTCCCGCCCGATGCGTCCCTGTAGCATGTCAGACGTCAGAGACCAGTCACCAGATATCAGCACAGGCAAGCGGTGGAAGGACCATCGGCTATCGATTGATTTCATCGCGGTGCAGTTCAGAAGCCGTCAGGGAGATTTGCAGCTTGACAGGCCGCCCGGACGTGCCTATAAGCGCTGACTCCACAAAACTCGGGGCACGTTCCATGGCGTTCAAGGGCACTTACAGGTCGCACCGGCTTTTGCGAGCTCTGCAGAAGGTACAGGCTCGCGAAACTCTCTTCATTGGTGTCGCGTTCTTGTCAGCCATTTTGCTCGACTGTATCACAGTGTCGGCGCCTGACCTGAGTAGAGAAACATTTCTGGTGAAGATGGGAAAAGTGCATGTGCATGTGCATAAGGGCGAAGCTTTTGCCGCCAGTCCAGTCCAGTCCGTTCTCCAGTCCAGTCGCGTGCGGCAACGAACACCTGCCACGCACCCACCGACTACTCCTCATCAGTGCCTGTGCAGCCTCAGCTTCTACCCCAGATTAGGATTACCTCGCTCCTGCTGGAAGCCTGTCTGCCAGTGTTCCAGCCTCGGACCGGCAGGGCTTGGGTGGGTCAAGCCGTCGCGGATGCTACTCTGCATTTGTCCGTCCACTCGAATCCGGAACATTAGGTAATTCATGTCGAGGCGAGGCATTAATCATGGTCACATCTACATCAGACAGCAGGAACAGGCTGAAAGGTAACATTTGCGTGTTCAGAATATCTATGCCATGCAAGCTATCACACACCTCGTGCTGAACTTTTGGATGGGTATCTCGAAGGACATCTCAATCATGTATATTCTTCGTCAGGCATTCAACCCTAGTAGAAGTCTAGTAGAAGAAACCAATGATCTTGCCAGAGACGTGCTTGCGTCGAGCCTCCTCGTGGTCCATGATACCGGAGCTGGTGGTTAGGACAATGTATCCGAATTGACGAGATGGCAACAGCTTGACGATCCACTTCTCCAGGTCTCGAAGCTGGACGTTGTATCGTGGCGAGATGACTCCGGTCTTGTTGAGTCGGCCGTTGAGCTGGATGACGACCTTGCCGGATCGGTGGTCGTCGACTTCCTCGAACTCGCCAATGTAGCCTTGGGGATATGTTAGCATTGGTCCCGTAACACCGTAACACGGGTGACAATCAAGACGTGATGTAGCGGACATATAAACGTGTACCAAACATGGACAGAAAGAGAGGCAATGTGTAAGAATGACCGCTGGGTGTGTTTCTTCTTCCGGGCACTTAAAGGATGGATGTCGTTGGGTGTAATATTCGAAACGTCCATCTAGTTATCAACCCGAATGTGTTCGCCAGGAAATTCGTGAACCTGAGTGACTGAAATCTGACATACCGTGTTTCTGCATTACAGCAAGGAACTTGATGATGACCTTGGAGCTAGGTCGGATCATGACCTGTCGCTTTCCAGCCTTCTCGGCATTGTTGATCGACTTGAGGCAGTCGTTGAGGACAGAGGTTCGGGTCATTTTGACGGTAGGCTAGAGTTCTTTCGACGAGAGAATCGAGGTCGAGAAGGTACTGGGTCGAGGGTTAGCCGGTGAACCTGAAGAGTGCGCATTGAAGCGTTCTTCAGGTTGCTGATGAGGTGAGGGTATCGGCGGCCAGGGTGCGCAGAGAATTTTACAACTCCTTGCAAAGCTCTCGATTCCTCACCTCAGGCTCGCTGAAGAGGTCGCTGTTGTCGACATACCTCTGTGCGTTTGCTAGACGATTGTGATACGAATGTCGAAGAACGGCGCAGAGGTTGATCTTTCGTGCGGCTAAGTTCTGGGAAGATGCTTGGCGCGAGATCAGGCATCAACATCTGCTAAGGCATCATCATCGCATACCGTCTAGAGCATTGATCCAACTTCAGTCTTCACGAATAAGTGGTGTGTTTGTGATTACTACTTGTTTAAGTCTACCTGGCACACTAGGGAAACAGCCTCTTGCCACCGTCCTTCCTCATAACTTCTCCTTGGCCAGCATATCTGCAATGTGTAGATAAAATGCAATTGCGTTGAAATCCTGCTTGACAAGATGCATGGCGGCGGCAACCCTCTTGATTCTGTTCGTCCAGTTAATCAGATCCAGATGCGTGGTCCCCATCAAAGTGCCTTTGTAGCCATCCTCGCCGCCCCACCTACTGCTAGCAACACTGACTAGGCCATCATTGGGTCCTTCAATCTCCAACATCAGATCATGGCTGATGCGAAAAACAGAGAAGATGTGTGGTTGAGCACTTGCCCCGTAGCTGAAATAGCGCACGGATTTGTTGTCTGGGACGGAGGGGTTAAACTCGTCGCACACGTACTTTCGAGTCAGCTGCGCAAAGGCGCCGGTGCTGACTCCCATTCGTGCGAGGACAGCGTAGAGGCGAGGCAGATAGTCTGGCCCGATCTCGCGCAAGATGATATCTGCTGCAGAGCTTCCGTGATGAGGCGTGGCGATGGTGGTCAGAGACTTGACTGCATACTCCTGCGGCTGAATCTTGCTAATGAGATATCGCGAGTCAAGGCCTCCCATGCTGTGCGCGACGATGTTGACATCCTTGCCTGCCGCTTTTGTTTTGATTTCGTTGTGTAGCACTTGGGCGCGTTCTTCGATAGACCCTGTCGAGGGCACGTGGGTCGTGATAACTTCGATGCCGTTCTGGCGGTAAGCATCTGTAATTCCACGCCAATATTGTATGCCTGGAAGCAAATTGCCCACCAGCCGAAGCTCCTCGAAGCCCATGAGACCGTGGGCGAGGACGATTGGATGTTTTGGGGTATCATACTTGTCCTCGAAATTGGCAAAATCATCTTTGATAGTATGGCCCAGATCTGCTAGGTTGGGATCGAGCGGCTTGTCTTCTTTGCTGTCTTCAGCTGACGGACGAGCATGAGAGCTCTCCTCTCGAGCAAAGTGGACATTGTAGCGGCATGTGCGGTGTGGCCGGCATGCTCTAAGCTGCAGAGCGCGACGCGACGTGCTTGAAAGCCATCGCATGCTATGACTTGGTGAGATGTTGAGTCTAGGGCGTGCAGATCATCATCGTCAGACGTAGTGTCGCAGGGTCTACTATATTGATGCGGCTGCTAACACACGATTCGATTAATCTAATCCGCCAATGCAGACGGTCATGGGGTGCTGTTTGAATGAAGACAATGATGATCGAAAGGCTTGTTTTGTTAATACTTGGAATGAATAAATCTAGGTGGCGGCTCGCGATCATGTCGTCATGCTCATTGCCGCGACGACAGGCTTATAAGCTGTAACACGACTTCGTTGGTAACGCCCCTTAAGCCATGTCTTTTTGCAAGCCTTGCAAGTGCTGCCGACTGTTAAGAGTCTCTATGCTACTTCTCGATTGTTTCTCCCTCCAAACAGGCTCGAGAAATGAACCATCAATCTCTTGCTTGGCGACGAACTTCCTCGTAGCTCGTGCTCCTGCTCGGAGGGCATCTCAGATGATGGTGGTTCATCGTCCTCCTCTGACAAGACCTCTTCAGAGATTGCCTAGTCCTCCTTCGACACCCTATCCGGGACTTCGGGATGTGGTGTTGTGACTACCTTGATCAAGTCGTCGACCACCTTTGGTCCCTTCTCATCGCCAGCCTTTGTAATCTCCTCGAGTTGCTTCTCGGCATCCTTGTTGGCATCCTCCTCAGCTGTCTTGTTGCCGCTTTGTTGCTATACGGATCAGTATACAGCAGGGCCATTTCCAATGTTGACGCATACCTCAGTTTCGTACTTCTTGAATTCTTCCTCCTTCCTCTGGCGATACTCTTCTATCTCCTTCTGTGCCTCAGCTTTTGCATCCTTCACTCGCTTTGTCCTGTCTGAGGTATCATGTTAGACTTGTAGCTTGGCCCGACCGAAGACGGCACAACATACACTCTCGGGCCTTTTGAACGATCTTCTGTGCTTCCTTCTCTGCCTGATATTGTAAGCATAGCTCGCGCACTCAGCAGAGTCTTGAGCATACATCAAGCAGCGTCTGTATTCCTGCTGAATTCTGCGCCGACTGGTTTGTTATCAGTATTGGGGTCCTTGCGGTGGATCAAGATGCGCACCATGTTGGCAGTTGAGCTTAGTGGATAAGGGTAAACAGGCGGACGGAACACCAATAAGCAGTTATGAGACAGGCAGAATAATCAAGCAGACACAGGAATCAAGTACAAGTAGTTGTGCTGGAGCTTCCAAAGGTGTTCGTGGAGTTCGTAGTCTACCTGCTTGGATACGCCGCAGGGACAAGCAGCGGAAAGCGCCATCCTTGACGTCGATCAGCTGCACCTTCCACCGTTCATGCATGTGCTGCTTCCCGCATCAACATTTTCTTCTGCCCGTTACATCTATTTCCACTCAGCACATACCACTCTATATGCAATCTAGCAGCTGAATCATGTCGACTGCATCGAAAATCACGCTGGCCACCACGCTGGCTGGTACCATCGGTATCGTTAGCTTCGTGCACTGGGCGCAGAGATCAGAGAAAGCAGCCATGCATGCTGGTGTCATCAGGGACGAGGATAATCAGCGAAGGAAGAGAGCCGAGCAAGAAGAGAGAAGACTCGACTTTGAACTGCAACGACAGCTTGAAGAAGAATACAGGAAGACCCAGTCTGTGCATGACAGTACTTCTTGATGATCTACGCTATACTGCGTCTTGGAGAGGCGACAGATCGCATCATTTCTGCAACCATGGCCGACACCTTGCCAGCATCCGATCCATCAAACCTCGAATCTAGAGAAGATATTCCTCTTGGCGCCGGCAAATTCTTTGTCGATGGTCCTCCTCTTGCCTTCTGATCTCACCTCGACCTTGCACGAGAACGGCTTTGCACATACCAAGAATCCCTCGCTGTAGCCCGTTTGCGGGTCGGTATCAAGCTCCACCTCCATGCCGGACTCATCTACGCCAGCCGAGAATTGGAAGGCCCACAGCAGCTTGGACATGGCTAGGAAGAGGTTGCGCTCGGCGAGATGGATTCCTGGACACAGTCTTCGCCCACTACCATATCCGTAATGATCGCGCTCATTCTCGTTTGTGGCCGCCGCGAGTACTGGAGCAAGCGCTGTTACTCCCTTGTAGTGGTCGGGATCGAAAACATCAGGGTTCGGGTATCGCGTCTCGTCGTGGTGGAGTCCCCACGCGTTGATGAACACGATTGAACCCTTAGGGAGCCTGTATCCATCAATCAAGTCTGACATGGTTAGCACGTGTGCAAGGCCGAGGTGGAACTGGACACACCATCCTCCGTCAGAGCGTGCGGAAATGCCAGGGGTACAACGGGTCTCCACCTCATTGCCTCCTTCACGGTTGCTGCAATGTATGGCAGCTTTTCATAGTCTTCCCATATGGGAGAACGGTCCTCGCCGACCACGGCATCAATCTCGGCCCATGCCTTCTCCTGGACCTCGGGCCATTTGCAGAACGCTTGAATTGCAGCAGTAATGATACTGGCGCTGGTATCGCTGGCTCCCTCCATCATGGTCCCTCCAAGAAACCAAGTCTGATGTCTGTCCAGTTCTAGCTTCTCCTGTTGGTCCAGCACTCGGTCCATAAAGCATCCTTGAGATCCTACTTTTTCCCGTCTGTGCTCCAGCTGTACAAGCATATCGCTATACAGTCCGTTCATTTCCTTACCAACATTACTGGCTCGGCTTCTCCATCGATCAAAGATCCTTTCTGGGACCCAGTGGAGGAAGGGGAAGATGTCGACAGGCGGAGTGTTCCCTGACGCTGTTAGTGGAAGAACCATGAAGAGGCTTTGTTTTGTCGCTGTCCTTGCAAATCCAATACGTACCTGGTTCCATCACGACCGACCAGTTCTCCATCATGTCGAACAACCTTCTCATATGTGGAGTACCAATCGTTGGACTGCGTACACCCCATAACGTTGAGCAAGCGATACTGTTAGTGTATCGCTTGGAATGAAGCATGTGGTTCTCTGGGTTGTGCATCATGTCATACACAAATTGACATGCCTCGGCGTTCTGTACTGGCAAGTGATCCTTCTCGACGATCGATTCCATGAAGAATTGGTGGATGAGCTTTCGGTATCGCTGCCATACCTTGCCATAGTGTGCGATGAGC
>Ga0066648_10001354_pt1 | contig 13560 bp, 12 predicted proteins | sample CryGeyCG12114_NA_FD_59537 | JGI IMG/M metagenome (GOLD analysis project Ga0066648, IMG submission 59537) | Groundwater microbial communities from aquifer - Crystal Geyser CG19_WC_8/21/14_NA | ecosystem: Environmental > Aquatic > Deep subsurface > Groundwater | place: USA: Utah: Grand County... | reverse complement strand
GCAGATAATAAGGCAGCAATTGTGGAAGACATGAAGCTATGAGTGAGGTCAATACGACGCATAGTGAATTTGTATTACCCTCAAGCGTGGTAAGTAAGGTTGATTTGGCTCGACTCCTAAACGAGCTAGAGTGGGTAGACAACGAACTCACCGCGGCTACTATCCGTGCCAAGAGTGGCGTACAGGTACACATGCCTACGCTTTCACAAGGTTTGAATGACTTTTTAATTCAGAATAAACTCGGACTTACTGAAAGTCGCGCGCGCTCAGCGATTATTGCGCAGTTACGGGTACTAAAGAACAAAGCCCCTGTCGTTCATATGACGTTTGCGGTAAGCGCCGATCGCGAAAGTCTCCAAAAACTTGCCGAGTGGCTACGAAAAGAGGTTCATCCCCAAGCGTTAATAATGGTAGGGTTGCAACCGTCTCTCGTGGCGGGCGTGTATCTGCGTACGCCGAATCATGTGCACGATTATAGCCTGCGGGCGCTCCTTCATGGTCAGCATGACTTGCTAACTAAGGAACTCGAAACTCTGCGCGCCGGAGCCAAGATCTAATGAATCAGTCGCCAGTTTTTCAAAAATTAGTTGCCGCAGGGAACCCTGTGGGCGAAATCACGGGTATCGATTCTTTCATGGTGAATGTTAGTGGGTTGCAACCTAGTAACGTTCACGCGACGGTACGATTTGAAGATGGTACGCGCGGCTATATTCATCAGATTTTTGAAGATCATACTATGGTTATGAAGCTTGATGCAACCCCACTCCATACTGGTATGGTGTGCGTGATTGAAAAGAAAGACATTATGGTGCCGGTTGGTAAAAACTTTGTGGGCCGGGTTATTAATGTGTTTGGTGAGCCACTCGACGGTAAGGGTGATATTGTCCCTGACCAGGAGTGGGACGTTTTTCACCCGGCACCAATGCTTTACGAACGCGAACTGCTCGATACGCCCGTTGAAACCGGTGTTACTATCCTTGATCTTGAATACTCATTGGCGCGCGGCCAGCGCATGGCTATGCTTGGTGACAGTAAGGTTGGTAAGACGGCTTTGGCCGCCTCGGTGGCGATTAATCAGAAAAATACAGATATTACAGTAATTTATGTTTTGATTGCTAAACGTCAACATGATGTTGCCGAACTGGTCGGGAATCTGACCAGGAAAGATGCATTAAAAAATGCGATCGTAGTAGTGTCTAACTCATTTGAATCACTCATCCTCACCTACTTAGCGCCGTACGTTGGTGCCGCTCATGGTGAATACTTTTGGCACCAACTTAATCAGGATACGTTGATGATTTATGACGACCTGACCGCCCACGCGCAGGCCTATCGTGAAATCTCGCTGATTGCAGGTGTGAGTCCAGGCCGCGACTCGTACCCGGGAGATATGTTTTACACCCACTCCAGTTTGCTGGAGCGTGGAGGTAAAACGGAATCAAACCATGCCAGCCAGACACTGATACCAATTGTGTATGCGCCGGGCGGTGACATTACCGCATACCTCCCTACTAATATCATGTCGATTACCGATGGTCAGTGGATTCTGGACGGCAAGATTTTCGCTGATACGATGCGCCCGGCGGTGAGTACTGCCTTATCGGTGACACGCGTGGGTGGCGTAGGCCAGAACAAGCGCCAAAAGGGGCTTGCCGACAAACTTAACCTGACGCTGGCCGGATATCGAACGGCTGAAGAATACGCTCACTTTGGTACTGAACTTAGTGCACAGGCCCAATCTGATTACGACAAAGGTAAAGTTCTGTTCAAATTGATGAACCAAGGTATTGGCGAGACGTATAGCTTTGCCGAGCAACAATTTTTGATGAATATTGTCTTAAAAAGTAGTCCCGAAGAAATCATCAACGTCGACCTGATGAAGGAAAAAGTTCACGAGTATGCCGCTCAGTTACAGGAAGACAAAGATATGAAGGGTAATTATGACGAGCTCGAAGCAAAGCTCAAGGCTGAAGTGACAACTATCGACGAGGCAAAAAAAGCTATTATCGAAAAGGCCGCCAAAAACGAGGCCGAAAAAGCCCGGCAAGCTGAAGAGTCGGCCGCCGCTGAGGCCGCTGCCAACGCGCCCGCTCAACCCGCCGCCGAACCGGCTGCCGCCGGAGCTACTGCTAAGGAGGAGAAAAAGTAATGCGTCGACCACTTCAAATTAAAGCCGAAGAAGCTTCTGTTCGTTCCGTTGTTAGCCTCACGTCTGCTCTTGAAAGCCTGAGTAGCATGCAGATCGCCAAGACAAAGAATAAAGTATTGATTAGTAATCAGTTCTTCGATGAGGTATGGAATATCTACAAGCAAATTCGCGTTGACGTAATGTTCAACTACGGGCGGGTGGAAGGAGAAAAGCCGATCGACAAAGAGCTCCTCATTCTGATTACCGCCAAGGGTGGTTTGAGCGGTGATATCGACAACCGCTTAATCCGCCAAGTCGTAGAGCACTATAGTGAATCCAAGAATGACGTGATGGTTATTGGCCACCACGGTGCCACTAAATTAAAGCAAGCCCACATTGACAGCCAGTACTACTTTGATCTGCCAGAACATGATTACGTTAACGTCGATCCGTTAATGGATATTATTCGTAAATACACTAACAGCCGCATTTACTACCAACACTACATTTCCCTTTCTCAACAAGAAATTAAGGACGTTGATCTTAGTGAAGTCGTTTCAAGCAAGGGTCGCGTGGCTGACTTGTCTGCCGTTAGTGATGATATGGTAACCGAAAAGACCTATATCTTTGAGCCTAATTCCTATGCGGTTGCGTCGTATTTAGAAAATTCAATTCTTCGACTAACGATTTCGCAATTTATTTATGACAGTCGTTTGGCGCAAGTGGCCAGCCGCTTTAAATCTATGTCGGCCGCAAAAGAACGTTCAATTACAAACGCCGGCGAGCTGCATACCGAATATAACCGCGCTAAGCGTAGCCAGGTTGACACCAGGTTGAAGGAGTCTATGTCGGGGCTAAAGAAAATCCGTGCAGGAGGAGCATCGTAATGGATCAAGTACATACAGAGGAAATCCTCACAACCTATAAAAAGGGTGTGGTGCGAACGCTTAAGGGTCTGGTTATTAAAGTTCAGTTTGATGAAGATTTGCCAGATCTTAACGAAATGATTTATGTTGATAATGAGAAAAAATCACCGTTACTTGTAAGTAGTCTTAACGGAGGTGACATGGCGCTCTGTTTGAATATTGGTGGTGACTATAGTATTCAAAAAGGTGATAGTGTAACGCGCAGTGGACACAGCCTCGAAATTCCTGTCGGTGAACAAATGATCGGTCGTGTATGGGACGCTATGGGTCGCCCAATTGACGGTAAGCCACAGCTTGACAAGGCAATTCTCGATACGATGCCTAAGCGCCAGATCTTTTCACCACATTTTACGGAAACAAGCTTGGACGAGCGTAAAGACGAGGTATTAGCAACTGGGCTTAAAGTGCTCGACTTTTTCACCCCATTCGTAAAAGGCCGCAAGATTGGTATTGTTGGCGGTGCTGGTGTTGGTAAGACCGTCTTAACCATGGAGATTATTAATAATGTCGCCGAAGGTTCAGGAGCCATCAGTATGTTCGCCGGTATCGGTGAGCGTATTCGTGAGGGTCACGAACTATATAAAACGCTCGGCGATAACGACCTACTCAAAACCACCGCCATGTTCTTTGGCCAGATGAATGAAAACCCGGTCCAGCGCAGCCTCATTGGCCTCTCGGCGATTACGTTAGCCGAATATTTCCGTGATGACCTCAAAAAAGACGTACTGCTATTCGCCGACAATATGTATCGCTACATTCAGGCAAAGAATGAGGTCTCAACTATCGTTGACCAAACGCCTGCAGAAGGTGGGTATCAGCCGACTGTGTTCTCAGATGTTAAGACATTCCAGGACCGACTAGCCACGAATGCTAACGGTTCAATTACGGCCCTCCAGACGATTTACGTGCCCGCGGATGACCTTAGTGACCCAGCCGTGCAAATGATTCAACACGAGCTGGATAGTACGATTGTGTTGAGCCGTGCCGTTGCTGCCCAGGGTATTCGCCCGGCAGTAGATATTTTGGCATCTAAGTCCAGTCTGCTGACACCAGAAGTGGTTGGTGAGCGTCATTATGATCTGGCAACGCGGGCATTGGCCATCTTGCAGAAATACGAATCATTAAAAGGTATTATTGCCATTATTGGTGAATCAGAATTGTCGGCAGAGGACCGCGGTGACTACAATAAGGCTAAACAGCTTATTGAATTCTTTAAGCAGCGCTTTAACGTGATGGAAAAGGTGACTGGCGTTCCAGGTGAACATATGACGCGTGAAGACACGCTCAATGGCGTTGAGGAAATCATTGGCCTTAACGAAGAAAAGCAAACTGGAATTGGTGGGTCAGCGGCAGAAACTAAACCCGAAACGGCCTCGGAACCGGTCGTAGAAGCAAAAAAAGACGGCGGCCCTGAGCCTCAGCCGCCAGAAGAGAAGAAATAATGGCTGAAGAAGCGCCTGTATCCCCTGTTGTTACCGAAGAGGCGCCGGCCACCTCTACGGGTAAGCCGGTTATTGCTGTGAGAATCTATGCCCCTTTTCAAGTGTATTATGAAGGCGACGCCACGAGTATTAGCGCCGTCAACGCCACTGGTCCGTTTGATGTTCTGCCGCATCACCATAATTTTTTATGTATGCTTGTTCCCGGTGCGATAACTGTTCGAACACCGGATGGTGGCGAAAAAAATATCAAAATATCGCGCGCGCTCATGCACGTCAAGGCCGATCACGTTGTTGTGTTCGTTGACGTTTAGTTCGTAACAAAGTAATCAAAGGCAAAAACTTGGTTTGGTGCTGCGGCGTTGTTACCGCAAATACTAAAGCCGGATTGGTCGCGGGTAACGTAATAGTTAATCTGTCCGGCGGTTGCGCCAATCGGGCTGACCAGAACGTGCGGTAAGTTGCTAAATGCCTGTTGGAATGTAACTTTGATAAAGCAACCCGGTGTTGGGTTATTGCCGCTATTAATATTAATAGTGCCCGAGGTATCGGACCCGTTAACTGAGGCTGAGCCACTATTACCAAGAACGCCTGCATTGATTGTACGATTTGGAGACGGACCGGTGAAGCTAATGTGGTTTGGAACCTGGAGGGACGCATTGCCACTGAGGACGAGTTTAGAGGTGGTGATTTGCGATGCGGTTAATGGGCCGCTTAGGGACGTGGCGCCCGAAACGTTCAAGTCGCGTAGCGTAGTCGTCCCCTGAATGGCGGTTGTACCAGCAACCTGAAGGCTATTAATTTGCGCCGTGGCGAGATTCGAAGTACCGCCAATGGTAAGATTGGCGCCTTGAATGCTTCCGCCAGCTTGAATATTGCCGGCAACGCTGAGGTTGCCGCGTGATAATGTTTGCCCGGCAATAACGGCGTTACCCTGAATGGTGAGTGTTTGAGACGAATTACCAACCGTGGCGTCAGTATTGGCCAGTTGTTTAAGCGCATCGCTACTCAGATTCTGTGAATCGATACTAGCAACCGGTGCTTCTTTTTGGCTATTAAAAAAGTTAACCACGGCGATGGCCGCGGCCACTACAACAAGGAGGATGAAGATTAAGAAGTAAAGGTTAATCTTACGGAATAACTTTTTAATGGGCGAAATCTTTTTTTCGTTCGTTGGCGCAGCAGGTTTATTTGCAGCGGCCGCCGCCTGAGCGACAGGATCTCCCGACAGATCATCAGGAGTGCGACTAAGAGCGTCGGCTGGGGCTTGAGTAGCGCCGCCTGGTTGTGGGGCAGCGGGATCGGCTGGTGCGCCGTTGGCAGGCGGGGTTGTTTTGTCGGGTTCCATGATATTTTTAACTGTTTATTATACTTATGGTTACTTTACTTTCTATTCTACTATAATTATTTATTGACGACTAGAGCACTATAAGGGGTAGGTGCTCATAGGGGAGTAAGAAGTTAATGAAATTGTAATAATTCTCGCGGAAACCTATTGCGCTACTCATACTGTTAATGCTAAAATGCGCGTGTACCCCTTGAAAACTCATCCCGAATAGATGCAAAAACAAGGACTAAAATAATAAACAAAATAAAAAGGAAGTATACAAAAATGTATAAACTCAGATCACTCGCTCGCCGGAGCACGGTGCTCGGGTCGGCAGTTGCACTTTTGCTCGCAACGTTCGCGCCGTCAGCATCTGTCTTCGCTGACGCGTTGAACCCTCTTACCCACCGTAGCTTGACGCTCGCAAGCTCATCACCAGGTTGGGACTTCACCGACGGTTCGGGCAATGCTACCTATGCGATGCCAAACAGCGGTGCTAATGGACAAAAAACCGGCAATACCTTTTCATTTAATGTGAGTACTGATAACAGCGCCACTACGGATAAGGTTAAAGCGTTCACTTTTCAGTACTGCACAACATCTGCTGGTAACTGCCAATCTCCTGGTAACAATGGATGGACAGGTACCGCGCCAGCTAAGACTCGCAACGCTGATAGTGTTGCCAATAAGACAAGCGACTTGAACATTGTCACCGGATCAGGTGGACATGCTCCAGCAGAAATGTCCTCTTCAGACTTTGCAAGCATGATTACATCGGGCGGCCCATCTGCTATTCCAAACAGGGATGATAGCCAAGGCACCTTCGTTGTTATGACAAATACCGGTGATCCTGCTTCCGATCCTTGGTCGTATAGCCCCGACTGGGCAATGACCGCTGAGAACAACGAAACCAATGGCACAATAGGAGATGGTAAAGCAACCGGTAAAAACAACTTTATCAAGCTTACAAACACCGGTGCGGGTATGGGATTGCCAGCTGGTGCAGCCGTAAAGATTATCTTCTTCGGTACCGACAATAATTACATTACAAACCCTGGTGCCGGAGCGTTCTTCGTAAAGATTAACGACTACAGTAGTACTACAACCTTTAACGATACGACAATCATTGATGGTGGTGTGACTGTGGCAAACGTGATGAACCAATCAATTCAAATTACCACTAAAGTTTTGGAAACGATGGACTTCTCAGTAGGAACAGTCGATCCATATACCTTAAATAGTGCACAGCTTACTACTGCAACTGGTAAGCCAAATGCCAAGCACGGACTGTGTGATCCAATACTTCCATCAATGGGAGGTGTAAACGATAAGCCAAATACACTTAACCTCGGTGACGAAGTGGGAGAGTACTCACTAAGTACCAGGGCGACGTACAGTACTCACTCGTACTGGCGCCTAAGCTCTAACTCTAGTGCTGGTGCAACAGTTTACTACGCCGGTGTAACCCTTAAAAATACCGTGGGGGACCAAATCAACCCAATTGGTACTACAGCTCAGGCACCAAGCCGCGGCACACCACAGTTCGGGCTGGCACTTGCGAACGGAACTCTATCCGCCAATTACGATATAGGGTTAACAAATCCTTACAAAGGCAACTTCAATGTAGTGTACCCAGTTGAACGAGGTGGTAGTAATAACTTAAATTATGAAAGTGGTGCTGATAACGGTGCAGCGACAATGGGTGTAGATCCAAGTGTTGCTACGGATCACGCTGCTACTAATGTCGGTGGATTTCACACTCCATCGTTAGCTCCGCTCCGTCCAATGGGTGCATACGACGCTGGTGCAGGCGTTATCAACCCTGGTACCGGTAGTGACGGCTTAACGGACGGCTATGGGCCTAGCGTTGATACGAAATTCGCTTTCGATCCACAAGCGAACCAAATTCCAGCCGCTCTGGCAAGGGAAAGTTCACAAGTCGTCGACTGTGTAACCGCGAAAGTCCGCTACATCGCGAACATCGCAGCGACCACTCCAGCAGGTATCTACACCACCAAGATCAACTACATTGCAGCTCCACAGTACTAAACCTGAACGCTTAACAAGTAGATTGACAAAATTAATAACCGATCCCATAACGGGGTCGGTTATTTTATTGGCGGTATCTATAAGCATTAGAATTAAACAATAAATTCTAGTACAATAACAGGTATGAAACATCATGTGTTTCGCTACCATGCGTTCTTTTACGAGTGGCGGCGTCTTGTTTCCGGGGAAGTAATTTCGCTCGGACTTGCTTTGTTTCTCGTGGTTTCACCCGTAGCGGCCCTCCGCTTTGACCAACGCAGTCTTACAATGCAGTCGAGCTTACCGGGCGTCACAACTAATTACACAATTTCGTTCCAGTATATGAGCCCAGATCCTGTCGGCTCGATTGACCTTTTATTTTGCTACAATCCAATACCGTATGAAGCCTGTGTAACGCCAACCGGACTGGATGTATCAGACGCAACCCTTACAAACCAAACAGGTGAAGAAGGGTACTCAATACAATCAAAGTCAACGAACCATATTGTGCTAACGCGGGCGCCCACGGTCCCGGTTGGAACGACCATATCGTCTTACACGCTGAGCGGTATTAAAAACACGACTGATACAAGTTCGGCTTTTGCAGTCCGGATAAAGAGCCTTGCGTCGACGAACGGTTCAGGTCCCCAAATTGACTTTGGCTCGGTGCGCGGCCAAGCAACGAATGGCGTGATGCTTGAAACCCAGGTGCCGCCAATGCTCATATTCTGTTTAGCCGAAGAAGTGCAAGATAACTGCGCTGGCACAAATAATAATTACTATACCGACATGGGAACGCTCAGTGAAAACTCTACGTTGACGGCGAATTCTCAAATGGCGGTCGGCACAAACGCCAGCGGTGGCTTTGCAATTACCGCCGACGGGACGCCGCTAAGTGCTGGTACACATGTCATTGATTCACCAACCGTACCGACTGAGAGTATACCGGGAACAAATCAGTTTGGTATTAATCTTGTCGCTAATACGGCGCCAGCGATCGGAACGAATCCCGAAGGCGATTGGGCGAACGCCCTTGCTTCACCGGGCTACGATCAGCCGAATCGCTATATGTTTGTGCCTGGGGACGTAGTGGCGTATTCGCCAAACGTGAGCCTGATGAAAAAATTTACGGTAAGCTACATCGTTAATGCAAGTAAAGATTTACGTGCCGGTGTGTACACTACGACTATCACGTACATTGCCAGCGGACGGTTTTAACAAGGAGTAAGGCGTAAGAATCATGTGCTATAATTCTTCTATATTAAAGAAACGCGAGGGAGAACATTGATGAAACGCTTTAAGAGCCTTGTGGCCGCCGCTCTAATGGCAGTAGCGGCTATTGCTACGATTGCACCAGCACCGCCAGTCGCAGCCCAATCTTCATCATCACTTAGTATTGTTCCGCGTAAGAACTACGTGATTGAGCCAGGCAAATCCGTTAAGGATACAATGGTAATTCGCAACCTGGATAGCGCACAGCCACTTGACCTGAGTCTCCGCGTTATTGACTTTACGTATACCGACGACAGCGGTACACCAAAACTCCTCCTTGGCGAAGATATCGCGCAAACGACGTGGTCACTTAAGCCATTTCTGAAGATTCCGGAGAGTGTCACGATCCCAGCGGGTGGTACAAAGACAATTGATATGAGCGTCGCAATCCCAGCTGGCCACGGTGCTGGTAGCTACTATAGCGCGATTGTGTATGGGTCTGGAGCTGGCGATGGTGGTAACGTGTCATTGAGTGCATCCGGCGTAACACTTGTCTTTACACAAATTCCCGGTACGGTTAACGAAAATCTTCACCTGGAAAAGCTCGGTGCTTACGATACCGAACAAGCTAAGCCAGACTATGTTTTTATTGATATTAACAAACCGCAATCAATTGGCTACACCCTTAAAAATAATGGTAACGTCACCGAAGCGCCGGTTGGTAGCATTAAGCTCAAGTACATGTTTGGTGGCGAGCAGAGTATTGATAATATCAACTCAAACGGCTCACTTGCGTTAATTGGCCAAACTCGAACTTTCACTACGTGTATTAAACTCAAAAGCCAAGACGTAAACTTTGATGGTGCGCGCTCAGCTGCTAATACCTGTATCGAGCCAGACCTATGGCCCGGTATGTACACCATATCGCTCGATGCCTACTATGGTCAGAACGGAAACACTACGCAAGAAATTGTTGGTACAGGCACCTTCTGGTACTTGCCAATATGGTTCCTTATCGCCGTTGCTGTTCTGCTTTTGATTATCACGTTCATTGTATGGCGAACAGTCGTAAAGATTCGCCGCCGCCTCAACGGTGGGCAGCCAAAAAAGAAAAAATAACATAATAGGTGGCGTCGCGCTACAATAAGCGTAAGCATGATTGAACAAAGACATCGTTTCAATGGTAAGTGGGCACTCTCGATGGTTATCGGCATGTGTCTATTGAGTGTGCTTATACTCAGCCACCCCGCAGCCGCACTTAATCAGATTACGACACCTACACCTAAGCCGGGGTCGTACGGTGTTGAGGCAACAAAAAAGCAGGCACCACCAAGCCAAGCGGCTACAATTACCACGCCGGGCAATGGGGCAGGATTCTCATCCCCAACCACGACTGTTACTGGTATCTGTCAGAATGATTTATTAGTGCAGGTATACGACAACGGGGTGATGGTTGGCTCAGTAATCTGTAAGGGCGGAAGCTTTACGCTACAAATTAGCCTATTCGGCGGCACAAACGAATTAACGGCTATTGTGTATGACGATTTAGAGCAGGCTGGACCAACGTCAAACGCCGTGACGGTCACATACACTGACACACGCTTCAGTGCCTTTGGACAATTAATTACGCTAACAAGCTCGTACGGACGGCGCTCAGCACCGGCCGGGAGTGAACTCAGTTGGCCACTTCAGTTGAGTGGTGGTACGAGCCCCTATGCGTTTAGTATTGACTGGGGAGATGGCAGTAAGCCTGAGCTAAAGAGCCAAGCAACTGCTGGTGTTGTAACGATTAACCATACGTATAAAAACGCCGGTATCTACCAAGTGAATGTTACCGTTACCGACGTAAACGGGGTAAGCGCATTTTTGCAAGTAATTGCCGTAGCGAGTGGGAAGGTAGACGCCGCCGGTTCGGCTGCAGGTACGTCTTCGGGTGGGGCAACCACAACTAAGGTGCTATGGATTCCGGCTGCAGTGGCCCTCCTCCTGCTCGTACCAACATACTGGCTAGGGCGGCGGAGTCAGCTGGTGTCGCTTCGTAACAAGCTGCTAAAAGACCAAGCAAAAATCCAATAATTGTAGCCACGGTTCACTCCTTGACAAGCATAAGAGGTATTGTGGTACACTAACATTGGTTATTAAAACAACAAATAGAAACGAGACGATGAGGAAAACCAGGTTTACATTTTTTCCATTCGCGGACACCCGTGTTCGATCTTTTGTTGTTGCTCTTGGCGTACTCTTAGCGTTTATCGCCCCGGGATTTATAAGCACGCTGGCGTCTGCTGCTCAGGTAACGCAGCGCTCAATTCAACTTAGTAGTTCATCGGCGGCAGCTCAAGGTGTTACGTATACCGTTAATTTTACTGCCGTCAGCGCCGCCAGTGCATTCGTGATTGATTTTTGTAGTAATAGTCCGTTTATCCCCTCTACCTGTACGCCACCAACTGGCTTTACGGCTGCGTCGGCCGCTTCTGCAACCACGGGCTTTACAGATGTAACCGGTAGCACGAGTAGTGTTGTTGTCGCGGGAACAATTAACGCGGCCGACAATGTTTCGGTTGCAATCTCCGGTATTACCAATCCATCGGCTTCGGGACCATTTTACGCGCGCATCGTCACCTACGACTCAAAAGCAAATGCGCAAGCCTACACATCAACCGACTTAGGTTCTGGCAGCAAGGATAACGGTGGGGCAGCAATTGCAATTACCGATACAATTGCCGTTCGCGCCGCCGTTCTTGAAACTATGACATTTTGTATCGCTGGCCAAACCATCAGCGCAGACTGCAACTTAACGGGCAACACGAAGCCAACTATTCAACTTGGTGAAGCCGTAGGTAGTATTAAGGCATTATCACCAACGGTAGTAAGCACCGGTAGTGTATTTACGCAGATCTCAACAAACGCCGCTAGTGGTGCCGTGATAAACATAAAAAGTAGTGCTCTGGGGTGTGGTGGCTTAAAGCGGGCCGGCGATCCAACCGCCTGTGATATTCTGCCGGCATTAAATAGTGGCATAAGCCAGGGTGAGGCTAAATTTGGCGTAAAGACGACGACTGCTACTGATACGGGTACGACTCCAGCGGGCGCACTCCAACCAATTACCGGAACGTATTACAACAACAGCACGTTCGCCCTCAACTATGTAGCCGGCAACACTACTGGTATTACCAGTCCGTATGGTGATCCATTCTTAGATACAAACAACGCACCGGTTAACAATAAAAATATGGAACTTGTTTTTGGTGCAAGCGTTGGCAATAGTACGCCAGCTGGTAACTACTCGGCCGACTTAAGTCTGATTGCTACGGGTAAGTTCTAGGCGACATCTATGCTAGTGAGCAACTATGCAATAAAAGGAGCCGCAGGACGGTTACTGCGCGCGAGTAGTGTCCTGGTGCTACTTGCTGGGATTATTGCAGTCACAGCTGCGCCACGCTCGTTTGCTGCTACCACAGCACCCGTTCCGAGCGCCACGCCAAACACCCTGAGGGTAACGCCGGTTCGTCGTGACATTGAAGCGCTACCCGGCACGAGTGTCACGGTCGAGGCGACGGTATCCAACCTTACTAATGCAGCCGTAACGGTGCACCCTATCGAAAATGACTTTATTGCCAGTGACGAAAGCGGCACGCCGGCACTGATCCTTGACGAAAATACGTTTGCGCCGACTCACAGTCTCAAACGATTTATGGCACCACTGCCAAATGTGACTATTCCAGCAGGCCAAGCTAAGACGATTAATGTCGTGGTTAATGTTCCTAAAAATGCCCAAGCCGGCGGCTACTTTGGTGCTGTCCGTTTTGCACCAACAAGCCCTGACGGTGGCGACCAGGTAAATCTGAGCGTGAGTGTGGCTTCGCTTATTCTTTTAACGGTTCCAGGCAAGACCGTGGAAACATTAAACCTTACTAATTTCGACATCCAGCAAAAAGGGCAAACCGGCTCAAACTTTAGTGATCCACATAATATTAAAGCGTCGGTGAGGTTTGAAAATAAGGGGAACGTGCAGTTAGCGCCGTTTGGTAAATTATCGATCAAACAAGGTAATACGATACTTTACGAAACAGATTTTAACATCACCGAGCCACATGATGTTGTGCTGCCAGACAGTGCTCGCAAGTGGACTATTCCCCTCGACAAGATCGGCGCTTTTGGTCACTACACGGTGAGCGCAACATTCACGTATGGTTCAACTAATCAGACGATTGACGTGGTTAAATCATTTTGGGTGATTCCAACAAGTTTGATTATTGGCGCAATTGCCGGGGTAGCTGGACTGATTATTTTAGCGAGTGCTATATGGCTCGCGCTCAGGGCGTACAAGCGCCGCATTGTAAAGCAATACGAATCTCGACAACCGCAGGCGCCAGGGCCGCAAGAACCCACTGAGCCAAAGGTTGACGCGTAACAGGGAAGATGAGTATAATAGCCTCTAGTATTCCGGGGTAGCGCAGCGGTAGCGCAGTTGACTGTTAATCAATTGGTCGCGGGTTC
>Ga0066648_10001352_pt1 | contig 13581 bp, 5 predicted proteins | sample CryGeyCG12114_NA_FD_59537 | JGI IMG/M metagenome (GOLD analysis project Ga0066648, IMG submission 59537) | Groundwater microbial communities from aquifer - Crystal Geyser CG19_WC_8/21/14_NA | ecosystem: Environmental > Aquatic > Deep subsurface > Groundwater | place: USA: Utah: Grand County... | reverse complement strand
ATCAAATCCCACTTGCGTGGCTTGTCAGGTCAATCCAACCCAAGCGCCCTGCTTAAAAGACCAGGTATTGCACCCATTGTCAACGGAAATGAGCGGAATCGCAGCAATAGTGAGAGTGTGATACAAGCTTCAGCGGCAGCCCGACAAAAGCGAATGGGTATGGTGCGGCGAGACCGGACCGAACTTGACAGCATTGATGAGACCAAGGTAGTTAGACAGAGTCATTTGCGAGGTTTCAGCTATGGCTCAGCTCTCAAACGGAATGGCAGCATCTCGTCCCCAGGTGCAGCTAGCTCCAGTCCAAGCAGTCCGAAGGATGCCCGCAAAGATCGTCCACAGTTCGTACGGAGACTGTCCAGTCTGCCGGAGCACAAGACTGATCACATCCGCAGACCCATTATCGAGGGTGCTAAGGGTATGCTTTACGCACTCTATCAAGTGCATCCTCATATTTCTGGCTTGATCTCCGCTAGCAAGGGCCGGGACCCTCGGAGAAGTGGTCTCGAGATGTCCTTCTATAATGCATCTGTGCATATCGATAAGCTCAACAAGTCCCTCGAATACACCGAGAACATCGACCCCGAAGACGAAGAGTCATGGGAGAGGGCCGAAGAGACGATAAACAATGATTGCGCGATATGCATAAAAAGCTTTGTACATGTCACCACACAAATGCAAGACTCAACACGGAAGATTGTCGCAGGAGCTGACCCTCGCTATGTGCGATCGCTTATGCTGCTGTTGTATGGGAGTGTGGTAGAGATCAAGAATGCGATCAAGAGCTTCGGGATTGAGGTCAAGCATCACCGTAGGCAGATGTCGAGTGGAGCAACGCACCCGATCACGACGATTCCCGAAGAGACTACACCAGAAACGCCCGAGCAGCAGCGCTCAGTCAACCCAGACATTGATGACATGACCCAGCGACCAGTCAGATTCCGGAGTGACACTGTGATGAAGCATCCTTCGCACGGTGGGCCTACGATGCTGCCAGTCCAGCCACCGTCATTGCAAATCCCGCATCTACCTACATCGACAATGAATGGTGCTTACGGCCGCTCACAGTCGGCTCTTGGAACGAGCTCTGCTAGGAGCTTCTCTGCGCGATCGAGATCGAACTCAAGAAACATGACCCTGACCATGAACAGTGAAAGCCCCAGCGTTGCAAGCACTCCTAGATCGACTGAGAGTTACCATCCATCTCCTATAGCATTGGTGAACGGCCGTGCCAGCTCAGAAACACGCATGGCTGACGAGCAGGAAGAACGACGTTTCGAGCAAATCTTCATGGCTCTAACTAAGGCATACGAAACAGCTTTGCAAGCGGTGCCAATCACCATGCAGCAGCTGGGGAGGTGTCTCGATGGCGCGAACGAGCAGCGGCAGACGAAGGAGACAATTGAAGGCTGGAGTGGTCTTGTCCAAAAGTCCAGGACTTGCCTTGATCTGACTCAAGCACTACAAATACGTCTTACGAACATGAAAGTTAACGATTCTGGCGTTGGCCTCAGCAGTGCCGAAGGTGGACGTCACGATCCTTCGTTCTGGGTGCTGTGCAAGTCGTTCTTGTCAACATTTGTGGACCTCGTCACCGAGATGAAAGAGGTGAGGAAGGCGCGACTTCTAGTGCTGCCGCAAGAAGCCGTTGGCGTCTTACGCCCTGTACAGAAGGCCTGTCAAGAAGCTGGCCATGCCATCACTACAAGTCCCTGGAACCATATGCTACAAGGTGTTAATCCGATGCCAGCTGCGACGCCCTTTGCGCCTAGAGGTGGCGGTGGTGAACATTTCAGTCGACCACAATTCAATCGAGCAGTCACCGTTGCGAATGGTAACGTTTCCTCCTATTCCGCAGCTATCGTTCAGCAGCAGAATCAGCAAGCACAATACGCTCATCGTCCTACCTCACAAAGGATACAGATGCAGCCCATACCATCACTTTCAGCTTCGTCAACGCCGGCATTGCAGCCTACAAGTGGATTGAACGGCGTAGCCAGTCCTCTGTCAGCAACGTCTTCGATGCCAGCAACACCACTCTCTGCAGCACTAGGGCCAGCTGCGCAAGCCACAGTTCCGAGCACACCAGCCAGCCTGTATGGAGACTCGTTCTTCAAAGGTGATGTGTTTCAGCGAGCGGACAGCCTGCTGAGTATGCCGCAGGCGGCAGGTGTGAACTTCCTAAATCGAAGGTGAAGAGTCGCTGCGTCAAAGGGACGTGAGAACCGGCTACACACGCAGGTACTGTCATTACTCAAAGGTAATACAATCACTCATTGGTATGCTTGCGCTAGATTTGGACAGCAGCCTGTCCTGTTGGATACACGACTTACGAACCCCGCGTGAAGGAAGATGACATGCATGAGCTTTGGCTATGCTCACTCGTTTACGGATCTTGGGCCTGCGATACATGTACGACCTGTATGACCAAATGGAGTAATTGATCAACATGCATGTTACAGCATTTCGATGGCCAGAAAAATGTTACACAAAAGTGGTATCTTCCCAGAAGGCATATGTTTGTGGGGGTAAGGAGAAGACGCGTGGCGCTAGTGTACCATTATACAAAGTAGCACGAAGCTGGTCTTCTGTAAGCTCCTTGTGTCAGCCAGCATGCCAGCGCATTGCTTAGGCTTATGTACTATATCACCTAGTTGTCACACCACGACTAATAATGACGTGGCCATCCGTGGCCATGCTCGTCCAATAAAGTAACGACTCGTCACTTTAGAAATGCTTCTGCGGTCTGCCTCCCCTCAAACTTGAAGTAGCTTCGAAGGTAGATGAGGCTGTAAATCACGGCTCCACATCTTAATGCATGTACCCGTCCAGTTGCATCATAACGACGTCAAGCTTCCATGTCACGATTGCCTGGCCGTCCTAGTAGTAGACGGGTGCCAACATCTACCATCTTCATCTTTATCCAACACAAAGCACTGAGGATTCTGACTACCAGCCAAAGCACCTCAATACATCAATCAGTTCAAGTACACAATAACACAACACAGCATCACCAGACTGCTTCTGCACCACACCGTGCGGTAAGTTAGCCAGCTATCACGAGATCTCTCAGATCACATCACATCATCCATTAATTCATCCATTATATATAATTTATTTGATACGAAAATGGACCACGCAAACACGGCCTCAACGGTCCTGCCCGAACAAGCCCAGAACCCGTCTCAAGCGGGCAGCGCATCGACGTCGATATCGAAGGACGTGGGGCGGAACATGGGGCAGGAGACGAGCAGCAGTGGCGGCGGCTTAGATGCGAGGATGGAGCAGGCGGATATGGTGCGGGCGGGGGAGTTTGGGGCCGTGAAGGGGGAGGCGATGAAGGTGGGGAGGGAGGGGGATGGGGATGCGCATGAGGCGGCGGCGGGGAAGCAGCCTTGATGGTGGGGCTGTGATGCTGGAGTAGGCGTGGGTTGGGGTGGGGTGGAGTGGGCTCTGCTGCTGTGGAGTGGAGAGGGGTGCAGTTGATTACGGGTAGTAAGTTAGTAGTTACTTGGGTGTTGCGCGGAGGGGTCGGTCGGCTGAGCTCGGCTATGTTGGACAGTACAGTACAGTGCAGTACGAAAACAGGTCGCTCGAAACAAGCGTCAAGTAATAAGGGAGAAGGGAAGCTGAACAGACTGGTGAATATTTATCAACACCTCCATGACTGGAGACTCAGAATGCAGACCACGCCATCGATCGATCAATCAATCAATCAACAATGCCTATCTAGTGTCTCTGGACACAGTTCCACTCAACCACCCTCCCATCCTCATCACCAGTATACACAACCTGCGGCTGTGGCAGGATACAAGTGATCGCCGCGTTGACATTCCCACCATCTTCCCTCGCACTATCGACGTGATTGAGCTGCCTGATTAGTTCCAGCGTGAACACCCCGTCCTCGATTGTCAGTGCCCAGACCTTGACAACACCGCGTTTATGGCCTGTGAATAGGATATCTCGTTCGAGCCACTCATTTCCCGCACCTTCGTAGCAGGCTACCGAAATGATGTTGTCTTCTGCTGAGGACCGCTCGGATGTGTCCTGGCAGACGAGTAGGCCGCCGTTGAGCGTGAAGATACTGACCCATGAGCCGTGACAGACGATCACATTGCCGGTGACGTCGTTGATGGTTGTGCATTCGACCGCTAGTTTTTCTCTGGTGAGTATTCTGCGGACGAACTCACATCGATTGAGATCCCAGAGGATGAGTTCACCCCCTGAAGAGCACGAAAGTAGTGCATTGAATGAGCGCGCAAGTGCCAGGCTTGTGACTGTGGACCTGTGGCTGAATAACGTTGCTCTTGGCTGAACGTCAACAGCTTTGGTGCTGGGACTATGGATTGACCACACGGCGATCGTGCAATCTGTTCCCGCCGTGATGAGCGTTTTTGAGTCGCCGAAAAGTGCGCAGGATAGCTGCCCGATGTGAAGGTGCTCGAAGAGACCGATTTGTTTGCGGCTGTCAGCGGCGTAGAACCTGATTGAGTTATCTGAGAAGCCCCACTCCATGTATTTGTCGTAGTTCGGAGACATGTTAAGTCTGAACGCGCCCGAGCAGAGCAGTTTGTCGGCTTTCACTGTGTATGTTAGTGAGGCTACCCTTTCTTCTGTGTCAAGTATTGTGCCGGGTATTCTTGTCAAGGATTCTGCTGCGCTGTCTAGACGCTTGTATTTGTGCCTTGCATTCTCCCTCGGGGGATGCGCTCGCTGAAAGACTTGGAATGGGGTTTGGCCAAAGTTGTGGATAATGCCAATTGTTGCGAGTCGCTCGACGGGGTCGTCAATGGCGTCGAGGTCTCTTGCGCCCTGATATGAGAGATGGTGGAAGACATTGACTGCTTCGATAGCCGCTTCACCCTTCTGTTTGCACCCGAAAACGAGATCTACCCATTTATGCAGATTCCTACTGACATAGGGGCTTTCTAGTGCCTCACGCTGCTTTGCGATGAAGATCTTCGGGTCATCCTTGGCCCACGGTGGTAGACTGACGTTTCCAATGGACTTCTTGTTGGTCTGGCGCATGCCGAAATCGTAGTCGTTCGGGTTGGTAAGGAATTCAGGAAGGTAGAAAAATTCTGGTGTCAGTTCACGTACATCCGTCATGTTTGTCTGAGAGGCAGACCGCCAAGCGCCTTCGATGGAGAAGAACATTCGATCTGGGTGATCAAAAGTGCCTCCCTGCAGTAGTAGGTATGACTTGACGAACGGTTGTAGACGTATCAGATAGGATGTGACAATCATAGCAGACGAGTAGTGCGTGCCATAGTGGAAGGGTGGGGCATTGCTGTCTCCCATTTCGGCGAATTGCTTGTACCTCTCGCGGAATTCGGACTCCCGATCTGAAGTTTGGCAGCCCATCGGCTTTGACAGATCCCGGTAGCTGCGAGGATTGTCAAGGTCCAGCTCCTTGCTTGTATAGTCGGCGATGACCCAAGGGAAGACAGGATATTGTGTTAGGTCGTTGTATGTCCGTCCTGCTAACGTGTTGATGAGCATGAGGTAATGGAAATTTGACATCTCGCCCTTCTGCCATTTCTTTGTGGCCGCTAAGCTTGGTGACTGGTTGAATACACTGGCAAATCGAGCACCAAACGTTTGCGGCTCGTCATCTGCACTTTTCAGCGTCTCATACCTCCAAGCGATTTCGGATTGAGGTGAGTCTTGGTTGCCGTATTGTGGTGCTTTGGCGTTGACCAGGGAGTAGAGATCATTTCGAGCTTTCGGATCAAGTACAGTCAGTAGGTAGCTTCTACCATCACCGAAGAATATCTCAATGGCGACGTCTCGAAACAGAAACCGTCGCTTTGAAGTACTGATCACATCAGACCATTTCCAGCTTCGGGTCTCGTGCGCTTCAGCTTTCGAGACCAGTTTGTGAGTAGAAACATCACGACCCGAGATCATACCGACGTAAGGATCACGTTCCTCTTCAGGCGCTTGCCAGACGTGAACGATCTCACCATCGGCTCTTTGAAAGAAGTTGTCGATGAGATAAATGTAGTCCTTGCCCAAAATGAGCAGGCCCTCCACGGCCTCAAGACCAGCCACTCGCGAAATGTTGGAAACGTGCTTGACCTGATCACCCCGGTGAAGACTCCGCATAACCTTGCGGTTTCTGTCCTCGAAATCTTCTTGGCCCGCATTGGGGTCTTCTACAAGCTCAAAGGTCTCCTCGGCTTCCATGTTCTCCAAAGTCTGCGATCTCTCAACAGGCGGAAACGGCTCGCTGGCTGACTCCGTGTCGTTCGGAAGTGGAGAACTCATCTGCGAAAGCTCTACGCCCCCAGGCGTAACGCCAATCGTCTCTGCCGTTGACTTTCTCAGGCCCTGGGTATGGAGGCGGAGAGCAGGAGCGTCTGAACCAGAGCCTTTGCGCTTTGGTTGCTGAGTATCGTCTGTGGATGTGAAATCTTCAACCAGGCGCATGCGCATTCTGTTTCGACCCTCGGTCTGGTCAACACGCCATCTACGCGGCTTGCCCTCCGTGAACAGCCCAGTAGATCGAGCGAGCTCTCTCTGCATTCGAGCAAATGTGGCATTGGTGAAGACTAGATCATCCGACTGATCCTGCACCAGCCTTTGATGCTTCAGTGTCTCAGAGGAGTAAATGTTAGCTGTCCAGTGCTCGAATGTTACGTCGTGACGACGCAGGAGCTCTTCGCGCTCCGCCTCATCTCTTGCCCATCCTTTTAGCTTTTCCCTCCGGCGACTAATTCTGGCTTTGGACGATTCGTCTGTCTTCTCATTCTCTTCGCTCACAAAAGCATCCCAGGCCTTGGATAAAGTGCCGAAGAAGAGATTGTCGAGTTCCTCTCTATGTTTGTCGATCCACACTAAGAACGTTTCATTGTCAAGCTCTACAAGCTTCTCGAAGCTGTTTGCGAGCTGTTTTTGATCTGCGGTGCTGGCTTGACCTAGAATTGCCGCAGTCTCCGCCGGCTTCTGTACTAGAATAGTACGCCACAGATCCGCTGCCGCTGTACGGACAGTATCATCATCTGAAATTAAGCTGCCATACAGAAGGTAGCACAACAGCTGCAAATAGCCAGACTGGGCTTCTTGTGATGACAGGAGCACGTTCTGCCAGTACGATAGCTTCTTCAAGAATGCCAGTGTTTCGGCCACGTCCAGATGTGACAGACTCAGAAGTTCAATCCTGAAAACAACATCGCGAATAACGGAGATTGGCTGTGCGCAAAGTCTAACGCTCTTGAGCTGTGATACGTCCGGCCTCTGCAAATATTCTAGGGTAGTCGAAGCTGCGTCAACCACCGACTCTGCGCCGCCAATGAACCAGCCTTCGAAAATCGCATTACCGAGATGCCCAAGGAATCGTGCTAAATTTGTAAGCACTTTCGGCTCGCATAGCACCGTTTGATCGAGCGCGATTGCATTTGACAGCTGCGATATGGTATTCCGTAGAATCCACGATTCGAAGAAGGTCTGATGCTCAATAAATCCTGGCGGCGTTTTCAGGAACAGCCCAAGTCCCCCAAAGTCTTTTCGCGCGAGGATCTGGTCGACAAATAATGAGATGACGAGTTCAAGCACACTCTGAACTATGCCATGCTTGATGTTGTTCTCGGCTGTTTGTGGTGATTGCGCTGCTTGGCCCTCAGCCGTTGCAGGTCCGGAAGAATCCTCCAATCGAGCAAAGTCTCGCGAGACAAGTACAAACGAAGAACCCCGCCGCAATGTCTTGCCTCTGCGTGGCGTTTCGGCGCTATGTTGGTCTACAGCTCGGATGATGGGGGGCCTTGCAGATAGAGGCTGGACAACGACATCTGTGCCGCCAAAGGACAACGTGGAGTCTCTGGCATTCAACTCAACTGTTGCCTCGACAACATCCGATCCCACAACGACAGGGAATAAGACGCTGAGCAGATCCTGCACATAGGATGACGAAGAGGCAAATTCGCGAAATTTGACGGACCGAGTCTGCAGGTCTGAGAGAAACCGGATGATTGTGTTGAACGTCGCCACGTTCTGCGAAGTGACCAGGGTCAGCAACGGGTTTGCAGGCGCCATCGTGGACATGGACATTCTCTCTGGTACATTCGAGGTCGGTGGTACAGCATGCACGTGCAAGCCCGCTTGTTGTTGCTTTGACGACACCATTGCCTTTAGACCCGACTGCAGCATGCCTGTTATGACTTCGAACATCTCAGGGTAGATGATGCCGTACTCCTTCTTCGAATTGAACAGATCAACGAAGGAGAACAGGTCAAATGAACGATCCAGGTCAAGCTCCGCAATATCAAGATCGAACAAGATCGCAAAGCAAGCAGGCCACAGAGCTGGCAGGTGCCACCAGCGCTTCAGTCGATGTGCAATAATGATGAACCCGCCTGACTTGTCCTTGAACTTCTTGACGTATGCTTCTCCATGCACGACCAAAAGACGAGCCAAGATGCGCATCGAGAGCACAATAACTTCCGGGGAGGTTTCGGAGAGTAGGTATAGCAACCATTTGTTGGTAACTGTCTTCGCAAACTTTCTGATCATGCTTAGGTCTCCCTTCTTGCACAGCATATCAGAATACAGCCGCAGGACTTCGACACCAATCTCAAATTGGGAGAGGTTTGTAGTTTCACCGTTTGTGGGTGTTGACGAACCGGTTCCCGAGGATGCCCTTGAGCGCGCAGACTTCCTAAATCGTCCTGTCGCGCTCCGCTTGTGGACCGAGTAAGTAATGAACAAAGCCATAGATCGTAACATCTCGGCAGACGTGGCCGTCGGTAGGAGCGCGGTAAGAGCAGTACTGTATGCTGGCATTGTGCTTCTTGCGACATTCTCTGACTTTAGCGCTTCCAGCAGCCTACGCAAAGCTCGCATGCGGCTCAGTCGCTTCAGATTGAACTTTGCGTGGACACTCTCCGCGCCGAAAACCACAAACTGTTTGAAGTAAAGTTCTTGTGCCTCGAAGTGATGTAATCGCCACACGCTGTTGTCAATTAGTAGGATTTTGTAAGCCATGGGATTGTTGATCATAGATCTTGATGGGTCGTCGTTGTCAAAACCCAAGAACGCTAGGGTTGACTTAAGCAATCTAAGAGCTAAACCGCTGCGATCAAGGTTCGCTGTCGCGATAGCGAGTGCGGCCTTGTTCTGCTCAGAGCTACTTGATGGCGCCAGAAGCTTTTCTCGAATGAGGCTGCTAAGAATGCCATAGCCACTATTACGTTCCATGACTTCACTATTTCTCCAGCTGTCCTTGACCGTCTCAAGCAGAATGTCGACTGCCGTCGCCACTTCCTCTGTGGTCCGGGCTTTGCTGACCAGACTCAATCCTATGGCAGCACAGCCACCAAGTCTCCAAGATACGTCGTCCAAAGACTGCGGTACAGTGACCACAGGCTCGCCCATTAACATTGCGACGCCATTTGATTGAACAAGAGCGTCGTTGATTGCAGGGACCGCACCGTTGATAACAACGGCGTTGGCTCCCGATCTTGTGTATGAGAACAAGTTTTTTGCTGCTGTCTTCGAAAGTGATCTGATCAATTGGCTTTCGTCGATGTTGTTTCGCTCGTCGCTGTCTAGGACCGCTGCCGGAGAGATATTGAATAAGATCGTGCTTTCTGGCAGCACGTTACTAGCCTTCTGTCGTGTTGCAATGCTCAAATGCGATGAACTTTCGTTGCCTGCATTCAAGGTTTCGTTGCGGAAGTTCAAGATAGCTGACGCAGCGTAAGTCTGGAACGACCCGAGACAATCCTGCATGTTGCCGTGATAGCCAGGACCCAGATGGTACATGACAGCAATCAGGTCCTCATTAAGAGTATTTTCAAATAAGACTGCTGAAGCAAGAGACCACAAAGTCATACAAGTACCATCAGTGCTCGGCGCCAGGTCCTGTGGTGTGCCGAAGAAGGCTTGCACTCTTGCAGCGCCGTTGCGGTCTGCAGGTGGTGTCATTGGGAAGTTAGCCTTGACTTGCTCAACAAACAGGCCATCGACGAATAGGGATGCTTTCGACGAGGAGATGGCTTTGGGCTTCTTGTGGACAATGCAGATATGGTACCATTTGTCGGGTTCAAACTTCACGGATTTGAATCTGACGCTCGGCCGAGACCCTTTGGTCGCGGTTTGGAGTATAAGGTGGTGAGAGTCCTTTTCAAGGTAGGCGAGGACGAAGCATGTCTGAGACTTATCGCATGCTCCAAAAAGCGTGGTATGAGCCTCAGGGTCGAAGTTATCGAAGCGAGCCCAGAGCGAGAGAGTATAGCCGTCTGCTTGAGTAGATGGAAAGACTTTACGCAGGGTCGGAAGCTCCACGGAAGCAGAGCCATACCTTGATAAGTCGAATTGGATGCTGGCAGGGTGGCGCGACACACGAATAGCTTCAAGCAAGAAGGTTGCGGCTGCTGCGGATGTAGCAGCCTTGGAAAAGAAGTGATGGGCATCGTCTAGATTTGTGACACCTTGCTGAAACAGCAGCAGCGCAAGCTCGCGGTAGAGGGACTTTTCTACCAGAGTGTGCTGACCGTCAAATAGTAGTGGTATTACTGCGCTGAGTAAGCCTGACGTATGGGCCTCCACGATGTTCTGCCTTGATAGACCAAGCACAGCCTTCAAGCTGATGGGCAGAGCCAGATTGATGGTCTCGATCGATTTGCCTGTCTTCTGTATGTATTGTATCCATGTCTCGATGATCATGGGGAGAACATCAGGGACGGCAATTTCGGCAACATTCTTCAAGTATTTCTCAACCTGCGCTTCAATCGTAGCTGCACTCTTTAGGTCCCAACTTCGGTGGGGAGGAGGACAAGCCTTCGCAGTGTTCGTGTAGACCGATGAGAGCGCCTCATCGCCAACAGCCACAGCGAACAGCACACCATAGAAGAGCTCCAAAACAGCCATGTCTAGATTGTCCTTTATCAAGGCTGCCAAAAGTGTTGAAAGGCTGTTGTTTAACTGGATCCAGCCCCCTCCTTCCACCCTCGTCCGGAAGTACCTGTTGTTACCTGCATGGTGGATGAGAGCAGCTTCAAGCACGAGTAGAAACTGAGCAAGAGTTTGAATCATCTCCTTCGCTTCGGACGGCACTGGTGATCTGCTCCATATCTCGACCAGACTATGGACGCTAGAACTTATGATTTGGAAGCCTTGTGCCCTGCGGAATGAATCTCGAGGATTTGTAGGTACTTCAAGATCCTTGAGCTTGAAGCGCAACTGCTGAAGCAGGCCGGCCTGGGCCAAGTCGTCTCTGTAGCTCTGCCATGTCGAAAGATTGAGGTTCTTCAGGGCAATGAGGGTGGTCGTAATCTCATCTTCGGGAGGGCTGTTGGTGGAGGTACCTGAGACGGCGCGCGTGCGGGAAGGGTCAAGGGACATGATTCTTGGATGGGACTGCTACATCAGTCCTCCCGCTCCTGCTTGTTTGCTTGAAGACTTGAGAAGAACGTAGTATGCATTGGAAACCCCGACGAGGGTTGATCTTTGGTGACGGCTGCCACTTGACACCGTTTGTACCACTACCTAACTCTAGCGATGTTGGTCCAGCGTGAGTATGGCATTCTCTGGCCCGCTCGTGAGCCAAAGCGAAGCCTGAGCCAGTGCAGTAAGTGCTGACTGTTGCAAAGGCTATCCTCCCAATACCGGCAGGCTATGTTAGGCGTACTGATCGTGGACTTCGGGCTGCGAATGTTACACTGCGCATGATGCCACTATTTGTCGCCATACAGTGCCGGCTACGGCATTATCTGGACGCCTAAAGCGCATATGTGGCTGAGCTGATAAGAGATAAGGCAGTCAGCTGCGGCCTTCAGAGCGCTAGCGATAGACGGCAGCCTGCCTTCGAGTGGCCCCAAGATGACTAGCTACTAAGAAGTAGTACCGTGCTGCTTGGAGCACGTCTAATGCTTGGACCGAGCAGTCACCAGCACCAAGAGCTCTGTTGAGAGGGTCAAGCTCGGTGTCTTAAAATGGAACTCATCTCTGCCTTGATCAATATGATATAAAGGTTATGGCAGCGACGCGACGGTAAGCAACCCAGCCGCGTTAATGTTCCGGCTACTAGAGGCTGCGCAGCAACGGGGATCCACTAAAGCGCCTTGCCAGCGTGACACGGCGCGCATGATCAACTTGAAGCTGGGGAGGCCGTCCAGATTGGGTTCGGCCATTACGTCGACCGATCACGCCTGCATCACCTATCTCGTGTGCGTCCAGTGACTAACCATCTTCATATCTAAACAAACCCATCCTCCTTCATATTCCTTACCTCCCTTACCTATCCCATACAAATCATCATCCTCCTTACAACCTCGATATCTGGTATATCGAGCAGGACCCCAGCAGTATGAAATCTGTCATCAGTTTGGCCCTCGCGGCCGTGGCAGCTAGCTCCCCAGTGCTCATCGACACCATTCACAACGATGCTGCCCCCATCCACTCGTCCTCCAACTCAGAGCCAATTGCCAACAACTACATGATCGTCTTCAAGGGCCATGTAACGGACGCTGGCGCCAAGGCCCATCAAAGCTGGGTACAAGATATCCACGAGAAGCAGGTGATGAAGACAGAGCTCAAGAAGCGAGACCAGATAAGCTTTCAAGAGGAGATCTACCAAGGCCTGAAGCACACCTACAACATGCCAGGCCTGATGGGTTATTCTGGCCACTTCGATGAAGATACCATCGAACAGGTGCGAAGGCATCCTGATGTCGAGTACATCGAGCTTGACTCTGTGGTTCACACCATGAAGGAGGAGGAGCCAGATGTTGAGAAGAATGCTCCTTGGGGCCTGGCCCGTATCTCCCACAGGAAGGGTCTCTCTTTCTCGACATTCAACAAAGTAAGCTGAATCCCGCAGTTGCCCGCGACTCAAGACTAACCAAGCCCGCAGTACCTGCACACTGCCGAGGGTGGTGAGGGTGTTACTGCCTATGTTATCGACACTGGTACAAACGTCGACCACGTCGACTTCGAGGGCCGGGCTAAGTGGGGCAAGACCATCCCACAAGGTGACGCCGATGAAGATGGCAACGGCCACGGAACACATTGCTCCGGCACTGTCGCCGGCAAGAAGTTTGGTGTTGCCAAGAAAGCCCACGTCAAGGCTGTCAAGGTCCTCCGAAGCAACGGCAGCGGTAGCATGTCCGATGTCGTCAGAGGTGTCGAGTGGGCTGCCACCGACCACAAGAAGAACGAGGGAAAGAAGGGCAACAAGGGATCCGTCGCAAACATGAGCTTGGGTGGTGGAAAGTCCCCAACTCTCGACCTGGCCGTGAATGCTGCTGTCGATGCTGGTATCCATTTCGCTGTTGCTGCCGGAAACGACAACGCCAACTCCTGCAACTACTCACCTGCTGCCGCCGCAAAGGCTGTCACTGTTGGTGCCTCCACTCTGGGCGACGAGCGAGCCTACTTCTCCAACTACGGAAAGTGCACTGATATCTTCGCTCCTGGTCTCAACATCCAGTCCACTTGGATCGGCAGCAAGTACGCCACCAACACCATCTCAGGTACCTCGATGGCCTCCCCACATATCTGCGGTCTCCTCGCCTACTACCTTTCTCTTCAGCCATCATCTGACTCTGCCTACGCTGTCGCCGACATCTCTCCAAAGAAGCTCAA
>Ga0066648_10001344_pt1 | contig 13649 bp, 24 predicted proteins | sample CryGeyCG12114_NA_FD_59537 | JGI IMG/M metagenome (GOLD analysis project Ga0066648, IMG submission 59537) | Groundwater microbial communities from aquifer - Crystal Geyser CG19_WC_8/21/14_NA | ecosystem: Environmental > Aquatic > Deep subsurface > Groundwater | place: USA: Utah: Grand County... | reverse complement strand
ATATTTTAAGGTGAAGTTTTTCAAATACCCATACTGCAGCAAGCCGTTATCCGTTAGCGGTCATTTGCGCCTTTAGTTATGGCATGGGTATTTGAAAAAGTTTTGTACAGCAGCGCAATGATAAACAGCAGCGAAGGCGCAAACGGTGCGCTGCTTCGCAGCCATATAACATGGTGTTTCAGTAATACGGGTAGAAGAATAAAAGGGAGGCTGTAGAATAAGAGCTTTTTTGCCCGCGCCTCCCCCTGTGTAGCAGTTCTTACAGAAGGCGGTCAACTTAAATCTTTAAAGAGTTTTTTTAGTCCAGCTCTTATTTGAGATTTTTCGGCATCGTTAAAGTCAATCGGCTTTTTATTGCCGTCCACGCCGCGAAGTTTGTGTTTGAAATTTTTTATGCCTGGTGCATACACTTCAAAAAAGAATTTGGCAACTATGGCCTTTTTAAAAAGTTCAATCATGCTTCTTTAGTTTCAACGGTCATAGTATAGTCGCTGCTGCCAAATTCAAAAGCGCCTTTATTTAGTTGCCTTTCGATGTAGCTTTCGGCCAGTTCACGGCCATCACCATATTTGTCTAAAAGCTGGCGCACTGTTTCGTGGAAACGTTTTTTCTCGTTAAAAGGTCCGTAGTTTTTTTCTTCGATGTGCTTTTGTACGCCGTGTAGATTAATAAAGTAGTTCATTGGTGTATAATTTAAGATTTGAAAGCAATATTTTTAACAAAAAACCAGTCAGCAACCTTTAATGTGTCTTCAACGATTTGGGATACTGACTTTGGAATCCAGCAAATGCGCTGGTTGAAAACATCAGCACACTTACTAACTTCGAGAAGTTCCACTTTTATAGCTTTTTCCGTTTCCGAAATAAGGCCACCGAAATGGTAAGTACTGCCGGCTGTTTCAAGAACTTCATTTTTTGTGCTCATTAAGATAGTTGCTGCTTTCATGTTATTTGCTTTTGTTACACAAATATAGTAACCAGAAAGTTACTAACCAAATAATTCAGTAACTTTTTTTCTACTTTTTTAAAAATATTTTTCTACCCGTATTTCAAAGAACTATTTGCCTTGCGGCAATGTGCTCCGCAGCTTCCAAAAAAGCCGCCAGCAATAGTATTTCAATCAACGACGGAATAAACCATCTCCCGTACTACTCAAACGCCCGGCCCGTTCTACGAAAGCGGCTCACAATCTTTTGTAACCACCTTCAACTATATTTGATTTCCAATCTGCCCAAGCCTCTTCAGCAGCGGTTTCTATTTCTTCATCTGTAGCTTCATCGTCTACCTCCACTTCAACTTCATCGGTTACGATTGAACCGACATAACCAGTACCGACAGTAAATTCAAACAACAGTATCATAATTAATCTTTTGAGCCGCCTTCGTAGAACATGGGTTTTGTGCTACTGTGGCGACAGGTTTTATATGAGGTTTTGAAAAAGTTGGCATCATTTGTTTTTCAATCAGCAGAAGTGCTGCCAATTCCACAGCAGACACAAAGCCCTTACCCGTTAGCAGAAAGCCCTTACCCGTTAGCAGAAAGCGCGGGCGGTATAACAAGGTTGCAGCACTATACTATTTTGTATTTTTTTTAGCCGCGCTTCCCTTTGCCTCCTTCGTCGGCAATTTGGACGCGGCGTTTAACTTTAATTCCATCCATAAGGTAAGATTGCCGCCTATTTCTTCATTGGCCGCTGCTTGCCATCTGCTTACGTCTTCTGAATCAAACCGTTTCGGAAGCATTTTATCTCGCTTTTTCTTTTCCATTTTTAACTGTTATTTTTTTTTCATATAGGCTGATAACTCTTGTCTGTTGTAAACCGGCATCCATTCTTCCATACAGTCCTGTAAACAAAACGTACACTGCGGCGATCTTGGGTTAATAATATAGCGCGGTGTTCCGTCGGCGCTTATATATTTTTTTGACTTCATTTTTACAGAACCACCTTTACCTATAAAGGCAATCGGGTCTCTATTTTCTTCGCTCATTACTTGAAATACTTTTTAGCTGCTGCTTTTGTTGTAAACACTTCGCTTTTTACACGCAGGGCTATTGTCTTGCCCATTAAATCTTCCGCCTCAATTTTCAGGACACCCTTTTCTTCAGCCAGAATTTTCACCGGCTTGATTTCGCTTTTAATGTAAGTGTAAGATTTCATTTCAAATACTTTTGTATAGCAAATATATATACAAAAACAATACAAAAATAAATTTATTTTTCAGTTAGTCTGGGCTTCAGCCGCGCAAAAAATTTTTATTCGGCTGTATAGTTTCAATTTAACTGCATCAAGTCTACCTCACCTTACTTCCTATAACACCAGCTAAAGGCAATATGGGAGTTCTGTTTTCCAATCTGCACAAGTTTTTCAAAAGCCCATGCTTCAGCAAGCCCTTTCCCGTTGTACGCCACTTTTACCACCGTCGTTTATGAAGATTTTAGCCTTGACCGAACAAAAAGCAAAAGACATTAATTTAATCTTACGGCTTTGTGTTGCTCAAGGCGAAAATACACAATGCATTGTCCGACAATTCGACGAATTGGAAACCTTCAGTAGTTCATATATTGACCATTTACTTGACATTTTAAAACAGTATAATCAATCACCTAAAATACTTGACATTGAGGGGTGGGTTTTAGAGGCTATATATAACACTAAACCTTTTTTAGAAGATGGCGGTTTCATTCGCTTATATAAACTGGAGCAACGTGACGAAAAAATACAAGACTTTACGCTACGCAATCTTAGGCAAAGCATATTTGCAACAAAAGACTGGTGGCTTCTTTTCATCTTTACCACTCTTGCGACTGTAGGAGTAACAAAACTCACCACTTCATCCAAAGAAGAAAAAACAAAAGAGCAAGCACCCACCCAAGACAACACCAAACCTGTAACCAAAACCAATCCTTATCATTTGGACTATTCCAATTCATATAATAGACGTTTAAAAAGTGACACAATTCCAAAAGCCAAATAGAGCGGCGTACAACATGGGCTTGCTAAAACATCGGTTTTTGAAAAAGTTTTGTACGCATTATCTTTAATCAACAACAGAAACAAGGCTAAGGTGAAGTTTTTCAAATACCCATGCTTCGTAAACGCTTTCTGCGTTAGCAGTCATGCGATTCAACATAACCGCATTTTTCGCAATACCTGGACATATCCTCATCGTCTTCGGAATTAAACCAAACAAAAGAATGGTCGCACGAACCGCTAACACCGGCTTTCAGCAATATGGGTTTTAAGTCCTGTAACGAGCTGTATAACATTGTTTTAGCATTTGTTTACCTTATCCATGCGGTAGACATTTCAAATATCCATACTGTCAGCAAGCCCCGTACCGTTATTTAGATGAAATATTTCATCCACCAGAAATACCAAGAGGCAAGGTACCGATGTGTCGTCGCAGACGGATACGCATTTGAATAATCGCCGCCGGAGCCGTTGCCGCGCAGTAGGAGGTGCCTGCCCGCCTGTGCATCCGCTTTTGCCGGCGCGGTGATTATTACAGCCACAAAAAATACGGGCAGCATAAAGACGCAGAACTGATGGAATCTCTTTTTCATTTTGTTTTTTATTTTTATTGTTAACTTAGCTGAAACATTTTAAACATGCAAAAAAGATTTGTACAATACCGCAAGGCCGGCGAGCAAGGCGGCGAAGGCGGCGATACTAACTTGAACACCGCAAATGACGGCGGCGGCGCGGGTAGCGGCGATACGGCTGGCACAAAAAGCGGGGATGCACAACCAGGCACGGAAGCAAAGGCACCTACAACAGGCTTCGAGTCCTCCGCTTCAACCGGCAATTTTGGCCGCGAGGCAAAAAAAGATGCTAAAAAATAGTTCGCCTGCTTGTTGCTTTTTGTTTTTCCCGGCCTCAAAAGCCGGGTTTTTTATGCCTTATGCGCCTTCAGAACTTCGATGGCTTCCAGATACTCTTGTTCGCCTTCTTGGCTAAATTTTAGCTCCTCGAGGAGCTTGTTGCGTCGGCTACTATCAGGCATGTTTTTGATCGTTTTTAGCGTTTGCTGTGCTTGGCCGTTAAAGGCTTTAGCGATGCCGTCAAGGTGTTTGATTACGTTTTGCATATTTTACATTTCAAATAGTGAAGGTTGTAGTGCCCCGTCGCTTTGCTTTGTACCGTAAGTTATAAGCATCCGGTCGATGCTTTGCGCAAGGTTTACAAGATGCCGGCGAAAGGCCTCGCGGTCGCCCTCCATTGCAGCCGGGGCCATCGCGCGCACCCGTTTACGTAGGCGCTTAAGCTGTTTTTGCTGGTCTGTTTGTGGCATTAGTTGTTTTTTAAAAAATACTGGCCGAGGCTGTAGCCTCGCAAAATATTTGTGATCCCGGCCGGGTGCTCGAACTACGAGCGTATCTTTACTGGCTCCCGGTTGCCGCACTCGTCGAGCCACTTATGTTTTATCGGCCCTATTGCGAGTTTGCCGTATAAATTAGCGGAAGCTCTGTGTTCAATGTACTCTGGTTTCCATGCCTTAAACTTTACTATCGCAAGTATTTGCCGAGTTATCGACCACGAGTTTCGGAGCTTGGCTTGAGACAACGCAGTTGAGTAATCTTCGTATCTTAATACACAAAACGGACTAATATCATCAACTACATGGTTATTGATTACAAGCTGGTATTGCTTCATTTATTTCTTTTAAAAAGGTAATTAATAGGCTCCTTATCCGTCAAGTTGTACCCCTTGTAATACTCCGTGCACGTACACTCGCCGTCCACGTTTACGAAGCGCCGGCAAAAGTATCCGCCCTTAGTTACATAGTCGATAACAAGGTTGCGCAGGAGGGAGTAATACGCCTGTAGCACTATCGGTTTTTCTTTGGCAAACCTGGCGTAGTATTGTCGCTGCGCCTGGGTTGCAAAAATGCGGCCCTCAAACTCTGGCGGCATTTTTATACTGGGTTTTGATTGCATTACTTCGGACATTATAAGCCAGTTTTGATGTCTTTAAAATCAAAACAAAGTTCGCAAAGGCCGGTAAACTTCAAAAGGCTTTTTCCCATCGCCTCGGTATTAACCATATTTTCGAAATATTGTTGCATTGTATCGTAAGGTAAAAAAGCGTCTTTAGCTGCTTCGTATTCTTTACTATCGAAGCCCTCGTCGTTTGCTATATCTAAAAGGAAGGCTTCTTTGCTATCAAAGGTTACGCCGTTAAGCTCGGCTACGGCATACATTGCAGCGCAAACGTCCTCGAGATTCTTTTCAGCTTGGACGTTAAAGATGGCGTGCATGAGGGCAATAAGGCGAGTGCGGGCTGCAATTTTAGGGGAGTGAAGTGTAGTGGTTGTCATTGTATTTGTATTTTGTACCGTAAAGGTAAAACAAGAAGATTAAAGTACCTAATATTTTACAAACTTTTTTATTTTTTATTTTACTTTTTTTATTAAGAATTATACCCTACTTTTACAACCTGTTTATTTAAAAACAACCTATGCGCCGGACAGAAGTACTCCGGTTCCACCCGGAGGTAGAGACAATGACGTTTGATAAGGCAAAAAGCCCTATCTTCGGCTTCACTTGCCGGGTATTGTATGCCTTCCGGACGACAACCGGACGGATACTATACCAGACGGTCGATTGCTTCCGACACCCATACTATTCATCGGCCATTATAATGAATTAAAAACTACAATATGATTGAGAAAATACTTTTGGGTATAACTTATTTTTTTTTAGCGTGTTGGTGTCTCGCCTCATTTGTTTTGTTCGTTCATATAGGCAAAAACGTTATTAAAAAGGTGTTTGCCAAGCGATGTAAATTAACATTAAAACATTCAGATAAGGCATATCAGTTAGGTTCTCTATACGACACAATACAAGGGGCTAATCTTAGTAATAGAGAAATTATATCACTTATTAATACAGTTATTAGCTATAAAAGTAATTTTGAAATCCACAACGCACTGAATAGCCGAACGCTTCATCTTGAAAACGAACTAAAGGTTTATAAAGAAAAACAAGCCAGGTCATTATAATGAATTAAACTCGATCATTTGTATTTTGTACCAGTTTTTGTAAAAAAACTTGCGAGGGGCTTTTCTAAGCCCCTTTATTATTATATTCGCCACGGTTTTTCATAAGATATTGGATTTTATACGACAAGGTTGGGTTTCTACCCGACCTTCTTTTTTCCCCGTATATTTGCCTAACAGCTATGCACACAACCGCCAGGCCCGAAATCAAGCCACAACCAGGATTCCAAGAAATGGCCCTATCAACACCGGCCGACCTTGCTATCCTGGGGGCCGCCGCAGGCGTAGGTAAATCGTGGCTCCTCGAGGTAGAGGCGGCGCGAAATGTGCCCGTCCCTGGTTACGGCGCTGTCATTTTCCGACGCACCACAACGCAAATCCGGGCTCAAGGCGGCCTCTGGGACTCCTCGACCGGCCTTTACCCGCACCTCGGCGGCAACCCCCGCGAGTCGCTACTCGAGTGGACGTTTCCGAAGCACGGCTCGAAAATTAAGTTTACACACCTCGAGCACGAAAAGAATAAACTGGACTGGCAAGGCTCCGAGATACCATTTATCGGTTTCGATGAGCTGACGCACTTCTGCATGCATCCAGATACAGAAGTGTTAACCGAAAATGGCTGGAAAAGGATAACACAGGTAAAAGAAGGTGAATTAGTGCCTTCCCTGTCTCCAAACCGAAGCATTAAATACTTGCCGGTTTCCGGGACACATGCTTTTGATTTTGATGGCGAACTTATCTGCGCAAACCAACGAAACGGCGTTGCTTTCAAAGTTACTCCGAACCATCGCACTGTTGTAAACATGCAGGATGAAGCAAAGAGTTGGAAATTCGTAAGAGCAGACCACCTTTGCAAAACCGTTCAGGTTATCCCGAGGGCCGGTAATTTTGAGGGCAAAGAAATTGCAGAATATGTTTTTAACAACAAACCAAAAGGACGCGGTCACGGTAGAAATTCTAATAATGCCGACAAAATAAAGATGGATGATTGGCTTGAATTTCTGGGTTGGTATTTTTCTGAAGGCTGTGCTTTCGATAGCGATTCCCCGCGTGTTAACATTAGGCAAACTAAAATAAACGATTCCTTAACGGCACTGAAAAACCGATTACCGTTTCGCTGCTTTCAAGATACTAACGAAGGTGGGTTTTCAATTTTCAGTCGGCAGCTTTTTAACGAACTAAAGCCACTTGGCACACTTTACACCAAGCGAGTGCCGCGCTGGATTTTTAAACTTAGTAAACGGCAAATAAAAATTTTTGTAAACGCTTTTGTTGCCGGCGATGGACACACTACACCAACGGGCGCTATACACATAGGCTTGGCAAACGATGGATTAATTGATGATTTGCAAGAGTTGTTCTTTCTTTTAGGGAGGGTTGCAACGAAAGGCAGGGCAATAACGAAAGAAGAATTTGTTGTTTATCGACTTTCGGTTTCAAAACAAAGAACCGCAACCCATATTAATCCCCACAATATTTATAAGGAAAAATACAAAGGGAAAGTTTATTGCTTAACCGTGCCCGAAAATCACACATTTTATACCCGCCTCAACGGACGTGCGTCATGGACGGGAAACACAGAAACTCAGTTCTGGTATATGGTTTCGCGGAACCGCTCCGACTGTGGCGTTCGGCCCTATATGAGGGCAACGTGCAATCCTGACCCGTCTTCGTGGGTTTACCGGCTGGTGGAGTGGTACATCGATCCTATAACAGGTTTTCCTATAAAAGAGCGTAACGGGGTGCTCCGGTATTACACAAGGGTGGGTGGCACGCTTGTTTGGGGCGATACAAAGGAAGAGGTGTTGCTGAATGCACCGCAATTAATGCAGGACAAGGAGTTTTTGGAGTCCGGCCTTGACCCGCTGGAGCTTGTAAAATCGTTTACATTTATTGCCGGCAGCATTTACGAGAACAAAATCTTTTTGCAGCGCGACCCTGGTTACTTAGGTAATTTGTTATCGTTGCAAGAGGAGGAGAAAGCCCGGCTCCTTGGCGGAAACTGGCTTGTTTCCCTCGACGGCCTCTCGCTTTGCGACCCTCGTAAGCTACCCGAGATATTTACGAACTACCCGGAGACGGCCCCGAATGCGCTGCGCTGTATTACTTGCGATGCCGCCCGGTTTGGCCGCGACTTTTGCGTCATCTATGTTTGGCGCGGCTGGGAGGTAGTGTTTTGCGTCGTAATGCTTAAAAGCGATGCCCCGTTTATTGTTAAAGTAATCGAGGGCCTCCGTAAACAGTACGCTGTTATGCGACGCGATGTAATCGTCGACCAAGATGGGGTGGGCGGCGGCTCGGTACACCTGGGTGGTTATACCGGCTTTAGCGGCGGCGCACCGCCGAAGCGCGATCCAGATACACGGATAAAAGAGGTATACGAAAACTTTAAAACCCAGTGTATGTTCCGCTTCGCCCGCGAGTTAAACGAGGGGGGTGTGCGGTTTAGCCTTAACAACGAGACGGTCGTCGTTTACGAGGCACCGGAAAGTACAGGCATACGGGGGACTAAAATAGCGGTAAAAGGCGGCATTAAGGATATAAAAGATTTGGTACTCGAAGATTTTCGCACCTGGAAACGCCGGGAGACGCCGAATGAGGGGAGCGATAAATTAAAAGCGATCACGAAAGAAGATCAAAAAGCAATTCTCGGACGGTCGCCGGACTTTGGCGATACGGCATTTATGCGGGCCGCTTTCGCCCTGCGGCCAGAGGAGAAAACAATGTCAAGAGCAAACTAAATATATGGATAATAAGTTAGAGGAAAAGTTCTCGGCCATCGCCGCCGCCGTTACCACATGGCTCGGCAAACCTATCGCTTCTATTATTGCTGCCGTACTGGTTGTAGGGTGGAGTGTAGGCGGATTTATCTTCGGGTTTTCAGAAGCCTATCAAATGGTAGCTAACACCTTTACGACGCTCGTTACCTTCCTGATGGTGTTCATTATTCAAAACTCGCAGAACAAGGACACAACGATGCTGCACCTTAAATTAAACGAGCTAATTGCGGCAAACGAAGCAACAGACAACAAACTACTGGCAGCCGATAAGTTAAGCCAGCAGGAGTTAAAAGAAATAAAAGTGACGTTTGAGGAAAAGGCCGACGAAGGGTGTGCGGCGGAGAAATAATATTTATAGAGGAAAATAAAAGATATTGACATAGAAGTCCTTAATTTTACCCCACAGCGTTTAAGCGGCAAACGCAAAGGCAAAATTTTATTAACAAAAAAATCAACCACATGCGCATCGATTGTCCTTTGCCGGCCGCACTAACGCCTGTGCCTGCACAGACCTGCCCGTTTCGTTTCGATCAAATCGTTCGCCTCGCCTTTCAACGCCGCCAGCCCGCATCCGCGCCACCGTTTGCCAACTTAGCGGCCATTCAAAGTTTGGCCTCTTGGCAAACCTTGCTGGATGCTAACGACGACACTAAAATTGTTTTATCGCCAATTTTTGCCGGCTTTACCATTCCAAGTTCGGAAGCCCAAACAACAGGCGGTAACGACAACAGCACGTTTGCCGGCTTACCTGAATACAACGGTGAAGGTTCTGTGACTTGCCCCGGTGTATTTACAAACATGGCCCCTGCCATCAAACGCGCTATGGATGCGCTGACGCAGGAAACGCTGCCATCCTCAACCGGCTTGTCGAACCTGACAACATACCTCATCAACCGCGATGGGTATATTTTCGAGGTAAACCCTGTTACGGCTGGCGGTGCTGTTGGTACAGCCTACAAGGGTATCGATATTTATAACTTCCGCCTGGGTTCTGTTGGTTCCGAAGGCTTTAACTCGAAGAACTCCAACCCATTCTCTTTCAATATGCCTCCGAACTGGGCCGATTACCTGACGAGCGTAAAGCCAGCGTTTGACCCGTTGACGGACTTAGTGCCGACGGCCTAAACCTGAAACGAGAACGTAATTTTAATACACCGAGGGTCGCGCCTGGCCCTCGGTTGTTTTTAAACCCGCAAGCGCTCCCCGAACGATGAAATTTACTGCCGCGCAATGTATCGAACGAATAAAAGCCCCCGTAAACACGCAGGCGCTCACCGCTGCAAGGTTGCAGGAGGAGCGGTTGTTGATGCACGGCGAGCCGATGATGAGCAAGGCAAACATGCCGGCGCTTGAACGTTTTTTGGAGTGGGTAAAAGTGATGCTGCCGACGGAGAAGTTTTTGAAGTTTTGCGCCCTGGTTAAATACCCGCTTGATACGGTTGATTTGACGGAGAGCATCTTTGATGATCTTTCGAAAGTTTTCGATACACCGGATAAGTTTATTCGCTTCGAGTTTTCGTCGCCGGACATTGAGCGCGAGTTTATGCAATATGCCGACGAGGTGCTAAAAGACGACGAGTTTTGGCTTACAAAAGGTTTGGATGCCCTTAAAACCGGCATTAATTCGTTTGTTGTAGTTGACGCGCCACCGGAGCAAAAAACGACGCGGCCGGAGCCTTATTATTATTTGTTGGGCATTCGATCCGTTTACGATGTTGCTATAAACACAACATCGGGCGCAGTCGAATATATTGTTTTCTGGCAAGCCGACGGCTCGCTTGTTTTCATTGACGACGTTGCATATCGCCGTTTTATACGTCCCAAAGAAACGGGCGAATGGCAATTGGCGCCGCAGGGAGAAAAAATACATTCTCGCTATCCGCTTTCGAAGGATGAAAACAGCCGGCCCGTATGGGGCGAGCTTACCGAGGGTTTGGGTTACGCGCCGGTTTGCTCCTTTTACCGGCACACCATAAAAGGCTCCGAAGGCATCAATAAACGCGGGCCGCTCACAAACGCCCTCGGTAAATACGATACTCTGCTGTTTAAAATTATTTCACAGGAGTACTACGAGATGTACGGCTCGTACCCCGTCACTGTTGCTTACAAACAAAAGTGTAAGTACAAAGACGAAGAAAATAACGAATGCGTGGCCGGGTACGTCAACTATTACGGCACCGATCCGAAAACGCAATTGCCCTGCAATATGCAAAAGCCTTGTCCGGTTTGCGCCACTCGGAAAGAGTTAATGGGGCCGGGCACGTTTTTAGAGGTTGATACGCCGGCAGACAAGGACGACGTGGATTTAATGGAAAATCCGGTTAAGTTCATCGAGCCATCAACGGACTTGCTTGATTTTGGCGTAGAGGCTATCGAGCGCAAGAAAAAAGAGATTCGCACGAACACGGTCGGCACCGTTGAGGAGGCCACGAAAGAGGCCATCAACGAAAAGCAGGTGCGCAGCCAATACGAGGGTCAGAAGGCAGTACTAAACCGTATACGCGAGCAACTGCAACAGTCGCGCAAGTTTGCCCTCGAAACCGTTGCCCGGTTGCGTTATGGCCGGTACTACAAGCGTGGAACCGTTAACATGGGGTCGGAGTACTTTTTACAATCGCCCGATGACATTACGTTGCAATACATGGATGCAAAGAAAGCCGGCTTACCTGGCCATGCAATAGCGGAAATCCGCGATCAGTATTTGCGCACGAAGTATAAAAACTCGCCGCTGTATGCCCAACGGGCATTTATATTGAGCGAATTAGAGCCATATCCGGATATGACACCATCGGAGATGATGGCAAACGGCGTGCGGGAGGTTGACCCGGAGGGCTATTTATTAAAGCTGGACTTCGTTACCTTTATAAAAAGATTCGAGCGGGAGAACCACACCAATATCGTGGACTTCGGTTCGCTTATCGATTTCGACACAAAAATTTCAATCATTAACAAAAAACTTACAGAGTATGTCAAACGAAAAATCGAAAGTGCTCCAAAGCCACGGATTGAACCAGGAGCAGCTTCAGGAGCTGGGCGTTAAACAAGCCCAGGGTGGCGGCGAGCTTAAAAAAGTTGCGGCGTCGAATGAAAAAGAGTATGAGGTTTTCGAACACGAAAAACACCTCGTACACGCCCGCCTGACCATTTCGCAATACGACCGGGTAACTGGTGCCAACCAGTCGCAGGAACAGGTGCAAAAATTTACGCCGCAGGAATTTGACCGCATGACGAAGGAGCAAGCATTTGCCGGCCACAAGGTAATGGTACTGCACGATCCGGCTAAAAAAGGCCAGCCGAAGGCAAAAGATACAGAGCCTTTGCAGCACCTAAAGCCGCAAATCGTAGGCGGCGCAGGTTCTGGCTTGCCGTTGGATAAACCTTTGGAAGATCTGTCCCTCGAAGACTTGCAGACGGCTTATCGGGAATTTAAAGGTGCCGATGTTACGGTGCCGACCGATAAGACGGAGTTGGTCGACGAGATTAAACGCCACCATGCCTGGCTGCGCGACGAAGCAAAACAAGAAGAGTTAAAGGGGCAGTCTGATCGCCGATTGGAAGCGGCCGGCGCGGATGTTGAAACGGGTGCGGCCTTGAACCAAGAGCCGCTGGCACGTTAATTTTTTTATTTTTAAATAACGGTTATATTTGTTAACGCTTACCTTCGGGGGAAGCGTTTTTTATATGGGACAAGCAATAGACTTCGGGCGGCGTAATGATTATATCGGTAAACCTCCGGACATGACGGACGAACAATGCTATGCTTTGCCGGTTTGCCGGATAGTTACATTTATACCAGGGGCTACAGCCGAAGACGCGCCAGTTGCCGTTCATGCCCATGTTTCATGTTGGAAGTTAACCGAGGAAGAGCGCGCCGAGGTTGCTCGTACCGGCAATGTATTCTTGAAAATAATTGGTCTCTCGCTTCCGCCCCTCAGCATCCACGGCATTGAGCCGATATACGAAATAGAAGAAGGCCAATACTCTGACTTTGTACTGACCGCCGACAACATTCAAACCTTACGCGGCGAGTAACCACTCATCTTATTACTTAACAATAATTAAAGCGGCTAATTATGGCAATCACTGACGACAATTTTACGCCGGATGAACTAACGGCGGTTTTAGATAAAAAACCCGAACTGCTGGGCCACATTACCGGCGTGCTTACCGGGCGTAGATACGTGGTGCAGGACGAGGACACGCACAACCGTTTCAAGACAACGCTCGAAACGAACACTAAATCGGCACTTACAAAGGAGCATGCCGACAAGTTGGAAGCCGATGTGCTGTCGCTTACCGGCATTGCAAAGCTGCCGGACGAAAAGTATTACGATTATCAGAAGAGGGCCGTAACGGCAAAACTTGAAAGCGTAAATACGTTGCAAAATGAGTTGAATCTGCTAAAAGACAAAAGCAACCCGACGGCGGCAGAAAAGGCACGCATCGAACAACTTGAAAAGGCTGTAGAAGCAAAAAACAACGAGATTAAGACGTTGCGCGAAACCAAAGACGGCGAAATCCACAAGCTGAAGGTCGAAAATCATTTAGCCTCAAGCCTGGGCAAAGTTCGGGCAACGTATAAAAAGGATATTCCGCAGTCGCTTATTGATTTGGCCGAGAAGATGGCGGTAGATAAGCTGACGGCCATCAGTAAGATACAAGAGAACGGCACGGTTACGTTTATGAACGAGAAAAACGAGCCTATTGTTGACGAAACCAACTTTTTACCGCTTACGGGCGAGCAATTGTTGCAGCGCGAGCTAAAAGATGTTATTGATGCGGGGCAACAGGCGACAGGCGCAGGAAGTACCGCAACAACAGCGGCTGCGGCTGGCGGTGCTACGACAACCACCGATACGGGCACGACGAAG
>Ga0066648_10001342_pt1 | contig 13665 bp, 19 predicted proteins | sample CryGeyCG12114_NA_FD_59537 | JGI IMG/M metagenome (GOLD analysis project Ga0066648, IMG submission 59537) | Groundwater microbial communities from aquifer - Crystal Geyser CG19_WC_8/21/14_NA | ecosystem: Environmental > Aquatic > Deep subsurface > Groundwater | place: USA: Utah: Grand County... | reverse complement strand
GCCCGCGACGAAGAGCCTGGTCGACGATCCGCCGCAGGCGATGAAGGAGACCTGGGAGCGCATTCCCCTGCAGCGCGTCGGCGAGACCGACGACATCGTCAACGCGGCCCTCTTCCTCGCCTCGGACGAAGCCTCATGGATCACCGGTATCAATCTCGTCGTCGACGGAGGCGGGACTGTCCTGGGATGATCACGCGCTCAGCGCTCTGACGATGACAGCGTCTCATCGCGAAGTTCATCGGGCTCGGGTACTGCTGATGACTGGTAAACCGACCCCGTAGAGCCCGGCCGACGATCGGCTACCGGGACGCGATCACGACACGGAGCGGTGCGAGAACGACGACACCGACCGAAGCTGCTTGCAATCTGTGCCTCGCAATCGACAATGACGGCGCCCGATAGTCGGTCGTTCACCGGGCGCCGCTGGCGCGCGTGGGTCTGCCCGGCGGGGGATCGCGCGCTGGGTTAGTTGTTGCGGGTCATGACGTTGTAGACGTCGGGCGGGACGGAAGAAGCGGGCCCGTTGCCGGAGGATGGGAGTGCTAACAACCCGTTCCTGACCTGCGAGGACCCGCTTCGTGACCCACTGTGGCGCCCCGCTGTGCGTCGAGGGCCGCCGCCCACTCGTTGACCGGTGCCGCGCCCGCCTCATCGCGCACGTCGCCGCCGAGATGGGCATCAGCCGGGCGTGTGCATCGAAGTGGGTGAACCGGTGGCGGCAGCACGGCGACCTTGGCCTCGAAGACCGCCCCAGCGCGCCCGGATCATCCCCGACCGCGACGCCGGCGCATGTCGTGGCCCGGATTGAGCAACTCCGCCGCGACACCAAACGCTCGGCTCGCCGCATCGTGACCGACCTCGCCGCCGACGAGGTGCGGACCGTGACCCGGGTGTTGGACCGGCTCGGGTTGAACCGTCGCCGCCACATCGATCCCGACGGGGGAAGCAACCGGACCCCGCAGCCGATCACGGCCCGGTATCCGGGGCACATGATGCACCTGGACGTGAAGAAGGTCGGCCGGATCCCTGACGGTGGCGGCTGGCGGGTCCACGGCCGCGGCTTCGACCCGGCCCTACACGCCGCGGCACAACGGCAAGGTCGAGCGCTACAACCGGATCCTCGCCGACGCCACCCGGCTCCACGCCGGCGTCACCAACGTCACGGCCTCATACAGTTAGTGAGGTCCTGCTGACTGCAGTGCAAGCGCTTTGCGGAAGGCGTCCGCCGTCCCCTCCACCAAGTCGGCGGGGTTGCTGGCCAGGACGCGGCCGCTGTGGTAGCAGGCGACCGCGAGTTGTCCCGCGATAGTGGCGACGTCGAGGGGGGCGTTCTGCCCTTTGAGCGCCTTCGTGAATTCGTCCGCGATGTACTGGTGCTTCACCGCCTCACGCGCGCGCAGCTCCTCGTGAGCGTCGACAAGCAGCGTGTGCCGCTCGTACGCGGCGAGATCCGCAGTCGCCTGCGCGCAGAGTCGGAGGACGAGCGGTTCGAGAGCGCTCAGGGCGCCTGCGAGCGTGTGCACGGGTAGAGCGGGATCCCAGATCGTGGATGCAGCGGTAGCGATTGCGTTGAACATGGCCTGCTCTTTGGCGAAAACGACTTCCGTCTTGTCTCGAAAGTGTCGGAAGAACGTGGTGCGGCCGACCTCGGCTCGCTCGGCGATATCCGTGACCGAGACCGCGTCGAATCCTCGCTCGGCGAACAGCTCATCTGCAGCGTCGACGATTCGATTCCGCGCGGCACGCTGCTTCCGTTCGACCAGGGTCAGCGGGTTCTTCTCTACCTCGGCGGTTCGCTGGCGCATGGCTTCACTGTACCGCAGTCAACGAACAAGGTCCCATAACGGACGGAGTATGCTATGGTACGCAGTACCAAGAAAGGAGGAGCAATGCTCTCGACAGATGACCGTCTTCAGATCTCCGAGACTCTCGCGCGCCAGGCGTTCGTGGTCGACGAGAACGCCTTGGATCAGCTCGGGGAGGTGTTCACCCCCGACGCCTCGTACGACATGACCAGTTCGGGGATGGGTGCTTTCGAGGGTCTGGAGGCCCTGCGAACCGCGGCGGGGCAGCTGTTCGCCTCCGGCCACGCACCGCTGTCGCACTTCGTGACGAACATCGTCATCACGGACACGGGGGAGTCGACGGCGTCGGTGCGATCGAAGGGACTGATGATCATGGCTCACGGCGGCGTGCACGGCGTCGTCTACGACGACACGGTCGTCCTGCACGAAGGTCGCTGGCTGATCGCGAGCCGCGTCATCCTGCCCATTCGTACGGCGCCCAGCAACGAGCACTGATGCGAGTGGCGACGCTGGGCAAAGTCCTGATCTCTGCGACCGCTGTGGCGCAGATGGTCGGCCCGTACGTGTTCGACTTCAACGAAACGCACATATACAACGACTCCTGGCCTCCGCATGCGAAGTTCCACAACGCGCAGACCATGAGTTCCGGCGTCGCACTGTCGATAGCGACCCTGGCGAACCTGTGGCGACCGGGTTCCGGCCGTGTGGGCATAGACGCGGCCGCGTTCGTAGCAAGCACGTACTGGGTTAGTCAGCTCTCGGCGTTCTTCTACCCGGGAACGGCGAGCGTGGACCCGCCCGGCGACGACAACTGGCCGCAGCTCAAGTTCACCATCCCCATGCTGACCGTGATCTGCCTCGGCTGGGTCCTGGCACGCCGCGGGCTCGCCGTGACTGGGCAGCGATGAGACGTCTGCAGTACCACCGCTACGGCGGCCCCGACGTCCTCGTGTTGGAGGACGCGGTCATCCCGCAGCCAGGTCGGCGCCAGATCCTCGTGCGCGTGCGTGCAGCATCGGCGAACGCCATGGACTGGAAGATCCGCAACGGCGAGATGCGGCTCATGACCGGCCGGAAGTTTCCCCGCGGTGTTGGCCACGACTTCGCCGGGGCCGTCGAACAGGTCGGAGAGGGCGTCGCCCGCTTCCGGGCAGGCGACGAGGTCCTCGGCGCGGCGCGACTGCAGCATGCAGGAGCGTTCGCGGAGTTCGTGATCGCCAACGAACGATCCGTCGCTTCCAAGCCCAACGCCCTCTCCTTCGAACACGCCGCGACCCTGCCCGTCGCTGGCCTCACTGCCTACCAGGCGGTCACGACGGCCGGCAAGCTTCGACCCGGACAGCGCATCTTCATCAACGGCTGCCTCGGCGGAGTCGGACGAGTGGCCGTCCAAATTGCACTCGCGGCAGGCGCGACAGTGGCCGGCAGTTGCCGGTCGGGAACGGAAACCGAAGCCCGTTATCTCGGCGTCGATCCCGTCGTCACGTTCGACACCGATCCTGTCCCGCACACCGGCCGGTTCGCCGTCGTCTTCGACACGGCAGGGACCCTGCCCTACGGCGTCGCACGCCAGATGCTCATCCCCCACGGCCGCATCATCGACATCGTCCCCGCGGCCTCGAAGGTCGCACGCAGCATCTTGCCTGGCCCCTACAACGCGTTCATGGGCCGATCCGACAGCGATGACCTCCAGCATGTCGCCGACGCCGCCGGGCGAGGAGAGATAGTCGCCCGCATCGCTCGCACCGTCGCCCTCGACGACGCGATTCCCGCGCTCACCGAGCTGGAAAACGCCCCCACCTCGGGCGGCGGCAAACTCGTCATCACCGTCGCCTGACCCTCTGGGTTTGCCCCCGCCGCGCCGACGCTCCTCGAGCGCCCCGATGAACACCATCACCCCACCTGGAGATACAACTCATGACCATCGCTTTCTGGATCGTTGCCGGTCTCGCCGCAATCGCCTTCTTCGGCGCAGGCCTGATGAAGCTGATCCGCCCAGTACCGGCTCTCAGGGAAGCCGGAATGGGCTGGGTTGAGGACTACTCCGACACCACCGTCAAGCTCATCGCCCTTGCAGAAGTCGTCGGAGCAATCGGCCTCGTCCTCCCCATCGCGACCGGGATCATCCCTGCCCTCAGCCCCATCGCCGGCGTCGCCCTGACCGTGATCATGGCCGGAGCAATTGCCGTCCATGCCCGTCGCAAGGAATCTCCCATCGCGGCAATCGTCCTGACCGTGCTGCCCCTTGCCGCCACGATCCTCGGCTTCATCCTCTTGTTCTCGTGAGCCCGCAGCCGGTGTACAGGTGCCGGCCGCCGAAGCCCTCAACTCCGGTACGGACAAGCCCGACGAGTTGACTCACAGTCGTCAGCGGCGGGCGGTGGGAACGGACAAACGACGATCAGGGCCGCGCGCGCTCGTCGCATGACTTCCGGAACCGCTCCTGCTGCTGCCCGTGACCGACTCGTCGAGGCGGCGCGAACTGAACTCGCAGAGCGCGGGCTGGCGGGTGTGAGTCTCCGTGGCATCGCCTGTCGGGCAGAGATGTCGCATGCGCCGCCGAAGTACTTCTTTGGCGACCGGGCCGGTCTGCTGACGGCGATCGCGACGGAGGGGTTCGCGGACCTGACGGAGCAGCTGCGGGCAGTCGGGGGTGCCGGAGAAGCGGACCTCGGCGATCTCGGGCGCGCGTACGTGCACTTCGGGCTCGAGAACCCGGCACTGTTCGCGCTGATGTTCTGCCCCGAGGAACTCCACCCGAAACCCCGACCTGCAGCGGGCCCAGGCCGACAGCATCGGCGTTCTCGCCTCAGCGACCACCACGATCCACGTCGGCCCGGACCAGCCCGACGGGGTCCCACCGCTCATGGCGTTGGTCAGCTGGGCGTTCGCCCACGGCCTCGTCTCCCTCGTTCGAGATGGAGCACTGCAGAGCCTCGCCGGTGACCGGGACGTTGCGGCCCTGGCCGACGAGCTCGTCGGTGTCTTTGACCACGCCGTCCGCTGAAGGATCCTCTATCGAACGGCGTTCGTCCGGAGTGGAGAGCACGTAGCCACTACGACGGCGCCAGCGAACACGAGAGTCACCGCAAGCAGCGCGAACCCATCTCCAGCAACGGTTATGAGGGCACCGCCACCCACTGCTCCCACTGCCGCGAGCGTTCGGTTCGCGCTGCGCATCGTGCCGTTCACCCGACCGAGGAGCGCGTCGGGTGTGACGGTCTGGCGAAGGCTCATCTCGTTCGCGTTCTCGCACCCCGCGGCAACGCCGTGCACGGCAAACGCGACGAACAAGACGACGACAGTCGCCAGCGGCGTTGCGACATCGATGCCGACGGTCGCGAGCGTGATGGCCGCCCATGCGATCGGGTACGCGGCTCGAGCGGCGATGATCGTCCGGCCCGCACCGAACCGGGTGCCGAGGCGCGGCGCAGCAGTAGCGCCGACGAGCATCGCGACGCCGCTGACGGCGATGATGGCCCCGTATACCACCGCTGGGAGCGCGAGCGTACGGAGCGCGAGGGTCGCGAATACCGTCAGACCGGCGGCGTTGGCAAGGAACCACAGGTGCGTCGAGAGCGCCAGCGGCGCGAGCATTGGATGCCCGTACGTCCACCGCAGACCGTCAGCGATGTCGCTCCGCAGCCGCGTCCCCGCCTGGCGTGCTGGCATCTGCTCGACAACGCGGACCCGAGCAATGAGGACAGCGTCGACGAAGTAGCTCATCGCGTCGAGCGCGATCGCGATCGGCGCTGTCACGATGCTGATTAGGACGCCGCCGAGAGCCGGGCCGACCGTCTGTGCTGCCGCGTCGCTCTGATCCACCCGCGCATTCGCCGCCAGGAGAAGGGGTCGCGGCACGATCCTGGGCAGGAGAGATTGCGTGGCGGCGAAGCCCACGACGGACAAGATGCCGAACACGAACAGCGCCGCCGCCGTCACCCAGAGGTTCAGCAGTCCCGTCAGCCAGAGGACCGGGATCGTGCCGAGACACGCGCCGCGACCGACACTCGCCCAGATCAGGAGTGGCTTCCGGCGGAAGCGATCGACGTACGCGCCGACGAGCAGACCGAACAGTGCGTACGGAAGGAACTGGGCAGCGTTCACCAGGCCCACCTCGAACGGGCTGGCGTGCAGCACCGTGACCACGAGAACCGGAACGGCGACCGCGCTCACCGCTGATCCGAACGAAGAGACGGTCGCGGCGGACCAGTACGAGAGGAAACCAGGGACTCGACGCAGCGTGGTCACGTCGTTGTCCATGAGCCAACGCTGGCAGACTGCACCCCCACGAGCAACGAAGCTCACATCGATCAACTCGGTCCTGGTGGCCGATCGAGCAGCGGGCGCTGATTCATTCGCGGAGGGGAGAACCTGCGACGTCGAAGCGGTAACCATCAAAGGTGCCATCGAGCAGGGGACGGGCTCTGGCAATCGCGGCCTGCACCCGAGGAAGGGCAAGGGAGGCCTGGTGTGCTTCCGCTGTCTCCCAGAGCTCGACGACGTAGACGGTGTGGGGCTGATCGTCGTTGACCCCGACCTCGTAGGCCTGGCAGCCAGCGCCGGCGAGGCTCTCGTTGTGCTCGGTGAGGAGAGCGACGAGTTCGTCGCGCTTTCCGGGTGCGGTTCCGAGGGTGCCGACGTTCACAAAGGTCATGCCGCGAGGTTATCGCCGCAGTGGCGAACTGCGAGCGTCTGTCGCGGTAGCCGATCGGCTATCGGGCGGTCTCGCGTGTGCGTGTCTGGTGTCTCTGCTTCGAGGCGGACTCAGCGGCTGGTCCGCGGCCTCGACGAGTGGTGAGCAGGAGCGGTCCGACGATGCTGATGAGCACCAGGGCGATTGCGAAACACTGGCGGGTTCCGAGGTGGTCTCCGGCAACGAAGACTCCGAGGGTAACCCCGGTCAGGGGGTTGAGTAGGCCGATCACGCCGACGACGTCTCCACGCAGTCGGTCCAGGGCTGCGAACCATGCGACGTACGCGACTGCGGTCGCGATGAGCGTGAGGAAGGCGTACGCCGTGATCCCGGTCGGGCCGACGGACGGTGGAGCACCTTCCAGAGTGACGGCGATCGGGATGAGCAGCGTGCCCCCGACGACGAGCTGCCAAGCGGTCGAGGCCAGGACGCCGACTTCGGGGTTCCATCGCTTCCCGAGGATGAACCCGAACGAGGACGTGGTCATCGCCGCAGCGGAGACACAGACGCCGACCCACTTCACGGGCTGTGTGCCGTCAAGCAGGAGCAGGCAGACCCCGCCGATCCCGACGACGGCGCCGACGAACCGGATCAGCGACGGTCGCTCGTGCACAACGAACCACGCGATCAGCGCGAGCGCGACGGGTGATGACGCCATGACGGCAGCAGCGATACTCGTCGGGAGCAACTGAGCCGCCTGGTAGACGAGGACGAAGAACGCTCCGACGTTCAGCGTTCCCAGCACGACGCTCTTCCACCACCAGGAACCAGACGGCAATCGGCGTGCGGCGAGCAGCAGCAGCAGGCCCGCCGGCAGCGCTCGGATCGCCCCGCCCCAGAGTGGCTCCGCGGGCAGGAACGTCTTCGTGACGAAATAGGTGCTTCCCCACGCGATAGGGGCTATCGCTGCGACGACCATCCAACGCCGAGTATCTTCCATGGAAGACACTATAGCTTTCCAGGAAGGTACCCTGTGTGGTGTGGAACAAAAAAATGACCGCGTCGACCTCATTCAGGCAGAGTGGCGGCGCGAGCGGCCCGACCTCGACGTCGCGCCGCAAGGAGTGATCGGACGCTTGCACCGGCTCGCCAGCTACCTGACGAACGAGATCGTGGCTGTGTACGCGGAGCACGGCTTGACGGAGGGTGAGTTCGACGTCCTCGCAACGCTTCGCCGCGCCGGAGCCCCGTTTGAGCGGCACGCGGGTGAGCTCGCCGAATCGACTATGGTCACGACGGGTGGCATGACGAAGCGCCTGGATCGGCTGGAGAAGGCAGGACTCGTCGTCCGGCGTCGGAGCGACACCGACGCACGTGGACGAGTCGTTCGGCTGACCCCTCGAGGGGTCGAGGTGATCGACGACGCTGTGGCCGCCCATCTGGCGAACGAGCGCCGCCTGCTCGACCTCGTCCCGGCGCACGATCGCGCTGCGCTCGAAAAGGTGCTCCGGTCATGGCTAGGACATTTCGAGCCGACCCCCGATAGTTGAAAGCGGTCGAAGCGGCGCGCGGCTATGCGGCCGTATGACGATCGGCTACCGGACGCAGTGCGGGGTTCGCACTTACGTCTTGAGCCATAGGAAGACGTCGCGCAGGTCCGCAGTATCGGAGGCGGCAGCCCGCGCCGTGAGTTGGCGTCACCGCCGGTCAGCGTCGTCCGGCGTAGCGCCCCCGGCCGTGCCGTTAGTCGGAGAACGCGGTGACGAGCCAGAGAAGTCCGAGCGCGAGCCACACCACGCCGACCACCCAACGCCACGGCTGCGAATCCTGGGTCGCGACGATGCTGAGCCAGAACAGTCCGAGAATCATCCAAGCGATCCCCTGCCATCGGTACGGTCTCCCGACGATGGAGCGCCAGATGGTCCGTTGGCTCTGACTGTCACTCATGACGAGAGGCTATGCCTCCGGGCGGGCCTGCCAAGCGAAGCGCAGTGTCAAAACGCGGCGGACCGAAGGCAAGAAGCCCGCAGTCTGATGGCTGCAGGGTTTTCTTCGAGCTCGGGAATGGGGCAATGAACCATCGGGCGAGGCTCTCGTCGGCGATGCTGTGCCTCCGAATGGCTCACGAAGCTGGCCGGATGTACCTTTTCGCGAATCTACTGTCAGCGGCGTCCCAGTAGCCGGTCGTCTACCGCCCGCCTGTATCCAGTAGTCTCGGTCTATGGACATCGTGAGTGCGAAGGTGCTCGGAACGATCGGGATCATCTTCGGTCTGATCTTCATCGTCACGTCAGTCGTTCGTCTGACGCGCCCCGACCTCGACCTCCTCCTCGTCATCCTGAACTCGGTGCTCGGGATCCTGTGGCTGGGCGCCGGCATCGGGTTGTGGCGCTTCGGTCTCCGAAAGGCAAGGCCCGACCGGTCGCTGGTGTAGTCCTCGGTATTTGGCTGCGGTGTCGCCCGGAAAGCACCTCCCCACTTAGCTACGGCGGTCGGTAATCGTCGAGAGGCCGACGGCGCTCCACGGTCCTCCGACAACGTCTCAAGCGACAACGCGGGCCGCATGAAGGTGCCGCCACGGGCCGAGCACTGACTCATCGAGGGTCAGCGGTGTTGGAGGCGCCACTGGGTGGTGCGAAGGTACCTTGTGGCCGCCGAAGTGGGTCTGCTGCAAGGACAGGTGACATCTGATCTGGCTTGCCCTGCGGGGTGGCCTGGAAGGATGCCATCGTGCCGAAGCCCTACCCGCAGGAGTTCCGTGACGATGTCGTGCGCGTTGCTCGGAACCGTGAACCGGGAGTGCGGCCCCGCGGTCCACGACGACCTGTGCACGGTGACGGACGAGAACGGCCGCGTCCGGCACGTGTTCACCCCGGCGTCGGCGAACCGGCTGTGGTTGACCGACATCACCGAGCACAACACTGGTGAGGGCAAGCTCTACCTCTGCGCGATCAAGGACGTCTACTCCGGCCGGATCGTGGGCTACTCGATCGACTCCCGAATGAAGTCGAAGCTGGCCGTGGTGGCGTTGGAGAACGAGATCCGGATGCGCGGCGATGTGTCGGGGTGCACGCTGCACTCGGACCGAGGATCGCAATTTCGGAGCCGGAAGCTGCGTCGTGCGCTCACCCGCCACCACATGATCGGATCGATGGGCAGAGTCGCTTCCTGCGGTGACAACGCGGTGATGGAAAGCTTCTTCGCGCTCCTGCAGAAGAACGTCCTGAACCGACGCTCGTGGGCCACACGCGGATCGTCACCTGGATCGAGCGCACTTACCACCGGCGCCGCCGACAGGCCCGCCTCGGCCGGTTGACCCCCGTAGAATTCGAAACCATCATGAACAAGTCCGTCGCACTCGCGGCGTGACTACAACTGTCACCTATCCGTGCAGCAGACCCGCGGACGTGGCGGACGAATGTCACGTCACAGGGACGGACAGATAGCCGAAGAGTCACACCACGAGCTGGGACCAGTGCCAGCCTGCCAGCCGACCCCGGGCCAGCCATCAACCATTAGGGATAGCCGATCCGCTACCGGTCGGCGGATCCGAGGAAGTGCAGCGCCTCGCGCACCGTCTCTTCCAGCGGTCGTGTGCTGTCGATGATGAGCCGGTCATCGGTACGGGGTTCGTACTCCTCAGCCGTGCGCTGCACCTGCTCCCACGTCGGCAGAGTGAAGCCGGGGAGGTCGTTTGGCCGCTGCTCCACACGTCGTCGGTGCTCGTCGACGTCCGGGCACACCACCTCGATCACCCGCAGTGACACCTCCGCCTCCTGGGCGGTCGACACCCAGCCGGCGCGTGCGGGATCAACACCGCTGACCGCATCAGCGATGACCGCTTGGCCTCGTCGGAGATTCGGGATCGCGATCGAGTGCATGACCGAGTACGAGGCGATCCCTGACTGCTCGGGTGGGATGCCGTACTTCCACATGGCGGCCTCGATCGCATCGACCCGCAGCGACAACGCCGGCAGTTGCTCCGCGATCGCAGCAGACAGTGTCGACTTCCCAGCTCCGGGAAGCCCGCATACCTGAATCAGCATCCTCAACCCCTTCGTTGACCGTCCCGTCTGTCTACCGGATAGGGACGAAGGACACCAGCGACAGCTAAGCGGATGCCGGCACATCGATTTGGACTTCCTCTGTCTAACGGGACTGCTGTCGGTTCGGTTGACTCCTGACCTGTGAGGACGTGGTCCTCGCTGGAAGGATGTCGATCATGGCCCAGCCCTATCCGGAGGAGTTCCGACGCGACGTGATCGCGGTCGCTCGTCGGGGCGAGATCCCGCTGCATCAAGTTGCGAAGGACTTCGGGATCTCCGAGGGAACCGTGACGAATTGGCTCCGCCGCGCGGACGTCGACGACGGAGTCCGAACCGGCGTCACGAGCGTGGAGAACGTGGAGCTCCGAGAATTGCGGAAACGGAACCGGCTGCTGGAGCAGGAGAACGAGATCCTTCGCCGTGCGGCCGCGTATCTCTCCCAGGCGCACCTCCCAAAATGATGTACCCGCTGGTCCTTGAACTTGCCGCCGACCGGATTCCGGTCGCGGTGACCTGCCGGGTATTGGGCTTCTCGAAGCAGGCGTTCTATGCCTGGCGCAGGGACCCGGTGAGCCGTCGCGATTGGGATAACGCGCACCTGACCAACGCGGCGGTCGACATGCATGAGGAGGATCCGACGTTCGGGTATCGCTTCATCGCCGACGACCTCCGCGCCGCCGGACACCGAGCGTCCGAGCGGCGCGTGTGGCGGCTGTGTTCGCAGCAGCGGCTGTGGTCACTGCATGCGAAGAAACGGGGCCTGACGCGGAAGGCCGGCCCGCCGGTTCACGATGATCGAGTGCAGCGGGCGTTCACCGCCCCGGACATCGACAAGCTGTGGCTGACGGACATCACGGAGCACAACACCGGTGAGGGCAAGCTGTATCTCTGCGCCGTGAAGGACGCCTGCTCCCGCCGCATCGTGGGTTATTCGATCGATTCTCGGATGCAGTCCTCGCTCGCTGTCGCGGCCCTGCAGATGGCGATCTCCCGCCGCAGCCCGGCCGGAACAGTGGTGCACTCAGATCGTGGCAGTCAGTTCCGATCCAAGAAGTTCGTCCGCGCGCTCAGCGATGCGAACCTGCTCGGTTCGATGGGTCGGGTCGGCGCGTGCGCGGACAACGCCGCGATGGAGTCGTTCTTCGCGCTACTGCAGAAGAACGTCCTGAACCGGCGACGGTGGACGACGCGGGAGGAGCTCCGACTCGCGATCGTGCACTGGATCGAAGGCACCTACCACCGGAAACGCCGCCAGCGCGGCCTCGGCAAGTTGACGCCCATCGAGTTCGAAGCGATCATCAACCCAACGGTCGCACTCGCGGCCTAAACCAACGAGTCAACCGAACCTGCAGCAGTCCCAACTGTCCGATCACCGGTGGTTGACCGGGCAATCTGCAACGCTTGAGTCATGTCGTGGCCACAGGCTGATCCCCTGGATTCGGATCGTCTCGCCTTGGAACCGCTTGCCGTTGAACACGCGAGCGAGATGGTGACCGCCCTGGCCCCACCAGAGCTCTACCGATTCACCGGCGGTGAGCCACCGACCCTAGAAGAACTGAGCGCACGGTACGGCCGCCAGTCTCGGGGCCAGTCCGAGGACGGCAGCGCCGGATGGTTGAACTGGATCGTCCGCCCTGCCGGCGGCGGACCCGCAATCGGATTCGTGCAGGTCACCCTCCGACGAGAAAAGGCCAGCCTCATGGCAGACATCGCCTGGCTGGTCACGCCATCGGAACAGGGTCGCGGGGTCGCCGTGGAGGCAATATCCAGCGTCGTGACGTGGTTGCACTCAATCAACGTCCGACACATCAGGGCCTTCATCCATCCCGACCACACCGCTTCGGCGCGCGTCGCCCGACGGACCGGGCTTGCGCCCACGACCGCTCTCGTCGACGGCGAGATCCTCTGGGAAGTCGTCATGCCTCCGGCTGCTGAGCGCTGAACCCGTCCCGATGACCGATCGACTGTCGGACGCTACAGCTCCGATGCTTGGACGAGGGATCTGACCGGTGGGAGCGCCGCACGAGCGGCGGGGTTCGCCTCGTCGACGATCACGGCCACCGCGACCAGCTCTGCACCGCACTGTGCGACGAGCTGCTGCCCGGCGATCGCTTGGCTTCCCGTCTCGATCCAGTCATCGACGAGGACCACGCGCTGGCCGTCCGACAGCAGGTCGCGCCGGGTCGCGAGCGTGCGCCGGTTGCCGCGGTAGTCCTGCTGCGTCTGCTGCTCGATCAGCGGGCCGGGGAAGAGCGCTCCGTCCTTGCGCACCGGGACGAAGCCCACGCCGAGGCGCACCGCGACTGCTGGGGCGAGGACGAACCCTCGCGACTCGATGCCGAGGACGACGTCCGGCTGCTCAACCTCGATCAGGGCGGCCAGCGCGTCGACGACAGCTGCGAGCGAATCGCCAGAGCGCAGCATCGTCCACATGTCAGCCGCGCCGTCGATCCAACGGAAGTGCTCGCGCACGACGTCGCGCCCCCGACCGATGACAGCTTCGTTGCCTATGTCACAACGCTACCCAGGCGGCCGACCGGTCCGAAGTGGATACGAACCCCGACCACATCGGAACCAGTCCGATAGCCGATCTTGGGTTCAGCCGGTCGTTGCAACACCACCGTGATTCGGAGTGTTGCAGATTGGATCCAGGCCGGAGCAGCGCGCTCGGGAGGCGCGATTCTGGGAGCTACTCGGACAGGGCATGAGCAGGCCCGCTGCTTGCGATGCTGTCGGGGTGCATCACGTCAGGGATACCGATGGTTCAAAGCCGCTCGTGGGAAGAACCCGTTCGAGCGAGCGTCTCGTTCCGGCCGGTATCTGAGCGAGGAAGAACGGCTCCGGATCGCTGACCTCCGTCTGGCCGGTGCCGGTATCCGCCAGATTGCAGCGGAACTCGGGCGGGCGCCCTCAACGATCAGTCGAGAGCTGGCTCAGAACAGCTCCCGCGGTGGCGATTATGGGCCGTATGCGGCCGAGAAGCGGTGCCGCGTCCGAGCACGGCGACCGAAACCACGGAAGCTGGACCTCGTCGAGCTCGCCCTGCAGGTTGAGCTGCGGTTGGTGCGGAGTTGGTCCCCGGAGCAGATCCGTGATGACCTGAAACGGTCCTTCCCGAACCGGCCGGAGATGCACGTGTCCCACGAGACGATCTACCAGTCCCTGTTCGTCCAGGGCC
>Ga0066648_10001341_pt1 | contig 13677 bp, 16 predicted proteins | sample CryGeyCG12114_NA_FD_59537 | JGI IMG/M metagenome (GOLD analysis project Ga0066648, IMG submission 59537) | Groundwater microbial communities from aquifer - Crystal Geyser CG19_WC_8/21/14_NA | ecosystem: Environmental > Aquatic > Deep subsurface > Groundwater | place: USA: Utah: Grand County... | reverse complement strand
CGAGATGCTCTACCAACTGAGCTAACCGCCCCAAACGCTGGGAAGGTCGGATTAGCGGTTTTTCGCGGCGGGTCAACGGTGCAGCCGACGGAACGGAATGGCAACGAAGGGACGGTCGGGTGCTACAGAGTCCCGAAATAGTCCCGAAGCAATTTGCGCCAGTGACGCTCCCGAAGTGGCGCCGATTACCATGCGGAACGCGAGAGGAATCGCGGTATGTAATGAAACGGCGCGGTGGAACAGCGCGCACATGCAAGAGCTGCGAGGCGGATAGCGCTGATCAGTCAGGTTTCGGAGATCGGCTGTTCAACTTAGAGCACCGCCAGAAAAGCAGTAAGCAGCAAGAGGGCACGAGTGCGCAACGGGGCGCACAATGCGGCATTATGGCGGGGCACAATAAATGGTACTGACGTTCAACATGCTGCTGCTAAACAGCGGCCTTGACCCTCGCGAAGTGCGACTCATGCGTCATCAACATGTAGCAAACGATGGGCTGACGCCTTTTGCCCTTTGGCGAGACAATCGCGCTGAGTTCGAGCGATATCAAAGTGCGCAACGAGCGGATCGACGATCTTATTTCGCCAGTAAATTTTGGGCTTCTTTCGTCGTACCCCCCGATGGCAGTACCCTGTTCGTTGGTCTGTATGAGATACTCGGCCACAGTCCTGTTTCAGAGGATTGGATTGACCCGCTCCTGCGCCAAACCGCGACGCAGATGGGCCTAGAACTCGACATCTACGAGTCTCGCCGCCTGGCAAACTATGATCGCCTGATTGGCTGCATGAAGGTCGATTGGGGGAAAGGTACCCGCTCATGGGCACAGCGGGCCGAAAAGGAAACTGGCGACAAGCCCATCGTGGAACTGACGCAGATTTTTCGGGAGCCTGATTTTCCCGGCTTCACTCGCTTCATCGGCGATCTTAAGAGCCTACGCAGCCTGCCCTCCTCGTGGATTACAGTCCTGTCGGCCACCAGAGGCGTCTACCTGCTGACGTGCCCACGCACCCGCGAACAATATGTCGGTTCAGCATACGGCGTGAACGGGTTTTGGGGTCGATGGCAGGCATACGTTGCCACGGGGCACGGCGGCAATGTCGGTCTGAAAAGTCGCGACCCCTCCGATTACCAAGTCAGCATTCTGGAGGTTATGGGATCAGCGGCAACGGTGGACGAGATCATCGCAAGCGAGCAGCTGTGGAAAGCCAAGCTGCAGAGCCGCGACATGGGCCTGAACATGAACTGATTGTCTCACGGCGATAGGACTTTATTCATCGCCTCTAGAGGACAGGAAAGGTTAGGCTCGGCCAACGTCCGGGAGTGCCGCGCAGCGGCTTGGCGATCGTCTTTAGTTCGGAAGAGGTGACGGGTGTTGAGCCTTTGGTTCGACGGAGGTGCCTGCCCGAGTGGTCAGCGCGCGGTTGGTCTCGATCTCAGGATCGGAGTCAACTTCGCCCTTCGGATCTGCGGTAGTTAACATTGGGTCTGATGCCGCATTGATCGACGGCTCGCTCGGCGTCAGGTCGTCGGTGTGGGCGTGGATGGCTTCTTCAACTGGGCCGACGACACGCTACGCCGGATCTCCAACAAGGGCGCACTAGCAGACGCCATCCGCTATGCTGTAAAGAGCCGCGAGGCGCTGACCCGCTTCTGCGACGACGCGCGGCTCGAGGCCGGCAACAATTGCGCCGAGAACTGCCTCTGGCCGATTGCACTGGGCCGCAAAAACTACCTCTTAGGCGGCGACCGAGCAGCGGCGATCTACACGCTCATCCAGACCGCCAAGCTCAATCACATCGACCCTGAAGCTTGGCTGCGCGTGGTGGATCTTCTGGCGGAAGTGTCAGTGATTGGAATGATCGCGCTGGCCCGCTGCCCTGAAACAGGATGTCGTTGCACTTGACGCACTACTTCCGACTTGTGTGCTGACCGCCGATCTGACTGACGCCATCGCTTACGGAGCGCGCGGCGCGAGTGTCCCACCAATCGCATCGCCACAAGCTTTGCGTTGTTCAACATCATGCATCAGATTACGGGCCAACCGGCGATGCCCTGACCTGCCTGAAAAGAAGCACTGACGCGAATGGAGGCAGCCACCGGGTAAGCTGCGCCCTTCCCGGTAAATTGCTATGCTCAAGCGCTGCTTACCGTTGGCGCGCTCGCCTCCTCTCCGTCGGCTACCTTGAACCCGGGTTTCGCGTCACCGCCTTACAGCTCTCAGTGGTGGTGAATGATTATGCCACGATCCTGCTTTTTGCTCTGATCGATCCAGAATATGCCACGTCACACACTCCTCCGTCCCCGGGGGAGTGGGACGGGAAGATCATTAAGCTTTGAGCGGTAACCTTGCCTCAAACCAGCTTACCAGTTTGAGGCAAGGCACTTCCCAGTAAGCCGCTACCAGATCAACCAGCCGGCTTCCTCGTCGAACTCCGCAATCCCAACCGGCCCGGCTTCGAGAAGCTTGTCGAGATTGCCCCTGCGCTCCTCCGGGAGGTTTTCCAATCCATCAAAGATCCTGAAGAGCCGATGCTGCCCTTCAGCCAGCGGCGTGCCGGTCGAGTAGATCGCAGCTGCTACATCAGCGCTGGGCGCGATGATAAAGGTCTCGTTTCCTTGTCGATCTTCGATCCTGAAGAAGCGGAGCTTGTGTACCGCGGCTGCATGCACGATCCAGCCGATAGGATCGCAGTAGCTGGCGAAGCCCACAGGAGCGCTTTCGAGCATGTCGTCAAGACCTTCGCGCCTGTCATCTGGAAGGTCTTCGTCGATGCGTTGGAGCGTAAAGCTCGTGTGTTCCTCGCCAAGCTCATTGTTGTGCTCGGCGACGAGCCGCACAGCTCGCGGCTCACTTGGCGAAACTATGTAGCCGCGGACCCGACGGTCCTCCCGCTCAATTTCGACTTCGTATAAATTCATTCGCATGTGCTGCATCACCTTCTGCTGTGGTTGATGCATGCAGCGTAGATGCGCTTTGCGGTGGACGCGGGTGGCTTCGTGATGGCGAATGCACCCTCTCGCAAATCGACGACTCAAGGGAGCTGGTTCCTGAGGTTCTGATGCATGCATCGAACACCATGCCTGCCCGCGGAGTTGCCTCCCAACAGATCGAGTTCCGCAAAGATTGCAACGTCGCAGTATTGCATTCCCAATTGGGACTTGCTCTGGGGGCGGAGCATTCAATAAGGCTGCTCTTACAAGATGATTAACAGGGGGGCATGATCCTTGAGGTTCACACTGTTTGCTACTGCTGCGAGCGTGATGGCGCTTGTTGCGTCTGTGCCCGCGTCTGCAACGTATATGCTGGCAATCGGTGGGGAATTTGCTCAAATCACCGATGAGTCTGGCTACGAATGGCAGCCTGCCGGGACTTTCAAATATAATTTCTATTATGAGCCAGAAGACGTGGAGGTCGAGTATTTCGATCCTGAAACAGACTACATCTGGGACCTTCAGCATGTATCGGTGAGCAAAGCATCCGGCATGTTCGAATGGCTTGACCCGGTCTCCGACCAGGAACGCCGGGTGGATGTTCCCATTCACGCGGGGATTGGGTCGCTATGGACGTGCAACGCTTATACAGACTGCTTTCGGGTTGCATTTGAGAGCGATAGACTTCCCGGATTGGGCGTTCTCACCCACAGCTTTCAAGGTGGCCCGTCCCTGATCGCAGATGGAAACGGATTTGGTCTTCACGAGGAGTTTTCATTCACTTCGCCTGCGCCCTGGGACCAAGGGACCAACCTGAACCGCAAGGTTGTGCTGAATGGCTATCAGGTGACGGATATCGGCGACACGATCGGAGCGGTGCCCGAGCCTGCGACCTGGGCGATGATGCTGATCGGTTTCCGGGCGGTCGGTTCGATGGCTCGCCGGCGAAAGCCGGTGCGGCCTAGCTTCGCATAGTTAAGGCAGTGGCGGGACGGGAGCAATCTGCTACTCCGTCCCGCTGCCCTTCGTGCCCCATATAGATAGCGATGACCTGCTAAAGGCGGATCGGTTGCTCGTGGATGGGTCTAGCATGACTGACCTCGCCTGATCGGCACCATCCTGGTGCGTGCATTTGATTAGTCCTAGGACTTCTCGATCCGGTGGTATGCGATCAGAGCCGTGGCTTATTCACCAGACAGGTGCGCTGCACTGCAAATCTCGCAGCACGTCAATTGATGAGCGCCTTCCGTGCCGTTTTGGTACTTGCAACTCTGATGAGAAAAGAAGATGGCTCGCAGAACCGGCGCGCGTTCAGGACATTCTGGCATGGTCCAGGCTCTTCAGCATAGAGTGGATCAATGACATCTCTTAAGATCATGGCATGTTGCGCTTCTTTTGCCCTGTCCAGCATGGCAATACCTGCGTCGGCTGCGCACGTAATCACGATCACAGGTCAATACAGCATATCGGACGATCCAAACTCGCCCCAAAGAAGCGCACTCTACAGATATATCTATGATCCGAAATTAGTAGTGACCACGGGTGAAGGGCAAGAGCCAGGCTCAGCTGAAAATCCCAATTGTGTGTATGATTGCAGAGATCAGCGTGTGCCGGTCAAGGCTGACTCGGGCAAGATCGGAAGCACTACAATCCCGTATCATCACGTAGATGCTGAAATTTACTCCGACTTCGATGGCGCCCCATCCTTGATCTTGTTTATCACTAGTGACGCCTTTCCATATGTTATGGCTCTTTATCAGCCCAGCGGTTCATACCTTGATCAACTAGACGACACTGTGGAATATTACGCTGGTGGTTACTTTGAAGTCGTTTTCCCGGGCGGAACTCGGCATTCACTTTCCAATCCGCAGGTCACCATCGAAGTCGTCCCTGAGCCCGCGACGTGGCTGATGCTTTTGATTGGATTTGGCGCTCTGGGTGCAGTTGTTCGCCGGAATAGGGTCTCGCTGCGGTATGCCAGCAGCTGATAGGGTGAGCTTGGGTGCGAGCCTGAGCGGTCATTCAGACGCTCTGAAACAAGATGCTGGAGCATCGTATTGGCAGCGATGATCCCGCCAATAGCAGTTCCAACGCAGGGCAAAGCCGCTCTCAACCATGGCGCAGCTCACATCGCCTCCCTTGGGCGATACGCACCACGCCGTCGTGCGGTTGTAATTGTCGCCGCCGCGGACTTGCACCGCATAGCCGGCCCACTCACAAGAACATGCCCGTGCGATGATCGGCCGGTTGCCGTTCCCAGCAAGTCGACCAGAGCATCACGAACATCATGCGCGTCCCCGTCGGGGCAGGGCTGGCCTTTGCGGCAGGAGCCGTCGATCTCGGGGGCTGCAATGCCGGACAACCGGATGCGGGGTCCTTCGGCGCACCAGACTGGGCCGTCGCCGTCCCACACATGGGTGGGCGTGCACGTAAAGGTTTCACCGGCTGGAACGATGATAGCGGCTGCGGCGAGAAGAAGCGACATTGACGGGCGCTCTAACAGCGATCGATTTGCAAGTCCTTAGCGCGTCGCTACCAGAGCCTCTATATGCAATTTCTACCGTATGAATGCTGCGCCTGACGAAGCGGCAAAGCTCTTCGGGGCAACCAGCGTGCAAGCGGGCAATGCCGCGTAAGAGGTTGAGTCTTATGAGGAGGGCGCTATCGCGCTCGACATAGGCGCAGAACATGCCGTCGGGCAGATGCTCTGCGCCGGCCGCGTAACTGCCGTCGAGGAACTGATCGGGGTTAACGAGCTCCTGCTCCTCCATCTCGACCCAGCTGTCGAAGGGCATCTTTCGAAGATGGGTCTCGTTAAGGCAGACCTCGCAGTCGGCATAGTCCAGCTCCGAGGATGGCATTCAGTTCTGCTCTTCGACGCTCCATGTCGCGATGGCATCATTGGTGACGTGCGCGCTGTCGCAGGCTTCGCAGACCTTTTGAACCTTCAAGTCAGAATGGCTCATTTTTGTGCTCCCAGTAATCGCGATTGGTCGCGCCCATGCACCCGCAGCCGGATTTGTCGCAGTGGTAGGGCGCGTCGAGATAGTTTTGCCAACGCTTGCTCAGCCAGGCTCGCACACGCGCTACGAGGGACCGGGTGGACGAGGTCATACGAACCAATCCTTTGCTACTACCGCGGCCCTCAGAGCAGCGCTCAGAGCCATAAAAACCTTGAGGAATAGATCCCACGAACTTGCAGACCAGATCGCAGACATGAAGCTCATCAGCCCAGTGCAACCAGTACGAACATCTGGGCACCGCCGAGCGACGGCTCCAGAAAGGCGGGGTGCGGTTAGCCGCGTATTTCGATTCAGTATTCGCGGGCGAATAGCGGGTCAGCCTAACCCACGTCGCCGCTTACGATCCAATCACACGTCATTTCACGCCATCCTGCGCGCTCCGTTGCTCATGCGTCGGTTCGGCAACTGACCCGCTGCACGCCCGGACTGCTTCGATCCAGCCTCATGAAGTCCACCTAACGTGAGGAAATGGTCGTAGCTGCATCGGAGGAGCGGTCCGCAGGACATTGTTGTTGAACCCGGCTCGCGATCACACCACTACGCTGTTGGCCTACCAAATGGATGATTCCGCCTGCGCACCGCCGACAAAATCTTAGTCAAGTAGTCCCGTATGTAAATGTAGGCTCTATCCACCAAAAGTGCGATAACAGTAGTAACACTGATCGCGATCAGAAAGGTGAGCACAGGGGGAAGGTCAAATAGTGCGCTCAGAACATTTTTTATAGGCAGGTGTAGAAGGTAGATTATCAAGGAGGCTTGTGAGACCACTCCTGCTAGTCGCGCCAGCACCTGAGGCAGGCGTACGGAAGCAACGAGAGCGACCAGCAGTACGCCGGATGCGGTCAATACGATGCTATTACCGGGATAATACATATACGTAGCCAGACAGTAGCTAAGCCCTAGTAGCAGCGTAAGTGCCAGGCGCTTGCCCTCTTCGCGAGATCGATCCACCATTACGCCGAGTAGCATTGTGGCCATATGAGCAGTGGGTAAGTACACCCAGATCGACATAGGATGAATTTGGTGCAGTCCCCCTTCGCGGAATAAGGCAGGCAGGACAAAGCGTAGCGCGGCGAAGACAATGAAGGCCGTTGCGATCCACCTATAGAGATTAGCATGCAAAACCTGGCGAACTGCTTCAATGCGGAAGGCTGCGATCAAGAAGACATAGATCTGCCAAAAACAGCCGATGTACCACATGTGTATGCCAGTGGAATCCATTGGCCTTATAGATCGGTCTACGAGGTTCGGAACTAATAAGGCATTAGCTAACCAAAACGGACTATCTGCTATGTACATCTTGACGGCGTAGAGTATCTGAATAGGTACGGCGAAGACCATCACCTTAAGAAGCGCTTTTTCCAGCAGATCCGTAGAACCGCGCAGAACGGTTCCAAGTTGGAAACGGGAAAACGCTACGCCGGTGAGGAAGAATAGAAGGAAGGGGCCGCCGCCGCCATAAGAAAACACACCGGAGTGGAAAGCCATGATCGCGAGGATAGCGAACGCTCGAATTGGCACCGCGGGCTCAACTCGTACCAACCGAACCTGTTCAAGAACGCGCCGCTCTCCATTACGGCCCTGCATCTTGCTCGCCAGCGTCGTGATACTCAGTTCATGCCAGTCCTCCGGTAGGTCGCTGAACAGCGATTCAAGGCGCAGCATTGCTTGAATTGAGCTCAGACTGTCGGCGCCGAGGTCAGCGAAACACTCTTGGGGGGACGAAACCGCGCGTCCGAGTACTTTTTCGAAAACGGTAGCGATCTGCCTCTCGCTGGATGACCAGACTTCCTCGCCTTGCCTTCCAGCTTTGGGGGTTTCGGTAACATGTTCTAACTCGAGGCCCCGGAGCTTGGCCCGGTCGATCTTGCCGTTTGGAAGTAACGGGAAGCGCTGGTGCACAAAAATTCGTGATGGTACCATGTAGGCTGGCATATTGCGTGCCAGCTGCCGCATCACGTGGCGTTCAAAGTCCTCAAGATTGCTATCGTCAGCGCGGACGTGCGCCACCAAGATGGTTGTGCCGTCTGCCCCCGTTCCTGAAAGGACAAGTGCGTCGTCGATCTCGGGAAGAGAACAGATATGCTGTTGCACATCCGCCAGCTCTACGCGGTAGCCTCGAACCTTCACTTGGTCGTCTGCCCGCCCGATGAGCTGAATGTCCCCTTCGGGAAGAAGGTAGCCCAAATCGCCAGTGGCGTAGCGCTGGCCCACTTGGGAAGTACCAGATTGATCGATTATTCGGGCGAAGTATGGTGTCTCGACGACCACCTGTCCTACCTCACCAACGGAAAGCATCTCGCCGCCTTTTCCTACCACCGACAAGTGAGTATGGTCGATGGCGCGGCCTATCGGGACGTAACGGCGATCACGATCAAAAGGCGTGATGCCGTATGAAGCCACTGCCTGCGGTGTTTCCGTCGATCCATAGAAGTTGAATTGTCGGAGCCCGGGATTTGCATCACCGAAAAGGTTAACGAGCTTCTGTGGAAGGAGGTCGCCGCCCCAACAGATTACCCTCACTCCAGGTATGGTCGGCGCATTGTTCGCAGTGTCGGAGATCAACTTGCCCATTGGCGGAGTCGTGTGGACGACGGTGACGCCGGTCGAGCGGAACCAATGGGTTAGAGCCCGCGGATCCCGCAAGACCGACGGATCTGGAATGCACAGAGTTGCGCCAGCTGTTAGTGGCAAGAATATATCGCGCATCACAGGATCGTGGGCCAAGCCTGAAAGCAGGCTAACACGGTCCTCCAGGTCAATCCCCAGCGTGGCTCGCTCCCAATCGAGGAAGGCGGGCAGCGCTGAATGGCCAATTCCTACGGCGCGAGGTTTCCCGGTCGTACCTGATGTGAAAAGGAAATAGGCGATGTCGGTCGGCCCCGCAGGGGGCGGCGTGGCGGCGGCATCCGTCCCATCTACTGCATCGATTATGGCCGTGCGAAATCCAGCTTCAGCGAAGACAGCCAAGCGATCGCTTTGTGATTGCGAGCTCCCGACCACGAAATCGGGCTGCAGACTTTCGGCCTGCTCAAGAAGGCGAGCGTCGGGATAATCGCTGTCGAAGGCCGCGAACGCGGCGCCAAGCCGCGACAGCGCGAGCATGGTTATAACGAGGTCCGGTGTCCGCGAAGCAAAAAATGCGACAACGTGATTACGGGTCAGACCGGCAGCCGCGAGAGCCGATGCGCGTGCTTCAACCCTTTCGACTAGAGCTGCATAGGTGATCGAGTCTTGCGGACTAGAGATAGCGACACGGCTGCTATGCTGGCGCGCGACTTCGAACACCTGCTCGTAAATTCTACGCGGCGGCAGCGTGGTCGAGCTGGCACTCTGAGCTTTTAACTCGCTCCTCTTGCTGGCTATTTGCCGAACAGGACGAGCAACATCTTCAAGCGCTTCGGCAAGCAACTCTCGATGACGCTGGTTAAATGCTGCTATGCGTGATTGTTCAACCGTCCCGGCGTCGAAGTATAACTCGCCAGAATAAGACTCTTCTTCGCTATGTTTTCGCCGCTGCCAACGCAAGTTCAGGGCATAATCTGAATCGCTAGTCAGGAATTGCCGTGCTCCGACCGAAACACCGGAAAAAGATATTTCAGGCTCTGGCGGGTAAAGATTGATTGCGAAGTCGGGTCTTACGCCAGTCTCGTGCTGGATCAAATGATAGGGAAGGCTTTCATGCGCAACCGCCTCGCGAACCAATGCCCTCATGCGGCTGGTAAGATCGAGAAAGGACTCGTCCGGGTCTATCGTAAGCCGGATCGGGAGAGCGTTCGAGAAGGATCCGATGCGAGCGTCGCTCCAGCGGCGCCCGCTGCTTTGGATGGAGAAAATTACGTCGTTGAGTCCGGTCATTGCAGAAATCTGAATGGCAAAGACAGAGGCAAGCACACTGAAGACAGAGGACGCCGATGCGGCTTTGCCCAGCTCTCCTGCGATCGAGGGATCGAGATTGATCCGCTCGGTGAGCATCTGCCGATGCGTGCCATCGAGATTGCGATGTAATCGCGGAACTGTATCAGTCCCCTCCAAGCGGCTGCGGAAATACTCGCAAGCGGCCGTGATACTTCCAGCATCTGCCGCATAATCGATAACCTCGGCATCGGGTTCGACGGGTGCCGCGCTTCCGTTATAGTTTGCTGCCACCTCGCTGACGAAGATATCCAGGGAGCGACCATCGCTCACAGCATGATGTTGGCTGAAGACAAGCACCGCGTGGTCCGGCCCGACACGGAGTAGCGCGTAACGCTGAAGCGCTTCTGGGTCGGAAAGGTCTGTCGCCTTCTTGAGAAAACCGGCACAAGCCTGCGCCACAGCTTTGTGCGATGCATCGGCGATCTCGGATTCATGAAGGTCGAACCGCGCTTTTGGATAAACGACCGGGCTAAAGCCCGCTTCCGCATCATGCACGAACCCGGTTCTTAAAGATGCATGGCGAGAGATGGTCGCGGCTATCGCTGCCGTGAGCCGGAGCAGATCAAGCGGTCCGCGAACCTCATACCAAACGGTAATGAAGAAGCTGGAGAGCGAAGAACGTTCAGCAAGAAGATAACGCTCCTGATTGCCTCCAAGAAGAGTTCTGGGCCTTTCAGACGGCTTAAACACTACATGATCCTATCAATACGTCTCGAAGCCGGCATGCCGGGCAACGACCGGGTGTTTCTCGGCGCGCTGACCGCTCCCTTGCGAACGCTTGGATGCTGGAACCAGTCCTTCTCGCTCGCTTCTGGGTTGCAGCGACTGATCTATCGGGTTACCTTAAGGAAGGAAGAAAGTCGGCTTGCCCCACAAGCGGACAGATCGTTCTCCACCACCCACAGCCGTTCGACCCCCTCTTCGTGGCCACCTGATCGAAGGTCCACTTACACCTTCGGCCATCCGAAAGCGGCTATGCCGCTCTCCACCAAGGCACGCAGATTAGCCATTGCGTCGAACGCAGCGAGTTGACGCCGTTAACCGTTGAGCCGACTTCAATCCCCGATTTCCGCGAAACTCCGCGACGATCGGTGCGCTCGCCTCGGCCGAGAGAAAATAGCTGCCGAACCGGCGATAGCCCGAAGACCGCTCTACCCAGATATCCCCGGATCGCAGCTTGTTGCGGAGGTGCGCTATCGTCGCGGTTTCATAGAGGCGACGGTTGATCCGGCCGTCCGTGCCCATCACCAGCCTGCGCCATTCCTTGCGGAACGGCATCGGCGCGTCGGCCGGTACGTCACGTTTGCCGGAAGCGTTCAGATCGCGCAGCATGTCGATCGCCTTTACGCTGGCGGCACTGCCGCGCCCCGACTGGAAGTTCAGCACCTCGTTCAGCAGCGGCGCGAACTTGCGCAGCGTGGCATATCTGTCTGCGGCGGCGACCAGCGGATCCTGCTCGACGGTATCGGCGATCTCGCCCACTTGGCCCCGCGCTTTCATGAGCGCGGGCCATCCCACTGTGGTTTCGAGCGCCGCGATTGGGTCGCGGCCCTCCTCGTCGGCTTGCGCGAGGATGTCGATGGTGATGCGGAACAGGCGCATGAGCCGCGCCACCTCGCGCGAGGACGCTGTATAGCGGCGTTGCTGCATATTGGTGGCGCGCCGGAACATGCCGCCGATGAGCTTGTCGGCGATGTCGAGCGCGGCGTCGATCAGTCGCGCTTCCAGATCGATCAGCAGCGCGAGGAGGATCGCGCGTCGCCGGGGCAAGGTGTAGCGCCGGATCAGATAGGCGGGCGACAGCCGTCCTTCCTGCACGAACTGGTGACGGCGATTGGGATGGACGCCGGTTCCAGCATCGTGGGGAATGCCGATCGCGCGCACGACGCGCAGGCGCTCGACGATATCGCGCACGCTGTCCGCCTTTGTCGTGATCGGGATCGTGCTCAGCCAGCCCAGGCGTGCCCCGTCCTGTTCGTCGAACAACGCATCGATGCGACCGATCTGCTCCGGCGACAGGTCGGCGACCATCAGGCGTGCGGCGCGCTTGCGCGCACGGGCGCGACCGGCGATCCCTGCCCGATCGATCGTCGATGGCACCGGCAGCAGGATATTGGCCGCACGCAACGCCGCGACGACGGCGGTCGCGATGGGGACGGCGGCATCGGTCGCCGCAGCGGTTCGTTCGGCACTCGCGATCATCAGCGCGATGTCATCGCGCACGGGCGGGCGAACGCCGAGCGACGTGGCGATCAGCCGGGCGTGATCGGTCATGGTCTGCGAGCGGGCCGCGTAATCGGCGAGAACGCAAGGATCGAGCGAGAGTTGACGGGCGACGAAGACGACGAGCGCGTGTGGCACGCTGCCCTCGTTCTGGATCACCTGCGCGAGCGTCTTCCCCGGATGGCGGATAAACGCGAACTGCAATGCCATGCCCAGTCGATTGCGATCGTGACGACGCTGCCCGATCGGGTCGAGGTCGGGCTTTTCGAGGGTGAAGCGCCGCGCCAGCTCGTCCGGGTCGGTCGGGATGCCGAACAGCGCCGCCCGTTCGGCATCACTGAGAAGAACATGCTCGCGTGCTGGCATTCGACCGTCCATGAAACGTCCCTGGCACGCATAGACGGGACGGGTTAAAGGGACGTAGTTTGTGGACGGTTTTCGGCAGATCGGTGATTGGTCGGCCGGATCGTCCACGGAACGGTCGTTTGGGAGACGAGAGTTGCCGGACATTCTTGGCTATGCGCGCGTCAGCACCGGCGACCAGGATGTCACCGGCCAGCGGATGCGGCTCGAACAGGCTGGATCGATCCGCGTGTTCACCGATGTCATGTCGGGCAAGAGCATGGACCGGCCCGGTCTGACCGAACTGCTCGATTTCGCGCGCAAGGGCGACACGCTGGCGATCGTCAGGCTCGACCGGCTCGGTCGATCGCTCGGCGAGCTGCTGGCCACCGTGCAGATGTTACGCGAGCGCGGCATCGCGCTGCTCAGCCTGGAGGAGAAGATCGACACCTCCTCCGCTGCCGGCGAGCTGATCTTCCATGTGTTCGGGGCCATCGCTCATTTCGAACGCCGGCTCATTTCCGAACGTACCCGCGACGGCATCGCTGCGGCACGGGCAAAGGGCAAGCTGCCTGGGCGTCGGCCACTCGATGGCGACAAGGTGAGCGCGGCGCTCAAGCTGGTCGCGGCGAGCGTTTCTCCCGCCGAGGCGGCACGACAGCTCGGGATCGGCAGGTCGACCGTCTATCGCGAGATGAAACGGTTGGGGATCGTCCGATCCTGAAGCCTCTTCATAACATCTTCTGGATAGAGCGCTGCTGATGACAGAGCGGGTATTTGCATTTCGGACAACGGCACGGCGTATCGCTTTCGCATTGGCGACCTTTGTTCTGGGGTATCGGATCGTGATGATGGTCGTTGCATTGCGATCAGGCGATCCTTCACGTCTGTTGGCGTTTCCGTTCAGCGCGATACTGCCTGCGGTACTGATAGCGAATTTGGCTATGATGCCGCCCACCCGATCGCGCGAGGGCCTGTTGATGCGGGTAGGCGCGATGATCCAGCTATGGCTTATCATCCTGCTGCCGCCGATCGCGTTGTATCTCGCGCTGGGCTTTCCGGTCGTGGCGGGCACAAGCGAGAACCGAAAAGTGTCGTGATTACGCTGGTTTGCAACGATCTGCACATCACCGTGTAACGAGATGCTCTACCAACTGAGCTAACCGCCCGAGCGCGCAGGCCCGCGATCTAGCGACTTTCCATTGGCTTGGCTATCCGTTTACGCAACCGGCTTGGCGAGAGC
>Ga0066648_10001340_pt1 | contig 13685 bp, 7 predicted proteins | sample CryGeyCG12114_NA_FD_59537 | JGI IMG/M metagenome (GOLD analysis project Ga0066648, IMG submission 59537) | Groundwater microbial communities from aquifer - Crystal Geyser CG19_WC_8/21/14_NA | ecosystem: Environmental > Aquatic > Deep subsurface > Groundwater | place: USA: Utah: Grand County... | reverse complement strand
ATTGGGTCGATAAGCGGCTCCCAAAAGGCCGACGGTGGTTGGACGAATTTCACGCAGCTCTTGGGCATTGTCCGGAGCACAGGCAACAGACATGAGCCCAGCACTCGCTAACACTAAGGCTAAGGACATTTGGTTTCGCATAGTAAACACCTTTTTCATGTATTCATCATACCGTTTGAAGCCACGACGAAAACCGGGGAAACCCCGGCTGTCTCAACCACATTAGTAGCCGGTAGCCAATAGATTACCGCGAACTTAAGGTTTATTCCACTTCATCGCAAAAAAGAGATCACGAAGGTCAGCTGGCGGTGGGGGTGAGGAGCGATCGCAGCGCACCGTTTTTCATCAGGCGATGCTCTGCAGTCTTGAAGACGTCTGGTCCTGCGGCGGTTGGTGAATCAAAGATTAAAACTCAGTGGCAGTTATACCTATCGGTTTCGCCGTCCGTGCTCTCATACAGGATCGGTTCAGAATCGGCCGTGCGATTGTTCTGAATAATCCGGGCGGTCAGTCAAGTCACAGAACAATCGTTCTCCAGATTTAACCTTACGTTCGTTTGCAATCGCACTGCCGTGACGCGATCCACTCAGAAGGGTGTTTGCATTTAATAGCCTTTGTTTATAGCTTGTCTCGTTTTGTGGCTGGAGGCATCAGGCCGCGATCGGGAGCTTCGAATTGTGTGTCAGGATTCGAAGACAGCTCTTGGATCTTAGTAAATCTCATCGCAGCTCTCTTGGCGGGAAATGACCGGAAATTCCTGAAAATAAATTTATCAGCTTTAATCCCTTTGTTTTCCACAGCTTATTAAAAACGCCTCAAGATATCGATTGCTCTAGGCTTCCACCTTCGATAGCAGAGCCGTGAGGATTATATTTTTGACAGTTGCTCAAGACCAATCGGTCGCTCCGTTAGTTCCCAGAATTCGCCCTTCTAAGGAATCAGAGTGCTCTCGGCCCTGAATGTTGAAAACTATAGACTCGAGAAATCAAACAGTACTTATCGTCTTTCGAGGAAACTATGCAGTCGAATCTATTGATGAAGGCGCTCACTCGCCTTCTGCCTGTGGCCGTGTCCCTTAGCTTGATTCCAGCCTGCGGCCGGGATAGCAAAGCTCCCAAGCCACCAAGTCCCCAAACTCCAGGAATCCAACTTGTCAACGCGTGCGGCGAGGGCTTTTCGGAAGGCCAGGTTCAAGAGCTGAAACTTTATCGCGACGAATTTGCTCCAGTTGGACAAAAATGCGAAGACATCGCGTTCACCGGCACCGTAACCTGTTCGCAGGGTCAAAAGACCTTTCAAGACAACAGCTCACCGAGCTGTGACGAAACCGAACTCCGTGGCCTCAAGATTATCGGCGCTAACAACGTGATCGAACTCGGCCAGAACCTAGCCTTGACCTTAGAAGGCACCGATCAGCGCAATGGGAAAGTTGCTGTCGCCAATAACAAAGCTAAATGGACCAGCAGCAATGACTTTGTCACAGTAAGTGCAAATGGAGTTGTGAGCGCAACCCTCGCGGTCAAAGATGTCGTAATCAAAGCCAAAATCGGCAGCTTCACCGCATCCTTTAAACTGTCCGTTACCGGCAAGAACTGCGCCGGAGCCCTGGATGGCGAGACTAAGGAATTTGATCGCTTTAAAAGTGCCCGGGTTCCCTTTAACGCAAGTTGCGTCCCTGTAAAAATCCAGGGTTCGTGTGACAATGGCGAACTGAAGTTTGCGCGCGAAACTGCGGAAACCTGCGAAGTCGCTAAGCTTACTCAGCTCATCGCCGACCCAACAACCCTCTTTTTGAACAAAGGCGAATCGGCTCGCATCAAGCTTTATCTCGAAGATGACATTGGAACGCGTGCCCTTCTCGCTCCAGCCGATGCAAGCTGGGTCCTCCCTGCCGGCGGCCTGCTTAAGCAGGAACTCGGAACGATTACCGCACTGACCTCGATTCCCGACGGGTCTGAGATCAATGTATCAGCGGAAGGCCTTAGCACCATCATCACTGTAAATGACACCCGCGACAAACCAGAACTCCAGGGTTTTGTTAACAATAACATTTTAATGAAAGTCGGCGACGAGCAGACATTGGAAGTCCGCGCCACCCGTCCGGTTGATCTCAATCATCTGAATTGGGAATCAAGCGATGTGACCGTAGTAACAGTAGACGCCGGTCATATCAAAGCCTTGAAGCCCGACTCGGAAGCGACAATTACAGCTAAATTCAATGGTCGTATGATTCAGGCCAACGTTAAAATCGAAGCCGCTCTCACACTCGACGTCACGCCCGTCGTCTACTATGAGGATCAGGGCACCAAAGTGTATCCTCTTACTCAGGACAAGCTCGACTTGTTCCCTGCCTTTATTGCTAGCACCCAGGGACTTCTTGAAAATCAAAAACCTGAGCTTGTGGGCGGAACTGAAGGCTGTACCTTCACTTTACGTCAAAGTCGCGGCAAGTGGGAAGTCAATGCACAGCTTGATGAAAAGCGTGACGTTATTCCTGCTAATTGCGAAGCGGAATTGGTTTTGACCTCCAAGGCTGGTCAAAAAGTCAGCCAACCTCTTAAAGTACCCGTTGACTACAACAAGGTTACTCTTATCGAGTCGACACCTCGCCAAACCGACGAAGGCCTCGAAGTCGCGAAGATCAACTATAAGTTTTCAAGCAGCTATAGCATCACTTCGGCTGACGTCCTTGCCTTTAAAGAAACGTCACTGGCAGGCTGCGAATTGAGCCTGATCCCCGTTGATGCAGGATACCGCGTTTTAGCCCAGGGTGACGGCACCAAGACCTGCGCTGGTCAGTTTGTTATGAAGATGCTCGATTCGAACGACAAATTAACACTCACGTATAGCGATATCGTAGTGGTTTCCCAGGCCAAGCCGTTTGCAGAACTCTGCACGAATGGTGGCAATCAAGCCGTAAAAGAGACCGTCAATGCCCTTCGTAAAGAACTTGGTCCCAGTGTGAGCTGTGAGAAGCTTTCTCGGTTCATTCGATCCAAGAATCTTAACGCTATCGTTAGAAATTCGGCTTTTGCCCTGGCACTCAACAATCAGGGTTTAACCGATCTGAGTCCTCTTAGCCGTTTCGTTGGCCTAAAAGAACTGAGTCTCGCTGCCAATCGTAAACTCTCTGACATCGAGCCATTGCGAAACATGAAAATACTCAGAATGCTGGACCTGAAGTTTACGGCCGTAACTGATTTTTCACCGATTTTCCAGAACAACGCGATCACTGATCTGCGTGTTCCGGCAAACACGAAAGTGGCTTGCAGTTCGGACATTACCAATCCTGAACTCACAAAAATCTGTCAATAAAGAAACGAGATAAACCCATGAATAAGAATATTCGCCCAGTATTTGCATTACCCTTGGTTTCCCTAGTCCTTCTTTCGGCGTGTCAACCTCAAGCGACCAGCGCTTTGAAAGATCGTTGGAACGAAGCTAATAATCCTGTCATCATGATGGCGGTCAATAACGAGTTCGAAACCAATTTTGATAAACTTCCCAAGTCAGGTCGTCCCGATAAGATGCCATGGAGTGATCACTATTGGCCCACTTATCACGGCGGCATCACCTATCGCTGGGCTGACGCCAAATCGAAACGCCTGGATAAGGCCGTTGCAGGCAGCAGCGATAGAGAATTTGCAGGTCAGCTCGACGATAATGAGACCCTGCAGAATCTTCGCAGCGAAGTGCTCGGTTATACTCCCTACAGCAAGGGCGAACTTGAGGCAATGGCTCCTCAGGCGCGAAAAAGCTTGATTGCAACTCTGTCCAGTGCTGAAAAATACGATATTTATCGCGGTGAATTTGACTATCCAACCGTCAAGTCGGAGCGGGAACGGACCAATATCCTGACGACCCTCAGAAAAATTCCCGGTGCTCCCGGTGAGTCGTTGGTTCAGAATCCCGACTATTCAAAAGGCGCTAAGATTCCAACCTGGTTTGGCATTTGTCACGCCTGGGCTCCAGCAACCATCCTCTTTGATGAGCCGAATCCTTTGACCCTGCAAAGCAAAGACGGCTTTGAAGTGCCGATGGCTGCCTCAGACGTCAAAGCCCTCTTGTCGCATGCCCTCGACCAAAATCCATCACAGCAACGTACCCAGAGCTTTCTTGCCGAACGTTGCAACAACGATCTTGGTGACCGCGCGAAGCGAGAACTTCATGATATAGTCGACGCCCTCGAGCCAGGCAAAATGGATTCCATCAATGAGCAGGTGAATGCTGTTCTTGACCTTGGCAAGTTTGAATTGGAAACGTCGCTGGCGATATCCTCACATTTCTTTAGTTTTGCGCCAACTTCAGAAGAAGCGAGCGTCGGCTTTCAAAAGCTTTTTGAACGTTTGCAGAACCGCCTTAGTGTAGGCAGCACCAAGCGTCGTAAACTAGCCGTCGTCTATGCAGATTCTCTGAAGAATTTTGCAAATGCGGGCAAGCCTGAAGGGCTCAATCGCGACACCATGAAGGACGGAGTCGTTAAGGCAGTTGAAACATCGGCATGTAACGATACCAATGCGGGTGCATTCCACCTTGTCATCTCGAACCTTATGGGCATCCAAAAGAAGAGCTTTGGGGTCGATGTCACTCGTGACGCTGAAGTTTGGAACCAGGCAGCTGCGTATTACAGCAGCCGGGTCCTTCAGACTTTCACTGGCAATGCCATCACAGCTGATGCCGCTCCAGGCACTGCTAAAGAGCTATTGATCGAGACCGAGTTCCGCTACACTACCGAAGAAGCTCCAGCATGGAACCCCTTTGGCGATAACGTGAAACTTCAGCGTCACCACGTGACCTCTGGCGATACTTACAAAGAGAACGGTCGCAGCTACCGCGCTTTGCGCTACCGTATTGAGCTCGATAGCCTGAACAATATTATAGGCGGAAGCTGGGTTAGCAAGACTCGTCCTGACTTCCTCTGGGGAACCGGAAACTTTGTGTGGAGCAAAGAGTTTAGCGATATCGAAGATATCTATTACCAGTCGCTTGCGCTTTAAGGGTTAAGCTCTTTCCGCAGTAAGCTTTAGCCCCCGGTCGATTCGATCGGGGGCTTTTTCGTGTCTGCAACGTATACCTTTCGCCACTGGCCCTCGCTTTTCCTAGAGGCACGAGCCCAGGACCTAATACTATCAGTGATCCGAGCGAACCAAGCGCCTCAAACAGAAAAGAGCCCAGCACCTTCCTAGGCACTGGACCCCGTTCGTTTCCGATCGACTCAGATTCACTTGAGCTGGTACACGCGTACCCAATCGACAAGCATAAACTGGTCAGGCATGTTTGCATCGAAGCCTTTGGCTCCACCCCAGTCTCCGCCCAAGGCAAAGTTAAGGATGATATGAAAGGGCTTGTGGAAAGGATAGACATCCTCACCGCCATCGTTTCGCTGCGTGAAGTACTTCACGCCATCCGCATACCAGTCGATGCGGTCCTGGTACCATTCAATGCCGTACACATGATAATCATTTGTTATGTTGGGCAGTGTTCGCGGACCTCCGCGGCCGTTGGCTCCAAAGAACCTTTGCGTATGTGTGGTTCCATGGATAACATCCCGGTCAAAACCCACCTCTTCCAAAATATCGATTTCACCACAGGTTGGCCAACCTTTGGACTGGTCTTCTGGCATCATCCAGAACGCCGGCCATGAGCCCAGCGCCGCCGTAATCTTGATCCGAGCTTCTATTCGCCCATATTTCCAGAACCCCTTGCCGGCAGAATTCAAACGAGCTGAGGTGAATCCACTCCCTTCCTTGCGGGTCTGAATCACAAGGTGGCCACCCTCAACCCGGGAGTTGTTGGGACTGTCCACGTAGTTCTGCCGTTCATTGTTAACAGTACCCGCCTTCATAAGTTGTAGATTCCATTTGCCCCGATCGATGGAGTTACCATTAAATTCGTCCGACCAGACGAGCTTCCAGGCACCATCGATAGACCCGATCGCCGGGCCGCCTCCACCTCCGCCTCCCGGAGTGGGAGCTGGTGCTGGCGCAGGTCTAGGGGCGGGTGCGGGATTGGGAACTGGATTGCCGCCACCGCCACCAACGCGAGTAAAGGCCCAACGTTGGTTGTCGGACCCACCGTCACCCCACTGCTGAATGGGAGCACCGTTATTCTTTCCGAAGTCAGTTACATCGAGAACTAGCTTACTGTTTCGTGCTCGAATTAGAAATTTCCCGCCACCGCCTTCAATTGAAAATTGTTGGTTCGCCTGGTTGTTGCCCAGTGGATATTGAACCAAACGCGCACCGTTGGCTGTTGAGCCCCAGAGCACATCAATCGACTTACCTGTGCCCGCGTTGGTGATGTTTACAAAATTGCCGGCAATTCTTGTGATGCGCCACTGCTGGGCCGTGGCACCATTACAGTCATACTGCTGAAGCACAATATTGTCCGCCGCCGAACCACTCGGAAGATCGAGACAGCGATTGCTCATGAAGGACCGTATTGTATAAACCCCGTTTGTGATTTCCCCTGCACTCGAGACGGCAGAAACACCAGAGGTCTCCTTAACCTGACGCTGGAGACACGATGGGAGTGCAGCGACTGATCCAGCAAAAATGATTAACAGCGGCGTTTTCGACTTAAACATAAACGACATTCCTTGCATATAAAGCGCCTTTATCAATCAAAGGACATCACCCGGCGCTTTCGCGGTGTATGGACGTAACGGACACTTCGTAAAAAATCTTTAATTTTTCGCGTCGATTTATGAAGGTGCGCCATCGAAATTATGTCGTCACGAAAGGCGCGCGGCTCGCAATTTTGGTTTCTTTGCAAACGTAGATTTTGCTCGCCTTGCTTCCCATAACAAACGTCTTAGGTATTGCGCTCTTAGATTGGTATGGCGAGTCAGAAATCCAGATCAACAGGGGCGAGGCTTCGAGCCGCAAAACCTGCGGATTCGGTGCCGCTGCGAGAGATAGTATGCAGAGTCTTGCCGGCGAAAAAGCTTGGATTATGCAGAGTTAAAGCAGTATATTTCGATATTTCCTGTTGCGCTTAGCGAGGAGGATATTCCTATGGTCAGACCTATAGTCTCATTTTTTCTGCTGATTGTTTATGGTTTCTTTCCGAGCTTCAGCTCTGCCGCCGTACCTTTGAAAATCGATCAAGAGAGGAGTTTGGTCTTTCGATTTACAGGTGACGAAGCCAATCGTCTCAACGCTTACCTCAAAGAGCGCACCTTGCTTGAGAGCGATTTTGGTCAAGTCTACTATCGCGGCGAACGCATGAGTCTGGCATGTTCCGAACTCGATGACTGTTACCTATGGCTTGATCAAAGGGAATGGCATGCCCGGACGTTTGCCTGGTCGACAGCTTTGGTCTTTGACTTCACGCTTCCTTTAGCAAAAGCCACCCTGATAGGACAACTCAGCGTCTCGCCGGATGCCGGGTATGGTTCTGCTAAGATGGAGCTCACCCTTCAAGACGCCGCCAATCATGAAACATTTGCATTAGAAAAGCCTCTTAGCTGCCCCATGCTAAGGCCAAGCGGTCTTATTCCTCTGGAAAAAAAGGGGGATTGCCGTCTCGATCTTTCGCCCGTCAAACCTAAAAATCCAAACTATGCGGAATCCATTCAATATGTGCAGAACGCCGACAATGTGATCTTAACCCTGAAAGGACCATGGGCCGAAAAACTCTTCCGGTTAAGCGATGCGGTTGAGGTGGACCCGAACAATTCCGAGCGCCTCCGCGTTCAGCTCGGTCCCGGACTGTTTTGCTGGAACTTAAATCCCTTCGGCACGGCCCCCTATGAAGTCGAGCCTTTCGCGTGCCAAGCGGATCTCTCGCGAGCAATGAAAGTCGGGAATGACGAAAATGAGGAAAAAAGAGAGGAAAATAGGAACGAGAAAAACTCCTTTTTACAGTTCTCAACCTTCGGTTCTTACAATTCGGGGATCACAGCAGTCGACTCATACTCATTAGTTTTAAGGCCAACTTTCAAAGACAGCCTCCTTTTTCGATACGAGTTATTTTTTAACGCCCTAGGGCAGGAGATCTTCATGACGACCTGCCCCACGCGTCTTGATTCGAGCCCTCCCCGGGCCTGCCGGTATATCTACAACACGGCGATGGATGTAGGAATATATCCCATTGCCAATCCTGTACAAGGCGTAGCGGTAGGGTGGGGGCTGGTGAAGGAGCGATCGCCTGAGACCAAATGAAACGCCAGAACGGGGGGCGTTGCAGTATACAGAGGACAGTCTAGAACAATAAAGGCGCCCGGCCAAGGTCCGGACGCCATTCCATCAGGAGCTCTTTTTCAACGGCAGCTGGGGCATGGAACTACCATTGTCCTGAACAGGTTGCACCACGGCTAGCTTCGGTATCATATCGCCGAACTTAATATAGTTCTTTTTGTGCTGAATATTCGATATCGCTTCGGCAAACTCCAGGATCACCTGATTGTTTTGCCACTTGGGCGGCAATTCCAGGAAGATCGCATTGACTGCCTGATCCATCGCTCGCAAATAGTTTTTGACCGTAGGTTCGATGAGAGAATGAAGATTATCTTGTTCCTGCTGCCGAATATTCGCCAATTCCGCATCCCAATCCTCGGGATTTGGTAAATCCCGCTTGATGCGCTCAGCATAGGCTTCGGCGGTGGATCGGAGCTTGGCTGCATCATCGGTGGCTTCGGCAATTATGGTTTCAACAATTTTTTCTATGTTACGGGTTCGCGATCGGGCATCTTCCACAATTTTCAGTGCGATTTTTTCGGCTTCGTGCGAAATCGATGCTGCCGACTGTCGAGCTGATTGGGTCATCGAGCTTTCGAGCGCTTTGAGTTCCTCGTATTTAAAGTTCTTTTCATGGTTAGCAGTCTCAATGATAGCCTGCGCACGTTCCCGCGCACTGGCAACCATATTTCGAGCTTCGTCTTCAAACCGCTTTCTTTCATTGTTTAAATGCTCATCCGCCTCTTTTATCTTACGCGCAAGGACGGCTTCCTGTTCACGGGCTCGTTTGACAAGTTCGGCATTGGCCTTTTCGGTGAGATCCTGCTTCTCGATTTCCGAGGCTTTCCGGGCCATGCTGATCTTGGTATTGGCTGCCGTGATGCGTGCTTCGTTTTCCTTTTCCACCTTATACTGAATCTCACTGGCTTCTTTCATCGCGTTGGCGACGATCACCTGAGCTTCGTCTTTGGCGTTGGATACCATAAGTTTCAATTCGGCGAGGCCACCATTTTTCTCTTTGAGAAAGCTGACTTCCGCATTGTGGCTTCGGCGGCGCACTTCTTCGGCTTCGAGCTGGGCCGTGCGGATAATATCGGAAGATTTTTGGTTGGCTTCCTGAACCAGGCGTTTGGCTGCGGATTCGGATTCGCGATGAACTTCAAGGGCAGTGGACTCGGTGGCTTTGATCAATGCTTCATTCTTACTGCGGCCTTCAGCCAATATCTTGGTAACGGTTTCTTCAGCCTTGCGCTTCATATCCTGGTATTCAATTTCAAGAGCGCGCTGCTGCTTCTTACGGTATTGTTCGAGTTCTTCCGTTAGAACTTTGATCTCGCGATAAGTCTGATTGCGATGGGAATCGAGCTCAATGGTAAACCGCTCTTTTTCTGTTTCATACTCCTGGCGCATGGCCTTGAGCTTACTTTCCGTTTCGTTCTGAAACGACTCGATTGCGTGTTTGCTGCGACGCTCAGCGGTATAGATCGTTTCACCCAGGATACGAATGCGTTCCTGCTGGCTGGATATCATCGCTTCGCCTTTTTTGATTTCCATCTCAAGGCGGTTTTTTTCTTCGCGACACTCGACGTTCATCTCCTGCTGAGTCATCAGCTCAGATTCCGCCTGTTCCTTGGTGCGCTGAAGGTCTTCCAATTCCTTTTCCAAGCGTTCCGCATGGCCTTGAGACATCGCAATGGTCTGGGATAAGTATTCAGCCGCACCAGTAAGTTCGGCAATCTTAAGCTCAAGAGCGCCACGTTCCGCTTTGCTCAAAGCGACTGCATCGGAAGCCACGGTCAGGACACGCTCGGTTGGTTTCTGGTCGCTCATACTTAACCCTTTAAAACTTGCTACTCTGTTTATAAAATCTCTTTCGGAGAGAGGTGACGGACACATTATTATTTTGAAATTTACCAAATTAGCTCATTGATTTCATAGTGTTATTAACGCGATTTGCAGCATTTACCGAAAGTAAGAAAGTTTTCCTTCGCCTTTTTACGAGCTGACCCCAGCTCCGAAGCGGGTCCTAACTTCAAAAAAGCACGACGGTCGAACGTGAGGCTACCATTCCAAATAACGCCTTGATGACATCTTTAAGAAACTTTTTCGCCTCGCGGATGCTGTTGCCACCCCGAAAGGCCGGTTCGGGAATGGTTTATGCATGGTCTAACCTCACGTAATGGCCGCACTTACCCGTGCCGGCTCAGCTAACACCAGACATAGAAGTGAGGATTCACCATGATTACAAAGTCCATTATTTATGCTCCAGTCCTAGGCGCCGCTCTTTCTCTCTCAGGTCTGGGTCATGCTCAAACAGGAGCTGGCGCTGAAACAGCAGCCCCTGCTACCCAAATGGCCCCCGCCGCGACCGGCTCGACCGCGCAGCAGGCTCCCGCCAAAGCCGTAACGGACCCTGAAATCATCGGTATTCTGGAAGCCGCTAATCAGGGCGAGATTGATGAGGCCAAAGTTGCCAAAAAAATCTCCAAAAGCAAACCCGTTAAAGACTTTGCAGAAATGATGATCCTTGAGCATGAGCAGGTGCAAAAGGATGTTAAGCTCTTTGCAAAAAAGGTGAAGATGACACCAGCCGATAGCGATACCAAGTCTGCTCTTAAAAAAACGGTAGCCGACAATATCAAAACCCTTAAAAGGGTGAGTGGGAAAGAACATGATCGTCGCTACATGGCAGATCAGGTCGCGATGCACCAGAATCTTCTCGACCAGATCGATTCCACCCTCCTCCCAGGCGCTCAGGACGCAGAGTTGAAGGCTATTTTGACTAAAGTTCGCGCGTCGGTAGCCCAACACCTGGAAAGCGCTAAAACGCTGCAAAACACCATCGGGGTCGCAGGTTAACCTAGTCTCTAGGGAGCACCACTGCGTGCTGCCATGGAACTATTTCTCTCAAAAATTTGATAAGCCCCACTTCCATAGGGAAGTGGGGCTTTTTTGAAAGCTCACATGAGCAAAGCGAGGATAGGGGCTAGGTCTAAGCCTGGGCCCGGAAAACGGGTTCTATAATTATGTCGTCAACTTCATAATGGTTTGCACCAAGTTCATAAAATCTATTGGTTTGATCAAGTGAGTATCGCACCCACACTCGGCGACACGCACACGATCGTCGTCCATGGCCAGCGCGGTTAGAGCTATAATAGGCTTCGAGTAGCCGAGCTTTCTAAGCCGCCGCGTCGCCTCAAAACCGTCGAGAACCGGCATTTGCATATCCATCAAAACGAAATGATGATCACCCTCTACTGCTTTTTCGATAGCTTCCATTCCATTGGCGGCAATCTCCACATGAATGCCGCACTTCGATAGAACCTCGGTGATCAAAAACTGATTATCGAAAGCATCCTCAGCAAGCAGCGCTCGCAAATGCCCCGGAACAAAGGGCAGATCATCAAATAAAAAGGTCTCGGAGCCGCGCGGCGCCATGTTCGGAATGGTTTCTTTTCCCAGCACTGGAGCCGCTTCGATGCATATGGAAAAGGTACATCCCTGGTCGATTTCAAACTCCTCGAGGCGCACATCCCCTCCGAGGGCTTGAGCCAGGCGGCGCGAAAGCGTTAAGCCCAGGCCTGATCCCCCGAACTTTCGAGTCGTGCTTTCATCGGCCTGACTAAAAGGCTTAAAGAGGCGAACAGCCTGGTCATGGGTAAGGCCCACGCCAGAGTCCTTCACAACAATTTTGTATTCATTGAGACCCGCGCCTTTGCGCTCTGAGCTCACGCGTATGGAAATAGCCCCGTGATTGGTAAACTTCACAGCGTTGCCAACAATATTAATCAGAATCTGCCGCAATCGTGCCGGGTCGGAGAGCAGGCGCAGGTCGGTGCCTGGATCGATTTTAACGTCGAGGCCGAGCTTCTTTTCGAAACACGATTCTATAAAGATGCTAACGACCTCTTCTAACACTGCGTCCAAAGAAAACTCTATGCATTCAACCGCAAATTTTCCGGCTTCAAACTTTGAGATATCGAGAATGTCATTGATCAGTATGCTGAGTGATTTGCTGTTGCGCTCGACCACACTAAGATAACGGAGTCGAATCTCGTCGGAGATTGACGTATCCGACAACAGGTTGGTAAACCCGATGATGGCCGCCAAAGGCGTCCGGATCTCATGACTCATATTCGCAAGAAAGGCGCTTTTCGATTCAGTAGCTTTCTCGGCTTCCTTGGTAGCCTTCCTCAGTTCGTCGAGGAGCCGACTATGCTCGTGAATATCGGTATTGGTCCCTATCCACCGTACGACTCTGTCGCCAGAATCCCGAACTGGCAATCCCCGCACCAGATGCCAGCGATAGCTATGGTCCGAGGCCCTTTGAATACGAAATTCATATTCAAAGGGCTTACAGGTTTCCAAACTGTCCTGCCAGAGCTCGATTGCGCGCGGCAGATCGTCTGGATGAATATAGGATTGCCACCCATGATTCAGTGTCGTCTGGAGCTTGCATCCGGTGTAATCAAGCCATTTCTGATTGAAGTAATCAACGCGGCCCTGAGGGTCAGCAGTCCAAATTATTTGGGGAAGAAAATCAGCAAGGGCTCGAAATCGCTTTTCGCTTTCCGCTATAAACTCCATGGCAGCTTTATATTTGGTAATATCATGAACAGTCCCGAGAAAATGATCGAGCTTGCCGTTTTCGTCGAACTGGGGTTTTGCCCTTGATTCTACCCACATGAACTCATCGTTCGGGAGGAGCATGCGATATTCGACTTCGTAGCTGGTGCCATTTTTTAAGGCCGCATCAAACTTCGCTTTGACCCTGGGCTGATCATCCTTATAGATAAATCCGATGGCGCAGTCCATAGTATCGATCGGTATACTTTGGTCATATTTCCATTCTTCCTTAAGGTCTTCGCTAAACGAAAGCCTTTGACTGGAAACCTCCAGACGCCAGTATCCAAGACCAATGCGGTGATTAAGCTCTATAAGCTGCTGATCGCTCAGGTAAGGATAATTATGAGTCTGGGCAGGGCTTGGAATATCTGCGGTCTTAAATTGAACAACGGCATTCATAAACAAGCCGTTCACCTTACCGTCATGATCAAAGTGAGGCGTAAAGCGTATCGCTCCGAGGCTGGTTTCTTGTCCCAGGCGGATCCATCCCGCACATTCGGAGTTTTTTCCATCCAGCGCCTGCTGAATGGGATCAGTCACACGTTTTTGGGCATCAAAGCCCAAAATGTCAAAAATCGCATGATCTATGACTTCTGATTTGGATTTCTCAAGTGCTGTGGCCATGGCACTATTTACGAATTGAAATCTGAGACTAGACGAAATGAAACTAACGGCTTCACTTAAAGAGTCCAGCATTCGCTCATAAGCATAGTCCATTTGAAAACCACGTTGCACTCGCGATTCGGGCATAACCTACCTTTGAAAAGGCATTCCAGAAATTATCTCTGGAATGCTTCCAGTCTAGTGTACAGTCGGATTTAAGTGAGTTCCTTATTTATTTTATCCGTAAAATAGTGTAGGGATCGTGTCATCGCTTCT
>Ga0066648_10001338_pt1 | contig 13705 bp, 14 predicted proteins | sample CryGeyCG12114_NA_FD_59537 | JGI IMG/M metagenome (GOLD analysis project Ga0066648, IMG submission 59537) | Groundwater microbial communities from aquifer - Crystal Geyser CG19_WC_8/21/14_NA | ecosystem: Environmental > Aquatic > Deep subsurface > Groundwater | place: USA: Utah: Grand County... | reverse complement strand
CGTCGCGCCCGTCGCGCCCGTCGCGCCCGTCGCGCCCGTCGCGCCCGTCGCGCCCGTCGCCTCCGAGAAGATGACCACTCAGGAACAGCCCTACGACGAGAAGAGAGCCGAGCCAGTAGCGGTGGAAGACGAGAAGCCCACCCCAATCGACAATCCGAGGGCCGACGCGCGCCCGAGGGTGGATCGAAATGAGGTCTCCCACGAGAAGCCCCTGCCCGTCATCGCTCCAGTCTCGCTCCCTTCGACATCTGCGCCCGAGGCCGCGCAGCCAGATCCTTCTACGCAAGCCGAGACCCCTCGACAAGCAGAACCCACCGTCCACGATCTAATCACTCTTCCCCCTTCTCATGCTGCCGACACTGTTGTCACAGACCAGAAGCCGCAACTGGAGTTCCCGCCTCCACCCAAGCATGTCCCACAAGAGAGTGATGTTGACATGACAGATGCGCCCCCAGTCCCTCCAGTCGAAGACCAAAATGTTGTCGACGAACCAGTGCAGCCTCACGATGTCGTCCCAGTCGCGCTGCCACCACCCCCTCCACTGCAGAAGCGCATTGCCCAGACACAAGCCCCCGTGGCAGCCACCGACGTACCTCCCGTTCCTGACCCAGAACCAGAGAGCAAGCAAACCTGGCTATTGCCACCGGTGCAACCTCATCACAAAGGCCGAAAGTGCTTGATCCTCGATCTCGACGAGACTCTCGTGCACAGCAGCTTCAAGATCCTCAACCAGGCAGATTTTACCATCCCCGTCGAGATCGAAGGACAGTACCACAACGTCTACGTCATCAAAAGGCCAGGCGTGGACCAGTTCATGAAAAGGGTAGGAGAGCTGTATGAAGTCGTCGTCTTTACCGCATCTGTCTCCAAGTATGGCGATCCGCTACTGGACCAGCTCGACATCCATCATGTCGTGCACCACCGTTTATTCCGTGAGAGTTGCTACAACCATCAGGGTAACTACGTCAAGGTATGCGTTACTCTCTGTTCGTCCAGTGCATGCTAACCAGACTCAGGACTTGTCACAAGTTGGCCGCGATCTGAAGGAAACCATAATCATCGACAACTCGCCAACCTCTTACATATTTCACCCCCAACACGCCGTCCCCATCAGCTCGTGGTTTTCTGATGCCCATGACAATGAGCTGCTCGATCTGATACCCGTGCTTGAAGACCTAGCCAGCTCTCAGGTACAGGATGTCAGCCTTGTTCTGGACGTTGCATTATGAGCGAATTGAAGAGCGGTGGGTCCTAGCTGCAGTATCCGTTTCATCGTCTGTCCCTCACAGAAGACGTATGGCTCAGTCATACATGGCCTCCATGTTGGGACCTCGAGTCCAAGTAATTGTCGAGAGCCGCCAAGGGCTCTACCACTTCATATAATGGCCACCACATCGCGTGGCGTCAGCATTTCGTATGTTGTTCGATTTTAGTGCATGGCAGAGGCGTTCATTCGGTCGCCGCGTCCGTTGAGCGACACAGGGCGGCAGGGTTCATGGAGGATCAGCATAAACGACGGTCCATCGCCTTTTGCAATGGCAACCGTTGCTTCGTCATTGTGTTATCTGGTTTCACTTTCATGTACAGAGGTTGACACCGGTCGTCAGTGTATGAAAGTGCACTGTTCTGGACAAAAGCAAGCATATTTACATGGAAGCTCATTTGTATTGGAGGAAAGGATTTGTTGATGTGTGGTGGGACCGCAAGAAACCGACTGCGGGTATTGTGCCAGCGATAGTGATGCTTGGAGGTCTGTCCGAAGCTTGACAAGAGAGTGGAAAATGCGGCATGCTGAGCATGCCTCGATGCTGACCTACGCTGAGCCATGAATGGATCCAGTCAAGGTGCGGCGGAAGAAAGCCGGGTTCGATGGATGTTGCGTGGAAGGACATCCTCCACAAGACGAGACCGCACGACAGCAATTGTTCTCTAGGCGACGTTAGAAGATCGACCATTTTGCTTCGCGCAGGAAAAGCGCAATGGCTATGGTAGGAGCAGAGCACGGCGATACCAGCCGACCTGCTCCGGCACAGAACAATAAATATACACTCTTCACAACATGCACCCCCGGTCTAGCTCTTGCCTTATTCAAGGCTGCCACAGCCTGTTCTGCTGTCATTTGCGGCCTCAGTTTGTCCGTCAACCCATCATCGCAAGAGTCATGGGAGGAAGAGCGCGCATATGAGTAGAATTGCCTTGGCGGACACGATGCAGAACACTAATCACGGAGTGAGAAGCACATGGGTGGCTTTTCCTCTTCAACTTTTCATTCATCCAATACGGACTCGAAAATTGCCGTCCTAGACTGACATACATGACATGCGAAGAATACCCCGGACCAGAACAGATTTGATAAAAGAATAAAATTGGTCGGCGTTGGAGATGGAAATGCTAAACGAGTGACCGGGGTGAGTGGACATGAACAGTCGATTTGCCGAAGGACTGATGGGGAGCGTGAGTCGGTTGTGTGTTGTTGCTGCTGAACAAAAAGAAAAGAAGGAACGCGTCGAAAAACGGGAGCCGCGAGATCGAGCATGCGATGCTTTGGTGTTGCGAGGTTTTTCTGGTGCTGCTGCGGTGAGAAGTGGAATGCGGATAAAGGAGATTCGTGAGGCGCGAGGGGTAAAACGGTGAAGTCAAGGGAACGCAGGCACGCCCAGATCAGATGTAGTACATGATGTCCTGGAGGTTCGGGTGGACGCTCAGGTCCATGGGGTATGCAGCACGGGTCCAGACGGGGGGATCCTGGTCACGGGGCGTACGAGGAGCATTGTAGATATGGCTCACGTAGCACCTGGCGCGGTCTGCTGCTTTGTCGGCGTAGTAGGATGGAGGCACCAAGCCCACGGCGGTGGTGGCTTTGTTGTACGTAAAGCACAATTGATACACCTGGACGATGACACGTTAGCTGTGTTGCTTTTTTCCAGATTGCAAAACAAGTATGAGGCAGAGAGCACTTACCATGTTTGCGATGTCCGAGATTGTTAACTGTCTGGCGGAAGCCTGCTGTGCATCTTGGATGGACTCGATCTCGTTGTGGAGCACAATATAGTGAGTGGGCTTTGCGGTGCCTTTTGCAGCATGTTGGCTGACGAGGAAGAAGTCTTGTCCATCGCCGTAGGTGACTCCGCCGAAGAAAGCGACCCCGGAGGTGGGGTTGTTTCCCGGAGCAGAGTTGTGATCACGAATCATCCTTGTTGGGTGCGGGTAAAACCGTGTGTCGTGTTTCTTGACGGTACAGATCAGCATGATGTCGGGTAGCTGCTCTACCTTGGCTCTCAGATATCTCTTTCTGATAGCATCCTTCAAGCGTCTGAGTTCACGACCGCGGGCCATTGAGAACTGGTCGGTGCTCAAGCCATCGCGGAAGAAGATGATGCGTTTCGGGAGTTGCTCGCCGTTCTGCTTGGCATAGGCCGTCAGACGTTCATCGAGCATGTCGCCGAGCTCCATGATCTCTTCCAGGGACCTGCCTGGTTCACCTTCTGGTCGAGCATTCATGCGCAGGCTTGCCGGATATTGGCTGAAGTGAGAATTGGTAGACGCAACCATTGCAGCCACACTAGGAGCCCCTTTGATACTCCCAGCACCCGGATGAGTCTAACAGAATTAGTACGACGGTAAACAAACTTGCTTGGTGGAGGCACTTACCACGTCCATGCCAACAAGCATTGTCTCGTCTGTCAACAGTGCTGATTTCGAGGCTAGTTCATGGTTGACCGACTTTGAACAAGCCTTGGGGTTGAACTTCATGCAAAGGTTCCGGAACACTGAACCGTCTGTGGGCCATTGCGGTGGAGCTCCTTTCCGCTTCTTCTCGAGAACACATATAGTGGCAACGCCTGCTCTCTGGTCGCCCCATCGCTTCACTGCTGCATACCTCGTTTTGTCAGTCAGCAGAACAACCAGAAGCTTGACTTTTCCATGAGCCTTGTACCAGTTGGTCAACGCTTTGTGGACGGCATTATCGTTGTTGGCTTGTGCCATATGATGGTTTTGATTGAACGGCAGGCTGTCAAAGGTCAGTCCGTTGAGACCACAGCCGTTCAAAGCACGCTGCATTGTTTCACGGAACTGGTTCATTTGCGGTGCATTGCGCCATGGGCCCGAATGGAGCTGGACCAGTGACCAAGTAGTGGCAACCACTGGTCCACTGACAAATACCCGCGGCCGATCTTGACCTTGATGCCGATACTGTAGCTCCCAATTCGGCGAGAGAATAGCTGGCTGGTCTCCGTGATAACGGACGCCAGGCCTCGGGAGAAAATTGTAGGCGACATCCAAAGGCTCACGCTCGAGAGTAATACCAAAACTTCGGACGAAGTCGGTCTTCAGGTCAAACATGGGCCTACCAGATGTAGTGAGGAAATCGTAATTGTCTTTGGGCGATCTGCAGCCTTGAGTTATGACTTGGTTCTTCTTCCTGTAGATCTGCCCGGGAAGGACCTCGAGCTTCGTTGCAGGCTGGAAGTTCTTAGTGCCGACTCTCACGGTGTAGACTCCATCTGCCAGTGTCCTATCGGCAGCTGAGGGAGAAATGTTGACGTTGTGCGTTCTTCGGAAATAGTCTTGTACACTGATCTTGCCTTCCTCATAGGCGAATCTGACCCTATCAGCGCGCGGCGTTTGGTTCGACTTGTCCCAATGATCGCTTCCGCTTTCTTCTTTTGTTGTGAAAGGGAATCCCGAGATTGTGAAAATACGCTCTCGGACCGGACTAGAGTCATTTGGCTTTTTGGCGGCTGGACTGTTCTTAAGGTATGTAGTCATCACTCTCAGGCCTTTGATGAAAGCTTCGGTCTGCTCCCAGCTGGGTAGGCCAGAGCGAATCTCTTTATAATACCGGTCAATGAGTTCCTGTAGCGTGATCCTCTGAGCTTGAGCACCGAGGTAGAACGAGCCCGTCTTGGTATTGACAGTGAGCAAGAAAGGGTTTGATGCATGAAAGACGCCACGTGAAGATCGGACATAACCCGGCAGCGCCATCAGCCCGGCTTGCAGGTTCCAAGAATGCCCATGGTCATGAGATTTCAGTGTTTCCGTACCGTCTCGCAAATCATCGGGATACTCCCAACGGCTGGGGATGTTGTAATACTTGTTGACACCACTAAAAGCGACTGTCGGTTCTGTCCCAGGACGTCTGATGGTGCCATCATTAGCGCGCTGGGTAAGAATGATGTTGAGTGCTTTTTCGACATCATTAATCTCATCCACGGTGGCTTCCCTAGTGGGTGTAATACCGGTAGAGGCTTCGGCAGAGGCTTCGACGAAGAATTGTTGAACATCACCCACGGGAATTCTCTTGGCTTTGCCGATTGACACCTGATAAATCGAGCATTCTGCACGGGCTGAGTCTTCATCCTCATCATAGTAATCTATGCGAATGTCTTGGTCGATATGTGGAGACTCTAATTGCGCTGAGGCGATAATGGTGTCATTCAAATCGCTAGCAATAGCAAGAGCAGGATGACAGCGTTCCAGATGCCGCAACAGCAAGTAAGCAACTCTTCGCTTGATGCGGGCGCGTATTGGCGGTGGACCCTTCGCCTCCGTCGCGCTGCCTGAAGGGTCATTTCCAGGCTGTCCACCCGCAGAGGACGATCCGTTCGTGGATGGACGAACACGTACAGATGACCTAACAGGTCTCTTGCCTTTTCTGACCTCCGATTGGACAGCATTGTCTGAGGCATGCTCTTGCTGAGATCCGCCGTCCGAGGTTTGGCCAGCGCTCTCGTCAAGCTTGGGTTCACGCTCGATCTTTGTAATGAGATACTGAAAGACAATTCTAGCGCTGCCATCTTTCATGGGATCTGCCTTGATTCGGAAGTTGTTTGTCTTCATGAACCCCTTCTCAACCCCTCTTTTGTGGTCGATAGCAAGCTTGATGTGCTGACTGAGAACTTCGGCAATCTCAGAATCATCAAATTCTGGAGGCACTTTATCACTGGGAGTATTCGTAGTAGTTGATGATTCTGGGACTCGAGTGCTACGACCTGTAGCTGGTGCACCGCCGCCCGTACTTGTCGATGTAGAAGTGATAGCAGTGCTTGATCGCACAGGGAGTCCGGCGGTGGGGGAATTGTACCGCTGTGAGAAAGCATCTGTGCCTCGCGCTTGACTGGCGTTATGGGTACTAGTACTAGAGCGGGTGCTATACGAACTAGGTTTCGCTGTTTCTACAGGAACTTTGCTCGAAACATTGGAAGTCGCTGCCTGCCTCGGGCTATGAGAGGATTCGCCTTTGCTCTGGGATGTTGGAGTTGTTGGGGGACCCTTGGCCTCTGGCTTCGGGCCCTGAGAGACATTGACCGGGGCAGCTCCGGGAGGCTTAGATTTTTCTCGTTCCTCCGCCTCCCTTCTGGCCTTCTCTCTCTCCCTCTCTCGCCTCTTCTGGGCTTTTGTTTTGGCTTGTGGTTGGGGTTCTTGTTGAGGTTCCTCTTGGGGTTCTTTGGTACTCATGGCTGGCTTGTTACCTGACATTGAGCAAGGATGGTGTGTAGGGATGACAAAGAGGATGGGGGATGTGTAGTGATGTTGCAAAGAGACGGGTCGATCAGCAGCAGAAACGTAGAATAAGTAAAGCGGCTGTCGGATTGCTTGATACTTACGACTGTGCCCTCCTCTTCAACACAAGCATTGCCTGCTTCTACTCTAAACAGCTCGACATAGCTGATTAGGAGATCCACAGCCATCCAACGCGTTGCCAAACTACTGTTTTCGCGTCCGCCAAACACACTAAAGTGTTTGCAATGAGCATTTGCTGGCCGCATAAATCGTCATCAAGTTGCTTGTAGGCTTGTCAATCGTCAGCTGATGCTTCTGCTCCTGATTGTACTTGGCTCAAGCATCACGTTGCAAGCTCTGCCATGCTCGATTTCGTGACCATGCAATACTAACAGCAAGAGCACGCGATTGTCTCTTGGTAGCTTGCTTCGCAAGCACACAGCCAAGCGGTGTATTCCGGCAAAGCGACGTCCCGCAGAGCGGTGGCTGGATTGAGGGGAAGGAAAGTAATCGTATTTGCTGAGATAGGGTAGAGTTACACGACCCGTTTCTCGGTAGTATCAGTCGAGGTTCCTGCTTCGCTGATGCAGGCATGGAGGCCATGGCCGGCCTTGCCAACGAATGTTTTGCTGTTCGTTCGTACTGACCACATGAACAGCTCTTGGGATGTCTGCAACCATGGCTTCATCTGTAGCCTCAAGAAAGTGACGACGGGAACAGTGTTCCACTCGGCCGAGTAGTATAGCAGGCCGAGAGACCGACAACCTGTTTTCGTACGAAAGGAAAGCTCTCTGACAGTGAGAGCGGCAATCGCTCAGTCGCAATGACACCTAGGCCTCAAAGCAATCTACGAGGTATTTTAGCACACATTCCAATCAAGTCAAGAACAAAACACCCAGAAGCGAAGCAACACCACTCTTTTGCTCGCTCGACCTCTTCGCCTGCTCTTCTCTGTACCTGTCGAGTGCCGTGATCCGATCTGCCTCAGCGGCGGACACGGTCTGATATCTTCCTGCCCGCCGTCTCTCATCGTCCTCCCTCATCGCCTTCCATTTCTGTTTCATGGTGCTCCCGCGGCTGCGGTCTTTCACGCTGTTGTCCTTGGAGGCTGTGTTAGTGTCTGTGCTTGAGAGCTGCGCAGAAGAATCTTCGTCTGATGGAGGTGCGATGGACAGCTGGTCATACGCTGGTGGCGCGTCGCAGTCACGTGTTGTTTGAGTCGGAGTCTGAGCCCCATGATAATCTGCTTGCTTCGAGTTATTGTTTGAAGTCGCGTTTCTGGTGATGTCCCGACGCGATGGGCTATAGTAGTCTGGTGCAGGAGCGTGGCCGTTCATCTTGACAGTCAAATATGGCAGTCTATTGTCCGAGTCAAGGCCACAGACAGACAAACCTTATTGTCCGAGTCAAGGCCACAGACAGACAAACAAGCATGCTGAAGGTTTCTGCTTCATGAAGCTCAAGGCCATACGCTGCTGCATTCGGGGTCTCCTGACGAGTCCTCTGGGTAGTTCTACTGATGACGCAAAGTTCACGTGCGAAGCTGGGGAAATGTCGATCCTAAGCAGGCCAAGCATGCCAAGCACAGCGGAGCAGACAGCAGCACGCTCCAGGACGGTAAGCACGGCACGATGACAACATATGCGAACCACGGTCATCAACAAAGCAGAGCAGTCTGAGCACTGTATAGTCATCGGGTGAGCCGGTATCAACGTATGACAGCGATCGGGTCACTGTCGCTCAACTCAAGATGAACATGGAGAAATACAAATTAAGTCGATTTTGGTTGCGAATGAACGATGCTGGTAGCGTGCGCAAGTTGCTGGAGGGAACTATAAGAGTCGGCTGGACATGTGCTCGAAATTAGGTCTAGACTAGTGAAAGACTGGCCTGAATGGATGAACCAGCGTGAAGGAATGACTGAGTGAACATGCTGACGAAGTGTGTTGGAAAGAGTGGCTGCTGGTGAGAGCAGGAGCCATGCAATCAGCAGCGGCGGTTAAGCTAATACTACAGCAGCTGACTGGTGGGTTGCTGAAAGATCAAAACGCAAGCCCAAGAACTCCGGACACCTTTAACACAATCCCAAACGCATTCCCAGATTGAAGACAAAGGAGATTCGTGACTGCCAGTGCTTGTGGCGCTAAAAGTCTGCGATTGCGTGAAGGCCGAGACACCGATGAGACAGACCTGATAGTATCAGATGTACCACATGCGATCCTTTAGTGCCTCGTGCACGGTGAGTTGTAAAGGGTTCCCGACCGGACTCCATGCGGCGCCGTTTGGAGGATTGCCGACATATTCACGACGGACATAGCACCTCGCCCTGTCGCAAGCCTTGTCTGCAAAATAGGCCGGAGTCGTGAGACCAACAGACGAGGTGCAGCGGCCGAACATGAAGGAAAGATCGAAAGTCTATTACGTGCTCCGTCAGTAGTTTCCTCCAAAGTGGGTCAAGATTGTACTCACAGCTTGTGCAACGTCAATGATATTGAACTCATTGCCGAAGTCACTCTCAAGGACGACGTAATGGGTAGGACGAGCTGTACCAAGCTGCGTGACTTGGCTGATCATGAAGAAATCGTCATACTTGCCGTTGGTCACACCATCGAAGACTGTCACACCCGGTAATGGATGTTTCCGAGGGCCCTTCTTACTCGGCAGCAGAAGCTGCTCAACTTTCTGGGGTGCAGGAGCGTAGAACCTTGTGTGGTGTCTTTTGACGGCGCAAACAACCATGATCTGCGGCAGTGCTCGCCATTCATTGGGAAGGTCTTTTGGCCTGTACTTCTTCTCGATAGCCCTCCGAAGCTGCGGGATCTCCTCATCTCTACAGGAGATGAATTGCGCCTCTGATAAACCGTCTCTGAAGAAAATGATCTTGGCGGGAAGTCGATCCTGGTTCAACCTTGCCTAGCAATCGAGTCTCTCAAGCAACATACCCTCTAGGTCGACAATCTTCTCCTGAGACTGCTTGTACTTCTCATCAGGCTGGCCTCTCTCCGGCCTATCTGGTTGTGGGTTGGCTCGCAAGCTTGCAGGCCATTGAGCGAAGTTTCTATCATGACTGGCAACCATAGCTGCCACGCTCGGCACACCTCTGAGCGCCCCAGGACCAGGATGCGTCTAAAAGTGGTCAGCATACACATACTCTGCGGTCGGATGGTTGAGCTCGGATTCCACTTACCACATCCATACCCACGACCATGGTCTCTCCTTGCAGCAGAGCTGGAGTCTGGCTCCATGCGTGGCCTGCAGCTGTACTGGCGGACTTCAGGTTGATCTTGGAGATCATGTTCGCTCTGATGTTGTATTGGCTGTTTTGTGTGGTATCTGAAGGTAATTTGCCTCTTTTCGGCACACAGCAGACCACGGTACAGCCGAGCTCAAGCTCAGCGATCCTTTTCACTCTGGCATAAAGATCCAAGTCCCGTCTTGGCAGAATGATGACAACAAACAGTAGTTTGCTTGGTTGATTCATCATGCCTTTGAGGATCCTGCGCACGCCATCCCCAACATGAACGTCGTCGACGAGCTTGTGCGAGTTCCAGCCGGCGTTGTGGCATAAAATTTTGGTGTTGACCATGCCGTAATTGGCCATTTGCTTCTGAAATACGTCCACGAAATGTTGTAGCTCACCAGGTTGCTGTCCACCGTGGCCAGAATTCCTTATCTCAATCAACGACCAGTTGTAGACTTGCTTGGGATCCAAAGCAGTTTGTGAGCCTCCTGCTGGTTGGATGGCCCGCCGGTTTGTCAAAAACCAAGGGTTCTGGCTGACGAAGGCATTGGCGCCGTTCGCATTGAGGTATCTCAGTTGTGTCATTGGGATCCTGCGAACCGGAACGTCAATGAGGGTGGCATCACCATTGGGGTCAGTAGCAACCGACAAGCCGAAAGGGGCCTATCAGATTGTTAGTTACAATTATGACAGTCTTCGAGATTGCTTACCAGAGTAGTACCTTGACCATTAGCACCACTGGCCTGAAAACCAAAGATTCTCGCGCCTTCTTGAATGATCGTTCTGTAGTTGACGGCAGGATCGTGCGAAGCAATGTTTGCCAGGTCGGTTTTCTGCTTCCAGAACTGGCCTGGCAGAACCTCAAGAACAGATACGGGGAACAGCGGCCCTTTGAAACCACAGCGGACAATAAGGTCCTGGGCTTGAATGCTCTTTTTGTTCGCTAGAACCGTTAGAGAACGTCGTCCGCATACCTCCGTAGATACTTACCATCCTTGAAATGCTCCTGGACCGTGCAGTCTACTCTTTTGCCCTCCTGACCGTCCTTCTCCAGGACATTCTTGGAGAATGTGACTCGATCCGCGAAGGGGCCACGTTGGTGGTTCCATGGATAGCCTGGGTCCGTTGCCAGCAGTTGCTTGTTCTTTTTCTTCGCCTCAGCTTTCAGCTTTTGATAGGCATAGTACTCTCCTGTGTCAGCGAAACCCTTGACAGTGAGGATTCGTTCATGCGAACTCAGGCCGGAGGCAACCATGTAGGTAGTACGGACTCGGAGGCCAGAAACAAAGCTCTCGAGCTTTCTCCAAGCATCATGAGACAGAGCTGGAGCACTTGGTTCACGCTCGTGAATGAGGTTAGCCAGATTGACCCACTTGTAGAAGGCACTTGTTGTTGTGTTCACATTCAACAGAAGGTCTTGGTGATAGACACTCCTGGACGATCGAAAGAAGCCTGGAGTCGCACAAAGCCCTTGTTGATTTCCGGTGTCATCGCGAACATCATGTGGGGGATCCCCAATTCGAAAGGGTAAATCCTGTCTGAAAAACTTGTTGGCTGCGACAGGCGCGACAGTTGGCTCATCAAAGCCTCCTGTGCTTCGGGCCCATCGAGTTGTTTTATTGTGGACATGATGACTCAGAGCAATGTTGAGAACTTCAGCCACCTCATTGCGACCAGCGTCAACATTGGAGAAGGAGCCGTAACCAACAGAAGGATCCTTCAGATGTTGACTCAATTTGCCAACTTCGATGGTCTTGACCTTACCGAGGCTTACGGTGTACTGTGTGGCTCTTGCGGATGATGCCACTTCGTCTTCGTCGTAGAAAGTTATCAGAATGTCGTTCGGCAGCTCAGGTTTCTCAATTGGTTTGGCAGAGACTAGTGTATCGACATAATTTGAGGCAATGACATGGTCTTTATCATCCTTGCTAAGGTGATTCAACAACAAAAACATCAGTTTTCTTTGTTGACGAGCTGATAGTTTTGCTTTTTGGAAACCGTCGGGAACGGGCTGGGGATTGGTAGACTCGTCAGAAGGGGTATCAGCTGCGTCATCCTTACCGTCTTGCTTGGGTTTCTTTGGCTCGAGTATTGCTGTAATAGGATATCGATAAAGTTTGTAATCGATTCCGACGTTGATCTTGAAATGATTCGACTTCAAGTGACCATCGTGCTGTATGATAACAGGGGAAGGCAAAAGACCTCGATGGCGTTGCGCTGTAGCGGTCGGAGCATTGGATGTATTTCCAACTTTGTTCCAAGGCTTGCCTTTACCTTTTGCAGACATGTTATGAGAGGGAAATATGAAGAGTGGTATCGAAAACAGGATGCAATGGGTTGATCAGTAGGTTGATGGGAGACGAAAAAGATTGGCACAAGCGATGGGAAGGTGTTGAGATATAGGCAGTGCCGTTTGTCTGCCCTCGCCTGTATCTCAGCACCAAAGTGCTGCAAACCAGTGGCAATCACCTCATGGCTGGTGAAAACGCGGAACAAGCTATCAACGTTCGAACGGGCAAGCTGCAAGTTCAAGCAAGCGGTGGCAGCGGAGCAAGATATACTGACACCATGATGATTGCCCTGTCTAGTTAAAAGTTTCAATTCCAAACTTGCAGTTCAAAAGATAGAATCAGGCAAACCTGACCAACTTGTCTCAGGTTCTCAGATCGTCAATACCAAGGCAGACGGACAATGCAATTGTGCTTTGTCTCCTTTCGGGGCTTCAATCTGCCAATGGTTGTGATGTTCGACTAGGGGCACTGGCGTGCTCCAAGGAGATCAACAAGATTCGTAGAGGATACATCGCGAATCACATATCGAACTCAACTCCAACATCGTTACGTGTCCTGTTGTCGTTGTCTGAAGGCACTTGGATGCGTCGGACACTATTCTGATCGCCCAGCTTACTAGTCCTGCCGGTATCTGTCTTCATCGGATTACTTGAACTGCTTGAGGCCGTTGTGTTCGTAATCGGTTTCCTTATTATGTGATGCTCGATATAGGCGCAGGGTGCGTGAGCATAGCGGGGTTGAAATTCTCACATATACCGTACCGCATTTTGCTGCGCAACTGGCTCTGAAAGGCGTTGGCGTCCATCCACTGGATGTACCTCACTCATTCTAGAACATGGAGCATGTGATTCAAGAAATGCTTTCTGACCTGAAGCCGTTAGTGAGAACACAATATCGGATCTCCACATGGGAAAGATATCTCCCTGGGCAATCAGCGGAGCAAGAATCTGAGTCGAAATTGTCAGAGGACCGGCATGGAGTGGTTCTTCGTGCTGCTCTGCGGCGAGCATCCGATCAGAGCCGTACTCTGAAGGTCACGGAGTGTGAAACCGAGACAGTACTGCCCCAAGGGAAGTCAATAGAATGTATATGACTGGTGTGGTTATTCTGAAGACCCAGGGGCGCGGTCTGCTCCCTCATTGAGCTCACTGACGTTCATGCTGAATGTAGATGTCCCATGTTCAACGGCACGGGCGCAAAAGCCAGGATTGTTACCAATCAATGTAAAACCCTATTCCAATTCGAGGTTGTTTGCCGCAGTGCTTGCTACGTATCTGAAAGTCTGCTATGCTCCTCGCCAGAGGAGGCTGTCTGTGCCGTCGTGCTTGTTGCAGTGGCTGAGATCAGAATGCTATCCTTTTTTCCTGTTGGATATTGACGAAATATCCTGCCTAAGGCTGTACGTCGGGTTGAGACAGTTGTGTACTGTTATGTTCGACACTTTCACTGAAGACTGTGACTCTGCCACATTAGCCAAGCGGGATCTTGTATTCGCAGGCGAATAAGCTTGGGAGAGTGAGGAAAGTCCAAGGCAAGGTGCCCTGTTGTAGAAGATTCATATATTTTGAAACACAACCTTTCCTTCGCAATCGGCCATAGTGTAAGGAATATTCGGGTTCCCGTTCGATCACCCATAGACAAGCCTTGCGACGACGCGTCAGTAGTTGGG
>Ga0066648_10001336_pt1 | contig 13710 bp, 12 predicted proteins | sample CryGeyCG12114_NA_FD_59537 | JGI IMG/M metagenome (GOLD analysis project Ga0066648, IMG submission 59537) | Groundwater microbial communities from aquifer - Crystal Geyser CG19_WC_8/21/14_NA | ecosystem: Environmental > Aquatic > Deep subsurface > Groundwater | place: USA: Utah: Grand County... | reverse complement strand
CTTGACCGTCGCATGAGCCATTGTCGCGGACCGACTGTCCTTGGGCCTTGCGCCGGACGCTGTCGCTCTGATTCCTGTGTACTCGATCAAAGAATCCCTTATAGCCACTACACTCAAGGTCTCGACTCTCGCAGTTGTGGCACAAGGGTCTCGCTTCGTCACACTAATCGTAGTATTAGACGGTAATGCCAGGTAGTAAATGAGAACTGCAGTCATACCTTGACACGCCGCCGCCGACATGTGCCACATCTGCAGGATGTTTAGCTCAGATTACGTTCGCCTGCTGCTTACTTCCTGATATGGGTGGTGCTTGCGAGGGTCGTACTTACCCGGTACTTGGCCCGCGGTATACCATGCTCAGTCGCGAGGATTCGGAAACTGAATAGCTAGCTATTCTACCGGTGGGATACGAGCAGATGTGGTGCGTTGTTATCATTCAGTTACACCTACTACCGTCATCTTGAAGGAGCACCGGCACCGATATACGATCATAGCGCATCAGAACAGTAACTGGTGGGGGCGTTCGCAAAGCCTCACAGGACAGCCGCTTGCCGCAGAGAGCATCATAGGCGTGATACTGGGTCCTTTGAAGAATACGATGACTGAGATAGAGTGAAGGCAGGGAGCTGCTATCAAAGAGATTCGCAAACCAATCACTGTCCAGTTGTGGCTCCTTCGCAACGATACATAGAAACAGGCTTAGCGTCGACCCGTCTCCTGCCAGATCTCTCGAATTTCTGAAGCACGGCTATTTTTAGTGCTCCACTACATCTAGGCTGTGTGCTTTTTTGATCAATAATGCCCTTACTCGTACTCCAGGCTTGACAGTACGTCGCCTAACTCGTACCTCGTGTCAGCAAGACAGCGCCTCTCAGCTGCACAGACAGGAGGAGTTGGAATAGTTGCAGTCTCTGGACATCCAGCCACAGATTCGCCTGGCTTGCAACCAACATCTTGACAGGCCACAACTCGACAGGCCTAAGCAGCATTGATGCTAGACAGAACGGATACGGTGAGGCATCGCGACGGAGAACAATCATGATACGAGGCCGTTGCGAAGCATGACTCTCGCAGACCAGGGACGGGAATCCTTGGCAATGATGCCGGTTCAACAAGCCTTGCGGTCTCTATTCCACATGGCGATTCTTGTCGCGAGACTAACTCGAATGACCACGGGTATCCATCCCATTACTCCACACCAACAAAATTCGATACGTGGTTCAGTCCCATAACATCACTATTTTTCAGCTGGCAAGGCGTTGTTCGCGGGAGGCATCCTCACCTTTTAACGTTTTTGTGATGTTCTTGCGACGAAGCGCTCCAACCCCTGCACGCCACCGCATTAATGTGACTCTTTCAGCCTTAGACTTCCAAGCGGCTGTGCATTCATCGATTTCATCCAGGCATCTGTCTTGGGCAGTGTACTTCCTTTCTTATATAGTTGTATGAGCCATCTTTCCGTGCTGGTGACTCGGACGACAGCATATACGCAGTAAACAACTTTGACTTCCTGCAGACCTTGTTTGACCCGAGCGATCACTTCATCAACCGTCCTTGGACTCCCCTCTCAACGATGGACTGCACGGAAGTCGTGCTCCCACAGTGTCCGGTCGAGCGCAGCATATACGGCTACTACCCATCACTTGGTGCCAATGCCTTCCTTGCAGCTTGGTTTGCCGTCTTCTTCTTTCCGAATATTATCTTCGGTATCTACTACAAAGCATGGACGTACATGCTGGCCCTGTCCGTGGGTTGCGTGGTCGAAGTTCTAGGGTACGCAGGACGGGTCATGCTGCATAACAACCCGTTCAGTGTTCAGGGTTTCCAGATTCAGATCTGCTGCCTTATCCTCGGACCGGCTTTCAACTCAGCGGCTATCTACCTAACGCTCAAGCACATTGCGTTGACTTTCGGACCAGAGTACAGTGCCGTCAAGCCAAGGTGGTACACGTACATCTTCATCACTGGCGACCTGATCAGCTTGGTACTGCAGGGCATCGGTGGCGGTATGGCGGCCACCGCAGGAGATGACAGACACCAACAAGACCTCGGCACAGATATCATGATAGCGGGTATCGCCTGGCAGGTCATTACGCTGCTCGTCTTCGGCGCTTGCGCGGGATGGTATGTCTGGAAGCGGTACCGAGCCGCGAAACAAGGACATCAACTTTCGGACCAGGCTCGACTCACGCTTGCGAACTGGAAGTTCAAGCTCTTCGCGGTTGGGGTCTTCACTGCTTTTCTCGCAGTCTTCATTCGATGTGTCTATCGAATTGCGGAGATGGCAGGAGGGTGGGGTAACTCCATTCAAAGAGACGAGGCGAGCTATATTGCATTCGAGGGTGCACTGATTGCTTATGCGACAATGGTGCAGACTGTGTTTCATCCTGGGTACTGCTTCCCACAGCTCACTGGCCGTGGGCGGAAGAAGTTGTCGGCCGAGGAGAAGGATCGACCTTGGTCTTGAGGTATGGAAGCTCCTTGTCAGTGATCAGCATTCAGCAAGCCATCTCATCCGGGATAGAGCGGGAAGTCTCATCGAAGTCTTGGTGTTGTCGGCGGATTCTGGTTGTTCATTCTTCTCTTCAATTGTACGGTAGCAACCGGGAAGCATAGTTATAGATCTCATCAAGCGATAGAACACGACATCTGCTTCGCAATCCCAACCATAAGTTGCGCTGACTGTATCAGTCGAGAGACACGTCCATTTGTGAGGTCGTGATCAGCAGGAAGTAGGCTTGTTCTCCCGGTATCTAGTAATTTCCGAACTCGCATACTTACTACCCCCAACAAGAGTCCAAGTTGTTCTGCCGATTCCCATGAGCAAGATCTATGGCTGCCCTTAGTGTGGTCGAGAATAACCTCCTTGTCCTGGATCGTTAGAGTTGCCGGCGAAATTGCCCGTTTCTTAAAACCAATGGGCGGCAAGTTGAGCGCCCGTAAGAGCTCCTCCACGCCCGCTTGCCATCCCATCCTGGCCTGCACCCTGCAACTCTCTTTTCTGCTCTACGTTCGCCATCAAATATCTTGTTGTGTGGCAAGTAGTCATTCCCCGGGTTAGATCTGCTCGCTAAGTTGTCCCGATATATATCTTGGAGTGTAGCCCTATACGGCCATCGCCCGAACGTCAAATTTTATTCCAGTGGATTGATCTCTTGTATCGTGATCAATCGACCGAGGAATGCGCCTCGTCTTCGAGATTTCTAGATCGATGGCTTGTCCAGCTTTGATTGATTGACTACAGAGTACCATTTGACTTGATGCAGAACCTCCTTGCGACACATATTGCAGACCTGGCACTGAACACCTTCACGTCTCTACCGACAAAATGTAAGCCACGGACACTTGCAGACGGCAGCCGCGAATGGACGCCAATGTCAGCCGTTGCTCTCAACCACTCATCATCGCTGTCAACCTCTTCTGCACCCAACGGATCGCAGTTGCACGGCGGCAAGATACAATTGATCTCTCTTGCCACAGGGACAAAGTCTCTTCCGGTCTCAGCTTTACCCAAATGCAAAGGTCTGGTACTCCATGACTGTCATGCTGAGATCCTAGCGTTGCGAGGTCTGAACTATTGGTTGCTTACTGAAGTTGAGCGGTTGCTCAGTGATGATGAGTATGAATCTCAGTGGCTCGAGGTGACTTCTTCAACCCGGAGCGGAAGCACGTCTCAACCACCGTTTCGCTTCAGACAAGGAGTAGAATTATCCCTCTTCTCAACGGAGGCTCCCTGCGGCGATGCTTCGATGGAACTGCTGATGGCCGCATCAGAAGCAGCCGGTAGAGATATCAGCCCATGGCCGACTGCTGCGACTCACAAGGGTGCCTCTAGCATAAGTGAGAAAGCTCTGCCGCTCGGTCGTGGTTGCTTCTCAGACCTTGGTGCCCTGCGTCGCAAACCTGCAAGAGCTGATGCCGAAATCAGCATGAGTAAGAGCTGTACGGACAAGTTGATGCTGAAGCAGTTCACTGGTCTCTTGGGCTTCCCACTGGACTTGCTCATCCAACACAGCCCTGAAACGTTCTTACGGAGGTTCATTGTCTACAGAGAGCAATACTCTGAGGAGGGATATGCAAGAGCTTTCGGACCGGAGGGCAGATTGAAGACCGGTTTCGCAAGTAAGGGAATGGATTCGGACGTATTGGCAAGATTCTTCGAGGTATGCACTCTACCTTCCGACTTCCGTAGATTCGGATTCGAAAAGCAGAAAGGGATGCAGGAAGTGAACAAGAAGAGCAAGGTAAGCAATACTTCAGCGCTCTGGATTGCAGGAGGAGGAAGTCAACAGAGTACTGCCGTGGTCGAGGTACTTGTCAATGGTGTCAAGCAAGGCTTCAAGCAGTTTGACGAGCAGGAGCGCAAGGGAAGTGTGACCTGTCGCCGGACTATGATTCAAAAAGCAGTTCAGCTTCAAAGGCTTGTTCAGATCAGAGGTATGGCACCGGCAGATTTCGACAATGGTCTGCTTTGCGATTATTCCAGACTCAAGTCATCTCACTCTCGCGGGCACAAAAAGGATTTGAAGCAGCTTGTTCTTGCAAGCCTCGGTGGGTGGCCTAAGGAGTACCCAAAGGATGAGTTCGAGATTGATCGTCCTCCTCTTCAATGCAGCAATGGCTCGTAACATGCTCCCATCGTCCACCTCTTTCCTCTCCTGGCTTCGCCTTCGCCAATGCCCACGGTCTGCTTGTGTAGGTTTCGGTCCAGGGGAGTGTCTGTGCTTCCTTCTGCTGGCCTATCATCTGGTCAGCAACTCGCTATGGCCTCTTGCTCTAGCGCTCCTTCTGTAACCTTATCTTGACGTTCTCCCCTTTCGTGTAGTAGGTTGAGCTCGACGTTCCCTGGACTCGATGAAAGTGCGCTTGAGATTCGCTCGCTGGTTTCACACTGCGTATGCAGCAATCGAACAGGAAAGGTCCAAGCATTGAGGCAAGCTGCTGGTTGTGCCTTTGTGATGAGACAGTGGGTGGCTGACTAGTAACGGCTCCGAAGAAAGACAGACCATGTCGGTGTCTGGAGAGTTGAGCGAGAAGAACAGAGAAGAATTGCAATACAGAGAGCTCCCAGGCAAACGTCTTGACAGGGCAACGAGACTGTTGGGTCACGGTGGAAGGGCGTAGCAACTCCGGACCAGCAAATCTGGCTTCCCTTCTACATTCCAATTCACTGCCACTGACTCTTGAAGAGATGAAAGAAAGGCGCCGCTTGTCCGGATTGTCCTAGTCTTGCATTGGCAGCACAAAGCTTCCTAAGCAAGCTTACCACCCCCGTTTATCATGCACCGACAGACAAGCAGAGCTCGATACATTCATGCAACGTCCTGACTGCCCCGTGAATGCAGGACTGCATCTAAGGGACCTGAGCTGCAACTCACACTGAGTGGAGGTAGGAGCATTCAAAGCTCAAGCCCACAGCTTTCCGTCAATTGCTTCACTGTGACATTGGCCAATCTTCACCAGTACACCAGCTACCTTCTCTTGATCTTCGCTGACACATGATCGCGTCCTGCCAGTTAATCTCCTGGTGAAGGGAATCTTCTAGGCGTTAGCCGTCATTGAAACAATTTTTCGCACGTGGCAGGCGGACAGTGACGGTGGGGGTTGATCGAGTGCCTGCCTCCCTCATACTTAAGGTCTCTTCTCTCCTCTTTTCTTCTTCCACCAACTCTTTCCTCTATCGTATCCTGCATCATATCCTCTCTGTCCCTCGAAGACTGTTCTTGTCTTCTTCATCCTTCATCCACTTGTCAAGTGTTATCACAGGTTGCGGTAACGTTCAAGGTAAGTCTCTGGTCCTTGCAATCACTCTCAACTTTGATGGCAACTTTACCCTTCACGAAAGCCTTTCCAATCAATCTGCTTTGACTACCTCTGACCGTATCTCCCTTCCACCCGCACACACACACATCTGTTGTTCTTCACACACCTCTCCCACAGATTTGGGCACTTCAAGCTAACCTTCAAGCATCAAGACGACAGAATGGGTGACTCTCGACAGACCACACCTCCTCTAACCGAACCTGCCAATGGCACTCCAGCGGGTCCACCACGCGATTCAGCCAAAGCTCAACTAGCCCGCGACAGAGGCTGGGTCGAGCAACAAAATTTCGATTATGAGGCCACCGTACCTCCCCAAGAAGAAGCCGCGCAAGGTTGGATGAGCCGCGCTCGTAAGTACGAGTGGAAGGACGAATATGGTAATGTTGGTCCTGAGGACCCCGACCTCGAGCAAGAACTCTTTCGTAGCGAGCTGAAGCTCAAGAAAGGTGTCGAGTTCGACAAGTATGTGTTCACTGCAACCTACCCATGTGCACCACTAACAGATAGCAGACTGTTATCCATCAGAGTCGTAGCAGAAGCCATCGAACGACCCAGCCCAGTTCGTGATTTTGACGACGCAGGCCTGCACCCTGTGATGTTGTCCAACATCAAGAAATCTGGTTACGACGTACCAACACCAGTCCAAGCCTACACCATTCCCGCCGTCCTCAAAGGACACGATGTGATTGCAGTCGCACAGACCGGTAGGAGGACCCACAGACCATTATGGCTTTTCGCTGACTGACGCCTTCTCAGGTTCTGGCAAGACTGCAGCATACCTAGCACCATCACTTTCAAAGCTCATCGGCAAGGCTAAGAAGCTCTGTGCTGCTCGACCTTTCCATGTGAGACCAGACTATGATCACATGCGAGAGCGCGTTCGAGCCGAGCCCCTCATCCTTGTGATTGCCCCGACCCGAGAACTGTGCATCCAAATCTTCGACGAAGCACGAAGACTTTGCTATCGCTCCATGCTTCGACCCTGTGTCGCATATGGTGGCGGTCCGTTGAGAGAGCAACGAGTCGATCTCGAGAAAGGCTGCGACATTCTCATCGCAACTCCTGGTCGACTCATCGACTTCATGAGAGACCCGAACCTTCTTACCTTCCAGCGACTACGATTCACGATCGTCGACGAAGCCGACGAGTTGCTTCAGGATGATTGGACTGAAGAACTCGAAAAAATCATGGGGGGCGGTGACGTGGACGTGGGTTCTCAACACCAATACCTCCTCTTCTCAGCAACCTTTGACAAGAGCATGAGACGTGTTGCCAAGAAATACCTGGCCCAAGACTATGTTCGAATTCGAATTGGACGAGCTGGCTCGACAGTCAAGAACATAAAGCAGCAGGTATGTCGCCTCACTCCAGTTACACGACCTCACTGACACTTTTGCAGATCGTCTGGGTTGAGAAGAACCAAAAGAAGCAGGCTCTTTACGACCTCCTCATCGCTTCGCCACCTGCCAGAACTTTGATCTTTTGCCGAACCAAGAAAGGCGTGGACATTGTCGATGACTTCTTGTTCAACCAAGGTCTTCCTACCACATCCATTCACTCCGATCGAACTCAACTCGAACGAGAGGATGCCATGTAAGTTGGTCCTTCGATACTGATGTTGTCATGCTGACACCCCTTGCAGCCGAGCTTTCCGCAAAGGTCTTGCACCGATCATGATCTCAACTGGAGTCAGTGGTCGAGGACTTGACATCAAAAACGTGATGCACGTCATCAACTACGACCTCCCAACAGCCGACTACCAGCCACATGATGAGTACATTCATCGTATCGGTGGGCCACTTCCTTCTTCGTCCGCTTCACAAGCTAACGTGTCATCAGGTCGAACAGGTCGAGCGGGAAACCAGGGGTTGGCCACATCGTTCTACAACGAGCAGGATGAGCACATGGCCCCGTTCCTGGCGAAGATCCTCGTCGAGAACGGTTGGAGTGTCCCGGATTTCCTTGAGGAGTACAAGCCGGCCGACGCTGCTGATCTTGACTTCGATGATGACTCTGGGGATGAAGAGAACGAGCCAATCAACGGTGCTGCTCCTGCAGATGGTGCTTGGGGTGCTAGTGCTGGTGATACTGGTGCTCCGGTCGAAGAAGCCTGGGGAAATGGTAGCGGCGCTGCCTCTGCTCCTGCACCTGCCGAGGATACCTGGGGCACTGGGAACAGTGCTGTAGCTGGAAGTGGTTGGTAAGCTCAGGGTCACTTGAGCAATCACCTTTCGGTGCTGGTGTGAACGAATGGTGTGCCAGACGAGACGTGCTGAGTATGACGATGGCAAGAGCTGCAGCACATGCTGGCTCTCCAATCAACTGACGACGGCATCTGAGCTGGCGCTGCATGAGAGGTCGGAGATATCCTCAAATTCACGATACAAGCTGCAGTCATCTGAGCGGATGTGGAATCCAGATGAGTGAAGCTTGGTATATGAGCGTCCTTGATTAATTCAATTTTCCAAACTATCGCCCTTGCTGTTCACCTCTTTGACTGCGCCTCGAAATGGTTGATTGATGGTGCTAAAATCGTGCACGAAGATGCTATGACCTTGATGACCTCGGTGATCTCAGTGACCCTCAGTGAACTCAGTGAACTCAGTGAAATCGACGAAGCAGGAGTTCTAGGGTGGTAAGCATCGTCCATCCGCTGAGGCGAAGGCACCATTCCGCTAGTGGTCAAGGATGCCGAGACCTAACAGGCGTGGCTAGGGCTGCCCTCCTAGGCTTTTGAAAGGACTCAGGAAGCGTCAGGTCCAATGCATCTACTTAGCTGCACAGAGACAATATTGCTCACATTCCTTGTACCGTGGCAACCACGGTGGCACGAGCAGTCTTGGTCAGTCGCGCATGCTCATCATATTGCATACCATCGCCTGCATTGCAGTCTCACGGAAATAGGATGATTATGCACACATCGACTTCTAGCCAGCTAGCTGCTACGAAGAGACGGTAGGAGAGGCCTTTGCTGACTCGACCAGATCGGCTGGTGCTTCGCGTTTTGTCGCACGATAGCCAGCAGATAGCCTTCATCGACGGAGTGACCAGATTGCGGCACTGCCCCAAACGGACCAGGTGCCACCTGCAGCTGCTGCGGCATACGACGAAGAGGACTGCGTTCTGCACACTACGCCCGGCGTGGAGACCTTCAGCGGCAACACAGCCTCCTAAGCGACATGGACCACAGAACATTGGACAGGCTGGTCAGATATCCTGCCACCGGATATGTCAGATTGCGCAGGAAGAGTTTGAGATCTAGCAGAGTGGGACAGAAACAGCTCCTGGCTTGATAAGAGCACACAAAATACACGTTCTAGAGATTATACGAATCCTGGTGCAAGATATGGGATGTCTACGACTACAGGCGAAGTCAAGAGTACTGCTGGTCGCCATTGAGCATGTCTTGCAGGAGCCGTATGCTGCTCGAGCTGTAGGCTGAATGAAGAGAAACATCAGGCTAGACGAAACGAGGGAGCTCAATGGTAGCAAGGGTCGGCATTGAGGCCCAGGAAGTCGAGCTAGGTGAGCGCCTGCTGGTGAGTACCACAACACTCGAAGACAAGTCTGGTTGAAGGTCAAGTACAAGACCTAACACTTTCGATTCATTCGTCTCCTAGCCGAACAAGACATTACACCATGGCTGGTTTTCCACAACTAGTTACAGTTCCCAGATGGATCAGCACAAGTATCGGAATCAGTCGTCTGATACTGGCTCACATCTCCACACACCGTACATGCCTGCCCTTGGAGAGCCTCAGCGACTGCATAATATGCTGGCTTCCTCGAATAGTCAGAGTTGTACAGGCATGCCTCTCCTTGACCTTCAAAGGTCTCAGGAATCCAACTGTACTTGTCCTCAAAGTCCCAAACGGTGATACCCTCACAGTTGCTGTATTGCATACACGCGGAGACACTTTCCCAGTATCGGTATGCTTGTGCCTCATAGCTGTATGTCGCGTTTGGCGGCAGCGTGGGGAAGCGTACGTCGAGTTCAGTCAGCGCGAAAGTCACACCCAGGTCTTGCAACCCGGACATGACGGCTGCCTGGTTAGCATAGGTGTTCGGGTCGAGCACTGTGAAGTGCGCCTCCAGACCGACGGCGATCTGGATGCCTTGTGCTTGCAAGTCGCGCACAAGTTGGTACACGGCGTTGGTCTTGTTGCCTGGGGACTCAATGCCGTAGTCATTGTAGTACAGGTCGATATCCCTGCCGGTGGCTTGGACTGCTTCATGCGCATATTGGAATGCAAGAGGAAGGTAGTCCGGCCCGATGATGTCCAGCCAAGGTGAGGCTGATAGACTACCGTTGCTGGCAAATGCTTCATTCACGACGTCCCAGGCGTGGCAGACGTCAGCCCAATGAGTGATAATGGTCTTGATGTGGTTCTCCATCACGGGCAGAAGCGTCTCACGAGTCCAGGTATAATTGTCGCTTGTCAACCACTCAGGTTGCTGACTTGACCAGATAAGGTTGTGGCAACGAAGGATCTTGTGGTGATCCTGCGCGATGTTGACCACAACGTCACCCATAGTATAGTTGAAGACGCCGAGCTCGGGCTCGGTGTTCATGCCTTTCATGCCATTGGCTGGGGTGACTTGACCGAAGATGTGGGTGTTGTTGAGTATCTTCTGGTAGATGATATCGGTGTCTTCGCCTGTGCCAGGCTGATCGGTAGCTGTCCCAAAGTACAGCAATCCATTTGCCGTTGCAAGGTCGTGGAGGTATGGGGCTGCGTACGGGCAGATGCAATCTGATCCGCAGGTCGAGTAGGGCGACGAGGCGCTGACAGTGGATGCTGGTGGTGCTAGTGCAGGTGCTGAGCTCGAACCCTGTGCTGGTGTTGAGCTCGACGCTTGTGCATTAGGAGCTTGCGGTTGGCCATCGGAGATCTGAGAAACTGGTACAACGGTTGAATAAGGTGCTTGTGGCTGACCATCGGAGATCTGGGAGACTGGTGCAGCAGAACTGCTAGCAACAGGTGCAGGTACTGCTAAGACTACTGACGAGGACGCCAGCAGTGTCAAGATGCTTGCTGTTATCGACGGCATAGTGACTAACGATGAAAGTTTACTCGGGAGGTGACAGTGTGGCGTGCAGTATCAGCGAGCCGGCGCAAGATATAGTGATTTACTCTTCACAGCAGTACCCATGATCAAGATGCAGATCCAATCTCGATAAACCTTGGAAGCTGTTATTGAGGCTCATTGTTACCTTGAGAATTGCCAGACTTCAGTACCGGATCCATGGATGGGAGATGCCAATATTGTCCAAGCGATACCATTGTTCTCAATGAGGCAGCTCAGACCAACATCAAGTCGTCATACCGCCATGTAAATTGCATCTGCAAGCCCACCGCTGTCCCATGACTGGGAGCATAACGATGTTGATGCTGTGGAGAGACTATCGTTGACATCTGCCGGCAGTATGGAATGCTCGCGACGTCAGCTTGATCAGCTCAAAGGACAAGCTCTGGCGAGAGACTCCTTTTAGGCTGATTTCCAGGAGAGGCATATGCAGGTCACGAGCCTTGAAGAACTAGGCTTGCAAGTTCGTTCCAGCTTCCCGTGCCGGCGAGCATCGTGAGCGTGCAGAGGGGCTTCGGCGTACAGGGTAGATGGTAGATCAGCCGAACCCCACAAATTCGATATCCCGGGTCACTGGTTAATTTGCTGCCAATCAGAAACGACTGGTTAAATTCAGCTCGGGGGGAAATCCAGCTGCCGGTGTCCAGCCAAGTCGGGCTCGCTCGAAGCGGAAACCTTGTTCTCCGGCTCTTAACTGAACACACTACTTTCTCCACGGCGTGCCCATGGGGCAGCTTTTGCCTCACAAGGGTGGCTAAGGCAGGTTGTTTTTCACCTCGAGGAGGACTTCGGCGCACAAATGTGGAGCTGCTGGTGGCAATGCTTTTCCACAGTCAAGCTCTTTACGCGATGCTCGCTTCTTTCTTAGCCAGGAGAAGCGATTGAAGGCTTAATCCCGCGCCAGCTTGGTCTCTATGAGCCCTTCTCGTTGGCCGGGAACGGTGACACCGCTTGCGACGCAAACCCTTTAGAACTTTTCTCGTTCACGCGAAGTGTTCCGCTGGGGCTCCGCTGCCACAGGTTCTGAAGATGAAGGGCGATTTCTGACTAGAGGCAGAAGACGGTTTTGGATATATAGTGTCTGATTTCCCTCCTGTGCTTGTCAACTCTGCCAGACACCTCACATTTCACTCATCTATTATCTGCTCAGCACACATCCGCAATTATGGGCAATGGCTACTTCGAAGTCGCCGGAAGGCAGTTTCCGGCCGTCACCTGGTATACAGATCCGGCTCTACGAAGGACCTACTTCTGCTTGATGATGGTGGTCCTCACCTCAGCAACCAACGGCTACGATGGATCTATGATGAACGGTCTTCAAACATTGCCTCCATGGCAAGAGTATTTCAACTACCCAAAACCCACTATTCTTGGTATCCTAAACGCTATCATGCCTGTCGGCTCAATCTGTGCTATTCCGTTCGTCCCTTACACAGTCGACATTCTGGGGCGCAGAATGGGTATACTCATCGGATGCGTCATCATGGTTTTCGGAGTCATCTTACAGAGCATTGCAGCCAACCTGGGCATGTTCATCGCCGCAAGGTTCTTCATCGGGTTCGGTGTGGCCATCGCGCATGGCGCCTCGCCACTGCTTATCACCGAGCTCGTGCATCCTCAGCATCGTGCAATCTTTACGACGATCTACAACACGACGTGGTATGCAGGTTCAATCGTCGCAGGTAAGCTCACCGGGTTACTCTTCTCCAAGCTTTGACTAATTGATGCACAGCATGGTTGACCTACGGAACGGCTCGCATTGATAACAACTGGTCCTGGCGCATTCCCACCATCGTGCAGCTCACACCTAGCGCCATTCAGATCCTGTTCATTTTCTTCGTGCCGGAAAGCCCTCGGTTTCTAATTTCAAAGGGCAAAGAAGAGCAAGCATTGCAGGTCCTAGGCAGAGTACACGCAAATGGAAATATCCAGGATGAGATGGTACAATGTGAATTCATCGAGATTCGAGACACCCTGAAATTGGAGAGAGAGGTTGAGTCCAACAGCTGGATGGAGTTGATCCGAACCAAGGGCAACCGCCATCGTCTCATCATTCTTGTTTCCGCTGGTTTCTTCTCTCAATGGTAAGTTTTTCTACAAGTTTATTTCGTACAGCATACTGATTCTGCGCAGGTCTGGTAACGGCCTTGTCTCATACTATCTGTTCAAGGTCCTCGCGGACATTGGCTACACGAACACTCTGACACAAAACCTGATCAATGGGTGCCTACAGATCTTCAACCTCATCATTGCTGTCAGCATGTGCTTCTTCGTGGACAAGGTTGGTCGCAGGAAACTGTTCCTCGCTTCGACTGCAGGTATGCTGGTTACATTCATTGTCTGGACCATCTGCTCGGCACGATACGCCGTCGACGGTAACCACGGCGCAGCTAATGCTGTCATTGCCATGATCTTCCTCTACTATTTCTGCTACAACGCAGCCTGGTCTGGCTTGCTGGTAGGATACACCGTGGAAATCCTTCCTTACAACATTCGAGCAAAGGGTATGACAGTCATGTTCCTCTGCGTCGATCTCGCGCTATTCTTCAACCAATACGTCAACCCCATCGCACTAACCAACATCGCGTGGAAGTACTATATCTTCTACTGCTGCTGGCTAGCTGTTGAACTTTTCGTGGTTTGGTACTACTACATCGAAACCAGAAACACACCACTCGAGGAGATTGCCAAGTTCTTCGATGGCGATTCTGCTATCGTTGCTGGTGGTGCCGCATCCCACAAGGGCGCTGTTCTTGCCGCGGAAATGGGTCTGGAAGGTACTGTGCAACAGGTCGAAGA
>Ga0066648_10001329_pt1 | contig 13737 bp, 9 predicted proteins | sample CryGeyCG12114_NA_FD_59537 | JGI IMG/M metagenome (GOLD analysis project Ga0066648, IMG submission 59537) | Groundwater microbial communities from aquifer - Crystal Geyser CG19_WC_8/21/14_NA | ecosystem: Environmental > Aquatic > Deep subsurface > Groundwater | place: USA: Utah: Grand County... | reverse complement strand
TGGCGCCTGACGGCGCCATTTGTGTTTTCGATGATGATGCTGGGACAAAGGTTGGCGTTCGTACCGAGAGAGGGAAGAGGACCATGTGCCCTGGGGCACAGTCGGGTTCCGTTACGTTTTCTGATTCTACTTTCCCGGAAAAGTAAAATGTGCCCTGGGGCACAATCGGGCAGCGTTATATTTTCTGCTTCTACTTTGCTGGGAAAGTAACAGTATGCTGTGGAGCAGAGCCCTCCATCGCACTAATGCCTCGCAAGAGAATTCACCTTAGGCGAGGCCGATCTCTTTCAATCGCTGCAGCAAATAAGCATCGGCTGTGATGTCAGGATAAACCTGTTTCCCACCTGTTGCTGCAATACAGCTAGGTAAAGGATTCAAGGACACCTCGCCACGCGCGTGCATGAAAAACGGCATCGAATACCGAGCGTCTCGGCTGTTGTCAGGGTTCACAACACGATGGGTCGTTGACTTAAAGAAACCATTCGTCAGGTTCTGCAGCATATCGCCAGCATCTACAATTAAACAGCCCTTAGGTGTCACCACAGGAATCCAATTGCCGTTTCTATCCATCAACTCTAAGCCAGATGAGGTGGCATCAATGAGTAAAGTGATAAGGTTGATGTCCTCGTGCGCACCGGCGCGGATACTGTCGGGATTCTTATCAGCAGCGATGGGTGGATAATGGATCAATCGAAGAATTGAATTGCCGTCGACCGCCGTATCACGGATACGCTCACGATCTTCTCCAAGATAAAGTGCACACGCTTCAAGGATCTTCAAACCTGCAAATTCTAGGCTCTGGAAGACTTTTTGTGTGACACTTTGGAAATGATCGAGTTCCTTAGGCCATACATTCTCTGGATAGAGCCCTGCTAATGCGTGAGGAGCCTTGAGCTCCTGACCCACATGCCAGAATTCTTTAAGGTCTGGAGCCTTAGAATTTTTCGCGTGCTCTTTGCCAAACGCTGTATAGCCCCGTTGGCCTTTAAGACCAGGAACTTCATATTTCAGTTTTTCTTCGGTCGGTAGTGCAAAGAGTTTTCTCGTCTCAGCATATGAATCACCGATCAGGTCAGTCGACAGGTTGTGATTCGTCAAAGCGAAAAAGCCGATTTCCTGAAGCGCCGAGCCCACGCCACGGACAAACGCCCGCTCACGCTCCGCGTCACCAGAGAGATAATCATTGAGGTCTACAACGGGTATCGAATAGTTCATGAGGGCCTCCCAAGTCGTCTGCTAGCAGTATGATTTGCTAACAGATGGACATTGCGTCTGCAAGACGTGATTTTCGATATGGGCCATCGAAAAATTGGAGAAAATCGAGGATTTAGTGGGTTGTGATCTTGTTGCCATCTCGTCGGGTCGCGTTTAGAGCGCTGGAACTCTGTAGCTTATAGTCGTAATAGGCCATGATCCCTTCAGCTGCCAGGTTGCTGGCTTTGAATTTCCAAAGATTTTCCAGCAAGACTATGGCCGAAACTGAAATTTCTGGATTGGATATAGGATATACACCCGCAAACAATGTCGTAAGACCCTGCGGGTTGCTACCCGTCAAGGTTCCGGTTTTACCGCCCACTTCTGTTCGTAAAATCTTCAGGCGGCCCCGCTTGTAAGCGTTCGAGGCCGTGCCTGCCAGAACGGTGCCTTCCATCAGACTTCGAAGATTTACGGCAGTCTCTTTATCGATAGACTGGACGCCATCCTTTGATAGATCGCCATTGGGCGTGTCTTTAAAGATATGAACCGGCATCGAGATCCCGTCGTTGGCAATCGTCATATACTGCCACGATGCATGAACGGCAGAGATACCAACGGATCCAAACCCAGCAGCAAACTTGCCGATGGTGTGAATGCTTGCGGCGGTCGCATTGGGTTCCCGCAAAGGACTAGGAGTTAGAAAGAAATCCGACGTTAATTCGGTACTGTTCCACCCTAATTTATGAGCCATGTTGACAATTGGACCTAGACCAATGCTGTTCACAGCAAGCTTGGCGAAAAAGCCATTACAGGAGTGACCGTAGGCTCTACGGAGAGAAAGGCCATCGCTCGGACGCTTACTTTCGACTGGAGGCCAGATCCCTCTTGGGTTTACCCGAGCACACCCGCCAAACATGCTTAACGTAAGGTCAGGATCGATCTGACCCATTTCAAACCCAGCCGCTACCGTCACCGTTTTAAAAAGGGATGCCGAAGGAAAGCCAACATGAAGCGCACTATGCGTTTCAGCGCCCCAAGCCTCGGGCGATCGCCCTTGTACCATGGCCAGGATTTTACCCGTTTTGACCTCGGTTACGACGACTGCGGATATGGGGTTGCCATTATTACGAATAAAGCGGGCGACTTGATTTTGTATTTGCGGAATAATGGTCACGGGACGGCCGTTAATGGCCGGATTTGCCTCATCGTCTTGCCATTCCGGAAGGTCTTTGGGAATAACAGGAAGATTCGGAGCAGCAACCTTTCGTGGGACTTCGGGAGCTGGACCTTTTTGGGCGACGGATTGCTGGCACGCTACGAGACAGCTGCTCAGTGACACAACGGTTGCGAAAAGCCAGTTATGGCAAGATACTCGGGAGTTTGACACTCTGACCCTCTGCCTTTATAAACTATGAGCGATGTCGTAAGACTTCCGCGGTTGATTGAAAGCTAAGTATACAGGAAGTAGCTTCTTTTTTACACGGACTTGAACGATCAAACAAACGTTGAATCGAGTTCGTACAATGACAGGATTTTTACTGTACGTTGAATTATGAACTGTCTCGGCAAGAAGGGGAAGTGTCATAACTCTTTTTTTCTATTTCATTCTCGAAATGATCCCGCAGTTCATCTCGGTATTTTGCATACTTAGTGCAGTCATCGTCATTTCGCAGCTCGTGCGACTCTCAGAAATCCTTGTAACCTTTGGCCTTTCCGTCGAGAATTTGCTTTTGCCTTTTCTCTTCATCCTGATGCCCTTCATTTCTATCATAGTACCCATTGCTCTGCTTTTCGCAGTGCTCCTTGGCTTCAGTCGTTTATCCGCTGATGGCGAATATTCCGCTATGATGGCAGCCGGCTACTCCCTTAAAAGGGCTATGTTACCGGTTTTGTTTGTCGCTACCGCAGCCTACGCAATCGCGGTGATGTCAGCGGTCTACTTCGAATCCTGGGGGCGTCGCGAGACGATGAAGTTCTATCACAGAAAAGCCCAAACGGAACTCGATAATATGATCAAGTACCGCATGAAGGAGGGCGTTTTCCAAGATGATTTCCTAGGCTATGTGCTTTATGCCGAAAAGATTTCCGCCGATCACACCCATTTGGAAAATGTCATGCTCGCTCCCGGCAACGAAAGCAAGAAAGAGCATTTTACTCTGCTTGCGCCAGCGGCGTCGATAGATGGTTCGGTCGAGGCGGGAGATTTAAGGATGACCTTCAGTTACGGAATCATCTACACAGCAAAGCCGGCGTCAAACGACGTTTCCATCATGAAGTTCAAGAAGCTCGATCTCGACCTCCTGCGCATATTCCGTGATCAAATCTTTGGACCCGATAGTGAGGTTGACGATTACCGAAACTTTGGTCCGCTCGAATTGTGGAACTACATTCAAAAAGTTCAGACGAGCAAAGAACCTCGTGACAAAGAAAATTATCTGAAGGCTCGTTTTCTATTTCATCAAAGATTTGGAATGCCGTTCGCGTGTTTTTCATTTGCACTATTGGCGATGGTATTTGGCATTCAAGATGAGAGGAAAGGAAAGAGCTATGCCTACCTCTTCTCGATGCTCGTTATTGTAATCGGCTATGTTCTCATCATGTCCTTCAAATATCTTTCGGAGAAAGGTGCGCTCTCCGCTCCCCTTGGCGCCTGGCTCCCGCAAATCATCATGCTCCTGTTCGCTGCCTTCATGGTTTATCAACGAAACCGACTTCCGCCTTCCGAATCCATTTTTGACTTACGGCATATTCCCATACTGAATCGCCTAAAAAGGAAGCATGCTAAGTAGCGGCAAGAAGCAAGAAAAGAAAAGTTAACAACTGATCGCTGGCTTCAGACTACGAAGGAATGTTAGGAATATGTTGCAATCTTTCATCGGTCGATGGAACCTTGAGAGGTAAATTCAGCTCAAGAAAACAGGCAAAGTAAAAAACTGGATCACTAAAGAAGGTGACAGCATGAGACGTGTAGTAATCACTGGTTTGGGATTAGTGGCACCGACTGGCAATAATTTGCGCGACGCATGGAACGCTACTGTTGAAGCCCGCTCGGGCATCACTAGAATCACTCATTTTGACGCAAGTGCGATGAAAGTTCAGATCGCGGGTGAAGTGAAAAACTTTGTGGCTCGCGGTGTTCAAGATGCAAAAGACGAAAGACGAATGAGCCGCTTCGTTCTATTCGCAGCCGCCGCCGGCGATGATGCGATCAAGGACAGCGGCCTTGACACTTCTAAAAACCCCGAACGCTTTGGCTGCATCATTGGCGTTGGCATGGGGGGCCTTCCAGAGATTGAAGAGAACTCCATCACCTTGCGCGATCGAGGTGAAAAACGCATTTCTCCCTTCTTCATTCCTTATGCCATTCCCAACATGGCTGCGGGATACGTATCGATAGTTCAAAATCTCAAAGGTCCCAATCTCTGCCCTACCACAGCCTGTTCCAGCGGAACCCATGCGGTTGGGGAAGCTTTTCATTACATCCGTAACGGCCACTGCGATGCGGTGCTGGCCGGCGGCGCCGAGTCGACGATTTGTCCTCTTGGGATCTCAGCGTTCTCGGCCCTCAAAGCCTTAAGTCACCATAACGAGGATCCGGCAACCGCGTCACGTCCCTTTGATTTGACCCGCGATGGGTTTGTGATGGGCGAAGGCTCCGGCCTCATGGTTCTAGAAGAATTGGAGCATGCGAAACGCCGCGGAGCTCGAATCTATGGAGAGGTCGTAGGCTACGGCCTGTCGGGTGACGCAGGCCATATCACGGCGCCTCCTGAACGTCACGAAGGCGCTTTCCGTTGCATGAGCATGACCCTAAAGTCCGCAGGCCTTAATCCGGAGGACGTCTCCTATATCAATGCCCACGGCACTTCGACGAAGATGAATGACCAATATGAAAGCGAAGCGATTCAAGACCTTTTTGGAGCTCATACCAAAAAACTTGCCGTGTCTTCCACCAAAGGTGTGACCGGACATTGTCTTGGGGCAGCGGGCGGAATTGAAGCTGTGTTCACAGCTTTGGCGGTGTACGACGGCGTGATTCCACCAACGGCAAATTATCAGACTCCAGACCCTTCCTGTGCCTTGGACTATGTGCCCAACACGGCGCGCAGAAGTAAGATTGAGGTCGCTCTTTCGAACTCGTTTGGCTTTGGTGGAACCAACGCTACGATCGCGATTCGCAAGTTCTCTTGATTTGTATTTTTTCATCAAGATGTTTGGTGTAAAGAGCTTGTAGCCCAGTATCGCTGCGCTATTGCCAAAAAGCGCAAAAAGCAGGCTCTTCAGTTGTAAATTTACGAGATTTTAGAATATTGAGGACCCATGATGACGACGAAGAAAAAGTCCGCGGTCGATCGGGATGTTCTTATCGGCATGTATAAGCAGATGTCTTTGTTCCGTCGCTTCGAAGAAAGAGTCGGACTGGCTTATACAAAGCAAAAGTTTTCCGGCTTCTGTCACCTTCATATTGGACAAGAAGGTTTGGCAGTCGGCGTACAAACTGCGCTGCGCGACTCTGATTATATGATTAGCGGGTATCGTTCCCATACGCAAGCCATAGGTAAAGGCATTACGCCGGATGCAGTGATGGCGGAACTATTTGGCAAGGTCGACGGTTGCTGTCGAGGCAAAGGCGGTTCCATGCACATGTTCAGCAAGGAACATCGTTTCCTCGGTGGGCACGGCATCGTCGGCGGTCAGGCTCCTCTCGCGGTGGGTGTGGGTTTTGCGATCCGCTACCGCAATGAAGATGACATCATCGTCTGTTACATGGGTGATGCGGCGTCGAACCAAGGTCAAGTCTTTGAAGTCATGAACATGGCGGCCACCTGGGACCTGCCCGTACTCTTTATTATTGAAAACAACCGCTACGGTATGGGTACCGATATCACCCGCACCACTTCAGTCGATCACCTATGGAAGCGCGCATTAGCCTTTGATATGGCTCATTCTGATGTGGATGGAATGAATGTCCTCACGGTCCACGACCACGTCAGCGAAATTGTTGAGACGATGCGCAAAAATAAAAAGCCGCATCTTCTGGAAGCGTTGACCTATCGATATCGTGGTCACTCGGTATCGGATCCCGGTACCTACCGGACTAAAGAAGAAGTTGAAGACTATCAGAAAAATCGCGATCCGATTCTTGGTCTCGCCCGCTTTCTTATTGAAAATAAGTTTGCCAGCGAAGAAGAGCTCAAGGCCTGGGATACCGAAGCCAAAGAATTGTCGAAAAGTGCCGAGGCTTTTGCCGACGAGTCACCTCAACCCGCAGTCGAAGAACTTTGGGATCACGTGCTCGTACCTTAATTGAGAGGAGATGAAATATGGCGATCCTTACCTTCCGTGAAGCTCTCAATCAGGCTATAGCCGAAGAGATGACCCGCGATGCAGACGTCTTTTTAATGGGCGAAGAAGTAGGGCTCTATAATGGAGCCTACAAAGTTTCCAAAGGTCTGTTGGATCAGTTTGGTCCAAAAAGAATCTGGGATGCTCCAATTTCCGAAGCTGGGTTTGCTGGCCTTGGTGTTGGGGCAGCGATGGCTGGCCTACGCCCCATTATTGAATTTATGACATGGAACTTTGGTATTCAAGCCTTTGATCAAATCGTCAACCATGCAGCAAAAATGCTTTATATGTCCGGTGGTCAGTTTAATATGCCCATCGTCTTCCGCGGTCCAAACGGTGCGGCTCACATGTTGGGCGCCCAGCACAGTCAGGCCTACGAGGCGATGATCACCAACATTCCTGGTCTCAAGGTTGTCACGTGCTCGACGCCTTACGATGGCAAGGGTCTTTTGAAGTCAGCAATCCGCGATAATAATCCGGTGTTGTTCCTTGAAAGCGAAATGATGTATGGCCTTAAAGGGGAAGTTCCTGACGAGGAATACTTAATTCCTCTTGGTAAAGGTGATATCAAGCGCGAAGGTAGCGATGTTACCTTTATCGCTTGGAACAAAGCTTTGCATAAAGCGACCGAGGCTGCGGAAGAGTTGGCGAAAGAGGGTATTTCCGTTGAAGTGCTAGATCCTCGTACGCTTCAGCCACTCGATGAAGATTTGATTTTTGAGTCGGCGCGAAAGACGCACCGCGTTGTGATCATCGAGGAATCGTGGAGTTTCGGATCGGTAGGATCTCAAATCTCAGATCGTATCCACAGTGAATGTTTCGATGATCTCGATGCTCCTGTCGTTCGCGTTACCAATGAATTTGTTCCTATGCCTTATAACGAAGCGCAGGAAGATCGCGTGTTGCCGCAGGTCGACCGCATTATTGCAGCTGCGAAGAAGGTCCTTTACATAAAGGACTAATACTAGAAAAAGGAACTCTCGATGGCTGAAGTCATAGAAATGCCCAAGCTCAGTGACACCATGGAAGAAGGTGGCATTGCCTCTTGGTTGAAAAAAGAAGGCGACTTCATTGAAGAAGGTGAAGCCTTTGTTGAGATCGAAACGGATAAAGCAACGATGGAGTACAACTCTCCAGTCGAAGGCTATCTCCTTAAAATTTTAGTACCGGCTGGCAAGACCTGTGCTCTGAATCAGCCTATTTGTATCGTGGGAGCGAAGGGCGAAAAAGCTGAAGTTACTCCAGCGAAGCCCAAGGTTCCTGAAGTTCCGAAGCCTTCTGCTCCACCAGCAGCGGCTGCGGCCCCGGCAAAAGCAGTTGCGTCCTCGCCTACTCCTTCACCTTCACCTTCTCCTGCTCCCGCTAAAGCCGCTGAAAAGTCAGCGCCTAAAGCTTCGTCGAGCGAGCGTCTTCGTGCGTCTCCCCTCGCGAAAAAAATGGCGGAAGAAAAGCAGATTGATCTTAGTACAGTGACCGGATCAGGTCCTAACGGCCGCGTGGTCGTCAAGGACCTCGAGAATCTTTCGGCTTCGACGGGCACTGCTTCGGCGGCTTCCGCTGCAACTGCTTCTTCTGCTGCGTCAGGCTCTGCTCCAGTTAAGGCTGCGGGAATTGCCGGCGAGTATGAAGATGTGCCAGTGAACATGATGCGTAAGACGATCGCCAAGCGACTGCTTGCTGCGAAAAACGATGCGCCGCACTTCTATCTCGTTCGTTCTGTAAATATGAAAGCGATGAACGAATGGCGAAATCGCTTGAATGCGACGTCGGAAAAAGACGCTCGCGTCAGTGTCAATGACCTTTTGGTCATGGCCGTCTCGCGGGCCTTGATTAAACATCCTGAGGTCAATGCCAGCTGGCAGGGTGAGACCATCCGTCGCTATAAGGCGGCTCACGTGGCCGTTGCTGTCGCCATTCCTGATGGATTGATCACACCCGTGGTGCGTAACGCCCATGCTCTTGGAGTCCGCGAAATCGCGGCCCAAACCAAGGACCTGATCGGTCGAACCAAGGCTGGGAAAATTGGCTCCGAAGAATATCAAGGCGGGACCTTCTCGATCTCTAACCTCGGTATGATGGGAATTGAGCAGTTTACGGCCATCATCAATCCTCCGCAGGCAGCGATTCTTGCGGTTGGCGCGACGATCAAAACGCCGTGGGTTGCTGAGAATGGTCAGATCGAAGTTCAAGAACGCATGACCATGACGATGTCATGTGATCACCGCGTGATCGATGGTGCCGTTGGGGTGACGTTCCTCCAGACTTTGACGAATTATCTGGAAGATCCTTTGTCTATCCTGTCTTAAGTAGCTTTGACAGCGAAGCGATATAACGAGAGTTATCTAAAGCCTCCCATTGGAGTCCATCTTGGATTTCGATGGGGGGTTTTTTACTAGGTGTGTAGGTTTGGGTGTGCGGATATCGAGCAAACGCAGAAATGAGCGTGAGAAACTGATAGCGGATAGCGACTTTGTTGATGTAATTTAAGGACCGTGTGGTTGCATAGTTCAACGGATAGAACGAGGCGTTCCTAACGCCTAGATAGAGGTTCGATTCCTCTTGCGACCGCTCCCAAAGCGATCCCTATCCGACTCAATACCATATCTGTTCCGCCTTCCTAAGGTTCAATGCAAGGCTGCAAACGATCGGCACCCATCCCCAAAACGTTCTTGAGATTCGATTTCCTTGAATACCTATTGAGACTAGGGCGCATGGAGCATAGGAAGGCTCCTATATGTGGCATTCTGCGTGCTTATATGAATTTAAGCCATTGATTTTAATAATAAATATAAAACGACATAGGTGAAATTAGAATTTGCTATTTCTGTAAACTGTGCTGTATATATGGCGCAGTTTTAAAGAAAGAGGAACTTATGACATTCGCTATCAGTCGTCCCGCTACTCTCGCCGCATTATTAGCCATAGGTATCCTTGGTTCGAACTGCTCCGATTCCAGGCCCCAAAGGGTAAGTCCACATGCGTCGGACCGTACTCCTTCTGAAGAAATGGCAGCTACAGGTGTCGAAGCTACCGCAATAAAAACCGCAGCCTCGGATGAATCGATTCCAACCGAAGTGGCATCCAATGCTGATATTACAGTTTCAGATGTGACAAGTATCGCAGCCACCTTGCCTCGCGTCGTCGCAACGACTCCTAGCGAGACTATTGCCCCTGAGACGACAAACCCCCAAGTTGAGGAAGCGACAAACGTTCCCACGTCGGCACAGCCCGAAAACGCTGGCGCGACGACTCGTGCTTTGCCTGTGTTAACTGCCGAGCAATTCACCGACTTAGAGAATAGGGTCTTGGAAACTGTTTTTGTTTGTCAGAGCTGCCATGTCTATGGAGGTGTACGTCCCGATTTTTCTTCTAAAACGCGAGATGCATTGAAAGATAATGCGGAAGTGGCAATTTATAAACTCGAGAATAAACTCATGCCGCCTCCTAATAGGGGGAGAACCATCAGCGATGTCGAGCGCGCTGAACTGATTCAATATCTTAATTATGTTAAAGCTCCCACGACTCCTGCGGTAGAAACTCCCGTAGCGACGTCCGAACATGCTGCCCCAGAGCTTTCGACTGAAGAATTCAAGCTTCTCGAAGACAGCGCATTAAAAGCAATGACGGTGTGCAAGACCTGCCACGTCTACGGCGACGGAGTGAAGCCGTTTTTTGCAATGAATACCAAGCGTCTGCTCAGAGAGAATGCCGAGATTGCGCTTGTTAAGCTTGAGAACAATCTAATGCCGCCACCCAATAGCGGGGAACAGCTGGCTGACGCGGATCGTGCGGTTTTGATTCGCTACCTTAACATCATCAACGCCAAGCGCGATTTGAACTGAACGACCGCCTCGATAATCCGGAAACATAGACATAAAAAATGCCCCTGCTTCGAAAAGCCGGGGCATCTTTTTTGTGTAAAGTATTACTGAGCGAGGAGTTTACGAAGTACGTACTGCAGGATGCCGCCGTTCTTGTAGTAATCCAGTTCGTCAGCACTGTAAATCGACGATTGAGCGACAAGCTCAAACTTCGTTCCATCTTTGCGCGTGACTTTGAAGGTCATGCGATCCCGGGGCTTCATTGAAGGAATGCCCTGCAACTCGAAGGTTTCTTCGCCAGTCAGGTTGTAAGTCTTGCGGTTTTCGCCATTAACGAACGTTAAGGGCAGAACCCCGAACCCGATGAGGTTGGAACGGTGAATTCGCTCAAAACTCTCTGCAACAACCGCGCGGACCCCGAGGAGGAAAGTGCCCTTAGCAGCCCAGTCACGCGAAGAACCCATGCCGTACTCTTTGCCGCCGAAAACCACAAGTGGCGTATTCGCCGCACGGTATTTCTCGGCTGCATCGTAGATCGACATCGTTTCGCCGGTTGGGACGAATTTGGTAAAGCCACCTTCTTTGCCGTCCATCATTTCGTTTTTGATACGAATGTTAGCGAAGGTTCCGCGAACCATAACTTCATGGTTACCACGGCGGGCACCGTACGAGTTAAAGTCGGAAGCCTTTACGTTGTGAGCGATCAAGTATTTACCGGCAGGGCTATCGGCCTTGATATTACCCGCAGGGGAAATGTGATCGGTCGTGATGTTATCGCCGAAAATGCCGAGGGCACGGGCTGCAACGATATCTACCTGACCTTTGATTTCACGTTTCATGCCTTCGAAATAAGGCGGGTGACGAACGTAAGTACTGTCTTTCGACCAATTGAAGGTCATGCCTTTGATGGCGTTGATCTTCTGCCACTGGGCAGGGCCTTGAGCGACGTTGCCATAACGCTGCTTAAACATTTCGGGCGTCAAAGACTTCGTGATCGTGTCCTGAACTTCTTTGTTCGTGGGCCAGAGATCCTTGAGATAAACGTCTTTGCCGTTTTTGTCTTTACCGAGAGATTCGGTCGTGACATCGACGTTCACAGAACCCGTCAGGGCATAGACCACCACCAAAGGAGGCGAAGCCAGGAAGTTCGCCTTAACATCGGGACTGATACGACCTTCGAAGTTACGGTTACCGGAAAGCACCGCTGCCGCGACGAGGTTGTTGGTCCCTATTGTTTTACTGATCTTCTCGGCGAGAGGACCAGAGTTCCCTATACAGGTCATGCAACCATAACCGGTAAGCTGGAAGCCCAGCTTGTCAAGATAGGGTGTGAGGCCAGCTGCGTTGAGATAATCGGTTACGACCTGCGAGCCGGGAGACAGCGAGGCTTTAACCCAAGGCTTGGTGGTGAGGCCGAGCTCAACCGCTTTCTTGGCGACAAGGCCCGCAGCGACAAGAACGGATGGATTCGAGGTGTTGGTGCAGCTGGTGATCGCCGTGATCACTACGCTGCCGTGCTCGAGTTTATAGTTTTCGCCGTCGACTGCACCTTGCTTATTAAAGTCGGCTTCGGCGACTTTGAAGGTTTTTGGCAGGCTGTCTCGGAATGTTGATTTTGCTTTGTTGAGGCTGATGCGATCCTGAGGACGGGCCGGACCGGAAATGCTTGGCTCAACAGTCGAGAGGTTAAGCTCAACGGTTTTGGTGTAGTTGGCTTCAATTGAGTTATCACGCCAGAAACCCTGGGCTTTCGCATAGGCTTCAACCAGTTTAACCTGCTTTTCGTCGCGACCCGTGAACCGAAGGAAACGAATCGTTTCGGCATCGATTGGGAAAAAGCCACACGTTGCGCCGTATTCTGGAGCCATGTTAGCGATCGTTGCACGGTCGGCAAGACCCAACTCGTCCAGACCGGGGCCATAAAATTCGACAAACTTTTCAACGACACCCACTTTACGAAGATCTTCGGTAACCTTTAAAACAAGGTCAGTAGCCGTTACGCCTTCTTTGAGTTTGCCGGTCAGACGGAAACCGATGACTTCAGGAAGAACCAGCGATACCGGTTGACTCAACATCGCCGCTTCGGCTTCGATGCCGCCGACGCCCCACCCAAGAACGGCGAGGCCGTTGATCATGGTTGTGTGCGAATCGGTGCCGACACACGTATCAGGGAAGGCCCAGGTTTTGCCGTCTTCATCCTTTTTAGTCCAGATAACCTTAGCGAGATATTCGAGGTTAACCTGGTGACAAATACCAGTTCCGGGAGGAACGGCACGGAAATCATCGAAGGAATTTTGCGCCCATTTTAGAAATTCATAGCGTTCGAGATTGCGCTCGAATTCGAGGTCCACGTTTTTCGTGAAGGCATCGGCAGTCCCCGCATAGTCAACCATTACTGAGTGGTCGATTACGAGATCGACTGGAGTCAGGGGATTGATCTTCTCAGGTTTGCCGCCGAGATCCAGCATCGCTTGACGCATCGCCGCAAGGTCAACAACGGCGGGAACACCGGTGAAATCCTGCATGAGGACGCGCGCGGGGTGATAGGCGATTTCATGCTGTGAGGTCTTCGTTTCCTGCCACTTTTGAAGGGCTTTCGCATCAGCAGCTTTAACGATGGTGCCATCTTCAAAGCGTAGGAGGTTTTCCAAGAGAACCTTAAGCGAATAAGGAAGCTTTGAGATATCGCCAAGGCCGTTTTTTACAGCATCAGGCAAACTGAAGTAATGAAAGGTCTCGCCATCAACTTGTAAAGTCTTGAGCGACTTGAATGAGTCAGGTCTATTCGTGGCCATAGAAACCTCGCCGAAGTAAGTCATTTGTGTGCGGGCACCGTACTCTCTAGGCCTTATTTTTACATCTTTTTTTGCGCATACCAAGCACAGTTTTGAACTCCGAAAAACCGAGCGCGTGCATTGTCACCAGAGCGACTGCACCACGTTCGGCTAGAGGAGTTGGTAGCGGACAAGTCTACCGCGGCGATGGCGCCCGGCAGAGACTGCAAGTCTAGAGAAAATGAAATTAAGGTACGATTGTTTGTCCAGCCACCAAATCGAAGGTTCCATAGCACTCACCATGACTCCACGTACCGATAGTCAATCGAGTTGGATAGGCTTGCGAGGGCGTATGCAACAGTAGTCCAAACGTGGCATCGAGCGCATCTATGGATAGGTTTGCATGGCAAATGGAACCCAAAAAGACCCAATTCAATCTGGCGAAAAGTGACACAGTTTGTTATATGAGGGGGGTCAATAAAGGGAAGATTCTATGTGGGAATTCGACGAAGAATGGATGACGAAGGAACGCCGGAAAGCGAAGGAACTCAAAAAGTCTCGCTGGTGGCAGAACCTTATTCAGAAAACGACTTGCTACT
>Ga0066648_10001328_pt1 | contig 13746 bp, 13 predicted proteins | sample CryGeyCG12114_NA_FD_59537 | JGI IMG/M metagenome (GOLD analysis project Ga0066648, IMG submission 59537) | Groundwater microbial communities from aquifer - Crystal Geyser CG19_WC_8/21/14_NA | ecosystem: Environmental > Aquatic > Deep subsurface > Groundwater | place: USA: Utah: Grand County... | reverse complement strand
GGGTGCGACGGCGCCCGTGCTCGGCACCAACCCCTTGGCGTTCGGCATCCCTCGACGACAAGGACCCCCTCTGGTCGTGGACCAGGCCTCGAGCCAGACGGCCTTCGTCAACGTCCGACAGGCCTCGGCGCAGGGGAGGTCCATCCCGGACACGTGGGCCGTCGACGCGGCGGGCCATCCGACGACCGATCCGAGCGCCGCGCTCCAGGGTGCGCTCCTGCCCTTCGGTGGCTACAAGGGCGGGAACATCGCGCTGCTGGTGGAGATGCTCGCGGTCCTCTCCGGCGCGAACTGGTCCAGTGACGCGCCCCCTTTCGACTCCGGCGCGCAGAGCCCGAAGGTCGGGATGTTCGTCGTGGCGGTCGACCCCGACACGTTCGGTGACGGCTACCGGGAGCGTGTGGACAGCTTCTTCGCGCAGCTGGCGACACGGTGGTCGGTCGATCTCCACATGCTCGAGGACCCCGCTCCCTCCCCGACGTGCGCCCTGGATGCGGGAGTGCTGGAGCGGCTGGTGGATGCGGCCGGGGAGGGTCCGCCCGACGCCTCGGCGTGAGGACCCCAGGCCACGTGCTCATCCATGGTGGCCCGTTGCGGCGTCGAGGATGAGCTCGATCAGGGCTGCTGCCGCTGCACTGGGCGTGCGGTCGCTCGGCGTGGCGAGCGACATCGGCCAGTCGAGGTCGGCGCCGGACACCGGGACGACGACGGTGCCCTGCGCGTCATGAAGTGCGAAGCGGGGCAGCAGCGCGATCCCGAGGCCGCTGCGGACGTACGCGGGGGCCGTGGCGATGTCGTTGAGCTCGATGGTGACACGACGGTCGGCGCCGCTGGCCGCGAACGCCCGGTCGGCGACGGCACGGTTGCCGAAGCCGTCGGGCGAGTCGATGAAGTCGTAGCCGGCGAGGTCGCCCACGGCCACTGACGCGGATCCGGCGAGCGGGTGGTCGACAGGCAGCACCACGTCCATGGGGATGCGCGCGAGATCGGTCAGCGTGATGTGTGCCGGGTTCTCGCCGGGAATGGAGACGAAGGCCAGGTCGAGGCGACGGTCCACCACGGCAGCGATCAGCCCCATGGATCCTGACGGGGCGGCGCTGAGCCGGAGCAGGACCCCGGGGTGCCGGCCGTGGTAGTCCCCGAGCAGGTGAGGCACGTCGATGACCCCGACCGAGGTCATCGTGCCGACCCGGACGGTACCGCGCAGGCCACCCCGGGCCTCGGCGAGAGCGTCCTGTGCGTCGCGGGCCGAGTCGAGGGTCGCCTGCGCGTGCGGCAGGAGCGCCGCGCCGGCATCGGTGAGGGCGACACGGCGCGAGGTCCGTTCGAGCAGAGTCACGCCCAGCTCCCGCTCCAAGGACTTGATCGCCGCGGAGACGGCCGACTGGACGACGTAGAGCCGGACCGCGGCCGCGGTGAAGCTGCGCTCCTCGGCGACGGCGACGAAGTACTCCAGCTGGCGCAGCTCCATCCGGCGAGTCTATCTATTTGAGTGATCGATGCGTTCGCAACTCTTCGTTGGACTTGATGGACCCGAGGGCGGAGGCTGGAAGCAGAAGCCGAACTCCCCTCCAGGTCTCCAGGAGCGAACATGACCACGCAGGCACCGAACAGCGTCACCTCGTCCACCGTGCACCCGCGCCGTGTCCCGAGCTCCGGTCGACACCAGGCCGGGTTCTGGTTCGTCGCACTGGCGTTCCTGACCGCGATGGCGTTCTCCACCGTTCCCGCCCCGCTGTACTCGCTCTACCAGGCCCGTGACGGCTTCTCCACGTTCATGATCACGGTGATCTTCGCCGTGTACGCCCTGGGCGTGGTGATCAGTCTCGTCCTCGCCGGGCACGTCTCGGACTGGGTGGGTCGCAAGAAGATCCTGATCCCGGCTCTCGGGCTCGAGCTCGTCGCCGCCCTGCTCTTCCTGACCGCCCCGAGCCTGCCGGTCCTCCTCCTCGCCCGCTTCGTCAGTGGCCTGGGCATCGGCATGCTGACCGCCACCGCGACCGCTCACCTCCACGACCTGCACCGTCGCCACCGCCCCGACGCCTCGACGCAGCGGTTCGAGGTGGTCTCCACCGCCGCGAACATCGGCGGCCTGGGGATCGGCCCGCTCGTCTCCGGGCTGCTCGCCCAGTACGTCGACGCGCCCCTGCGCACTCCCTACATCGTGTTCGCCGTGCTTCTCGCCTCGAGCGTGGCCCTGGTCGCGCTCACCCCTGAGACGGTCGATGCCCAGCCGGTGCGGCCCGCGTACCGGCCGCAGCGACCGCGCCTCGACCACGGCGACCGCAGCCGGTACGTCGCAGCCGTCGCTGCTGGCTTCGCGTCGTTCGCCGTGTTCGGTCTGTTCACCTCCGTGGCCCCCGCGTTCGTCGCCGGCGCCCTGCACCACCCGTCGAAGGCGCTGGCCGGCCTCGTCGTGTTCGCGGTCTTCGGCTCCGCTGCCGCCGCCCAGACCTTGTCCAGCCGCATGCGGCCGACCGCGAAGCTCGCGCTCGGCCTCGCCGCCCAGGCTGTCGGCTTGGTCGCGCTCACCATCGGGATGCACGTCGCCAGCCTGCCGGTCTTCCTCGTCGCCGGCATCGTCACCGGCATCGGCGCCGGCGTGCTGTTCAAGTCCGCCGTTGGCGGAGTCGTCGCCACCGCGGCACCGGCCCAGCGCGGAGAAGCTCTCGCCGGGCTGTTCCTGATCTCCTACCTGGGCCTCAGCCTCCCGGCCCTCGGCCTCGGTCTCGTCACCCGCTACATCAGTTCGGTGACCGCGATGACGTGGCTGGCCGGCATACTGCTGGTCATCCTCGGCGGCGTCGCGGGCCTCAGCCGGTCGCACCGCGAGGGCTGACTCTGCGCCATGTGCCAGCCTGTCCCGGTGACGGAGCGCACCAACGTCGCCACAACGTGCACGTCGGCGACCTCCTCGGCGGTCTGGCCCCTCGTCTGTCTGCAACTTCTCTCGCTGGCACAGCCGCCAACAACACGACGATCGATGCTGGCGTATTCGGGTCACGAAGCAATACACAATACGCAGTGGCTCAGATGACGAGTGGCCCGTGATTCCCGTTTAACAAGATGCAAAGTCTTTTCTCGTGGCAGGAGCAGAAAATCGGCCACACGCGAATGCGTGCTTACGCTGCCGTCATCGGTTCATCGGACGCTATTCTCAGGCATTATCGACCGCCTCCGACAATCGGCCCGTTGATATGCTCGACGGATGCCGCGCTCGCCGGAAGTCGTGCCTCCATCACAGGCAAATGGAACCGTCAGCCACTTCCTCACCGCACCGCGGATGGCCGGATCCAAGTCGATCGGAAGCACGGCACTCCCCCCGATTGTCCATCGATTCTCCCTGGCGCCCGACGCCGACGAGGTGCTCGACCGCCTCGGCGTCCCCGCCGACCGTGGCGCACCCCGTTCGACATCGAGGGGACGTTGGCCAGCGTCATCCGTCTCAGACATCTGACTGCTGACGACCCCCAGGGTTGAACCGCATCGATCCATGCGTGCGCGTTGTCGCCCCATGCGTCGAAGTTTCTTGACTGTGACGTAGGCCTCAGGATTTGCTACACGGCAGGAAGTAGCGTGCTTCGTGGCAATTCACCGACGCCTCGGACGGACTACGCGGACCATTAATTCGAGCTGGCCTACGTGCGCGTTGCGCGTAAGGATCAAGGCCGTCCCGGTTCGGACGGTGCGCATAGCAATGAACACCCGGTCCCTCGACGGTGGGAGGGAGCCGGCATTGATTCCCGAATCCTACGAACGCCGAGACCACAGGAGAACGACAATGACGTCCGAACGCATCATCCACGCAGGGTTGAACCGGCGGAGGTTCTTGGGCGTCACTGGTGGCCTCGTCCTCCTCGGCGGCGGCGGCACGCTGCTGTCCGGCTGCGGGGGGAGCTCCAGCGCGTCGGAGGAGATAAGCATCGTCAACTCCGGATCGGTCGACACGTTGGCGATGCAGCGGATCCTCGACAGTCGGGGCTATTTCGATCAGTTCGGCGTCAAGACGACCACGACCAACGTCACGGACGGCTCGAAGGCGACCGCCGCAGTGACGAGCGGGCGCACGGATGTGTCGATGTTGAACGGGTTCAGCCAGATCTTCCCCGCCATCAATCAGGGCGCATCTCTCCGGCTCATCGGAGGGACGTTGGCCGCGTCGTCACTGACGCTGTGGTCGGCGCAGTCCGACGTCTCGTCGCTCCGCGACCTAGAGGGAAGAACCGTCGGCACGGGTGCGGTCGGATCTCTTCTCTACCAGATCATGATCGCGATGTTCGACTCGGTCGGTGTGGACTCGAGCAAGGTGACCTTCGTGAACGTCGGCGCGAGTTCCGACGTCCTGAAGGCGGTGTCCGCCAAGCGGGTCGACGCCGGGTTATCGTCGATCGCTTTCCAGGCCTCCGCGGACCAGTTCGGCATCCACCGCGTCGTCGACGTGTACAAGGAGCTGCCCAAGTACACCAACCAGGGCGCCTTCGCGACCACCAAGACCATCAGCTCCAAGCGCGCCGGGTTGGTCGCGGTGCTGGCCGCCTACAACAAGCTCTTCAAGTACCTGCAGAGTCCTGAGTCGAAGGACACTTTTCTCGACGCCTACACGGCGGTGGGTGGCGACGAGGCGGGTGGAAAGGTCTTGTGGAACTTCTACCAGACCGCCAAGCCGTACGACACCGACATTTCCCTCAGCGACGAGGCGATCAACTACATGCAGCAGTTGAACGTGAACACCTCAACGCAGCCCAAGCTGTTGCCCGTTTCCAAGGTCGCCGACATGAGCCTGGCCACCGACGCGCTGGCGCTCAAGCCCACCGCCTGAGGCGCGACATGACGTTGATCGACATCCATGCCCACGTCATCACCACCGATGACCGCTACCCTCGCGCGCCGATCGGGGGCACGTCGTCGCAATGGTCCCAGCGTCGTCAGGTCACATGGGAACAGCTGCGCGCGGAGATGGATGTCGTCGGTATGGCCGGCGCCGCCGTGGTGCAGGCGTCGACGGTGTACGGCTACGACAACTCCTACGTCGTTGACTGTGTGGCGATGAGCGAGGGACGGGTCACAGGCGTCGCGGCCGTTGACTTCCACTCCCCAGACGCCCCGCAGGCGATCAATCGGTGGACAGCTGCGGGCGCGTCGGGCCTGCGGCTGTTCGTTGCCGGGAGCACCATGCCCGAGGACGATCTGCCCCGGATCGACGCGCCTTCCACCATGCCCGCGTGGGAGCGCGCTGCCGAGCTGGGGATGTCGGTGAGCATCCAGCTCAGTGTCGCGGCACTCCCCCAAGTGGTCGCCGTGGCGCGCCTGTTCCCGGACGTCCCCCTGATCCTGGACCACGCCGGTCGAGTGGACCTGTCATCGGGTCCGCCTTACACGGACGCGGAGGCGGTCTACCGCCTGGCTGACTGCGGATCGGTGCACCTGAAGGTGACGACCCGCAACTTTCGAGATGCGGCGAGCAGTCGCGGGGGCGCTTCCGGCATGTTGAGCGACCTGGTGTCCCACTTCGGTGCCGAGCGAGTCGCCTGGGGGTCCAACTTCCCGGCAAGTGAAGGTTCGCTGTCTGCGCTCGTCGACATGCTCGACGAGGCCTGCGCGGAGCTCACCCGCGAAGACGCGCTCGACGTTCTAGGACGAACCGCACTGTCCCTCTACCCGATACTCGGGCGGTGAAGTACGACTGCAGCGTCAGGGTTCGTCCTGACGCAGTCGCGCACGCCAACTCGTCCAACCGCTCATCACGGAGGTCCTAGGTGTCAATGTCCCCGCCACCGGTCGCAGACCGGTCCGATCGCCTGTCTCCATCGCCGGGCAAGGTCATGCTTGAGCTGAGCGGGGTGACCAAGCTCTTCAAGCGCAACGAGGAGACCGGGCGGCCCGTCGGAGTGCACGGCATCGACTTCACCGCCTACGCGGGTGAGATCGTCTCGATCGTCGGTCCCAGCGGCTGCGGCAAGACCACCTTGCTGCGTTTGGTCGCCGGGCTCCTCGACATCGACCGAGGCGAGATCCGCGTCTCGGGCCGTAGGGTCACCGAACCCGGCCCGGACCGCGGGATCGTGTTCCAGCAGCCGAACCTGCTGCCTTGGCGAACCGCACGCAAGAACGTCGAGATAGGCCTCGAGTCGACGCACATGACCAAGAGTGATCGCCGCGACGTGGTCACCGACTTGTTGCACCTGGTCCGCCTCCAAGACTTCGCCGACTATTACCCGCGTCAGCTTTCCGGGGGCATGCAGCAGCGGCTGGGCTTGGCGCGCGCCCTCGCGATCGACCCTGACGTGCTGCTCATGGACGAGCCGTTCTCCGCGCTCGATGCGTGGTCCCGCGAGGAGCTGCAGGTGGAGCTGCTCCGGCTGCACGGCACCACCAAGAAGACGATCATCTTCGTGACGCACGACCTCGACGAGGCGATCTTCCTCAGTGACCGGGTCCTCGCCTTGGCAGCCAACCCGGGCCGCGTCGACCAGGTCCTCACGATCGACCTGCCGCGACCACGCCGAAGCATCATCCAGATCAGAGCCACACCTGAGTTTCGCGAGGCGCGGGAGGCACTCACCGCTTTGCTCGCGGGCGGGCGGCACACAGCCGATGAGGACCAAGACGGCCAGAGGAGCGAGTCCCTTGTCTGACAACGCAGTGCTTGTGCAGTCGACGGATCGGTCATCAGCCCAGGAGGTGGAGGGCCCCCCGGAGCCCAGCCGGACCCGTCGGGTCGGCGTGATCTGGGGCGGGCGGGCCGTCGTCGCCGCAGTTCTCCTGATCGGGTGGCAGCTCATCGGGAGCACCGTCAGTCCGCTCTACATGTCCTACCCGACCGCTGTCGCACGAGCGGCCAAGAAGGAGGTCTCTTCTGGAGAGCTCTTCAGCGCCCTCGGCTCGAGCATGCAGACGCTGCTCGTCGGTTTCCTCATCTCCATCATCATCGGCCTGGTCATCGGACTCGTCCTCGGGCGGTACCGGCTGGTCTCGGCTTGGACCGAGTGGATCCTCAACGCCTTGTACGCGACGCCACTGATTGCGGTGCTTCCGCTCGTGATCGTGTGGTTTGGGCTCGGCTACAACGCCAAGCTCTTCATCGTCGTCGCCTTGGCAGTGTTCCCGATCATCATCAACACCGCCTCAGGGGTGCGAGAGATCGATGATGCCTTCCTCGACGTGGGTCGCGCGTTCGTCCGGTCGGAGAGCGCGACTTTCCGCAAGATCATCCTGCCCGGGGCGCTGCCGTACATCATGACCGGCGTGCGACTCGCGGTTGGACGAGCTCTCATCGGGGTCGTGGTCTCCGAGTTCTTCACTGGCATCAGTGGCTTGGGGGCGATGATCGTGAAGTACGGGAACAACTTCGACACCGCAGGCCTCTTCGTCCCGGTCATCGTCCTCATGCTCCTGGGCGTCCTGCTCACGGCGTTGCTGCGCGCGGCTGAGAAAACGACCATGCGGTGGAAGGTGCGGTGATCTCGAAGCCGCTGCGAACCCGCGTCCCTGGTGGGGTGCGGGCAGGCAGGCACCAACCGCCGAAGCCAGCTCCCTGGTCACCGTTCACCCGAGAGGCGTGCCACGGGGCACGGTCCACTGCGGGAGCAGCACAGCAGAGCGAGCAGCGAGCCGCGGTCATGCATGTCGCGACCGGCATATCGACGACTCGGCTACGGCAGCACCTCCACCCGAGCATGCATGGCCGCTATGGGCCGATACTGATCCGGCAATTGACCTCGTCATTCGCGCTGGGTTGAGTGGCCAGATGACTTCAGTGAATTGGCCCCGCAGAATCGGCTCGACCCGAAGGGTGGCCGCGTAGTGCCGCGTCCGTTCTCGATGGCCATCGCCGGCGAGTGCATGGTCGTGCGTCCGTTCTCGGTCTACCAGGAACCGGCGTTCCTCGCAGTCCTGGATCGGCTCCGCGCTGCCGACTTCTGCTACGCCCACCTCGAGACCAACTTCGGTCACTTCTCAGAGGTCTCAGCGCCTTCCCGCAGCGACCAGGTGGGGACCTACCTGCTCACCGATCCCCAGGTGGCCGTCGACCTGAAGGCGGCGGGGGTCGACCTGGTCTCGCTCGCCAACAACCACAGCTTCGACTTCGGAGAGAAGGGCCTCCTCGCGACGATCGACCACTGTGACGAGGCTGGCCTCGCCCATGCCGGCACCGGCCGCGACCTCGAGGAGGCGAGGGAACCCAGCTACCTCGAGACCCCGCAGGGTCGCGTGGCCATGGTGTCCCTGAGCTCGGGGAACAAGCCCCACGAGTGGGCAACGCCGCCGAAGTCGACCCTCGCAGGCCGGCCTGGGGTGAACTCGCTGCGTCCAGTCGTGCGCTTCACCGTCGACGACGAGACGGCGACCGTGCTCCGGAAGATGGGTCGTGAGCTCGGGATGCTGCGTGAGAAGGGGGGTGGGGTGACCGAGGGCAACAGCGGTCCGGTCAGCCATGGGTCGGAGGACGGGTTCAGCCTGACCATGCCCAGCGACCAGGGCACCACCGCGTCCAACTTGTTCCGCGTCTCCGACCACTTCGACGTCGACTCCGAGTCCGACGACAGGGACGTCCGGGGCAATCTGCGCTCGATCACCGAGGCCGCGACGATGGCGGACCTGGTCCTGGTCGCTCACCACTTCAACGTGGCGGAGAAGGGTCGCGGGAATGTTCCCCCGCGGTTCGTGCGCGACTTCGCGCATGCCGCCATCGATGCCGGCGCCGACGTCTACATCGGTCACGGATGGCACAAGACCCTGGGCATCGAGATCTACCAGGGCAAGCCCATCTTCTACGGCCTGGGGAACTTCTTCGCTCAGTCCGAGTTCGTCCGGCGGGTCCCCTTCGACACCTACGAGGCATGGGGACACGACATCGAAGCGCTCCCGACGCTGACGCCGGCCGCCCACCCGCTGCACCCCGGCGGCTCGGCGACAAGCCCGACGTGGTGGAGCTCGGCGGTCATCGAGCTCGACATGGAGGACGGCCAGCTGAAGGAGCTGCGACTTCATCCGGTCGAGCTCGGCAAGGAGGTGGGGTCGGCCGACGTGCGCCGTTCGGTGGGAAGCACCGACCGGCTGCTGGCCGACGGTCGGCCGTTCGCCGCCACCGGGTCCGATGCGAGGGCTGTCCTCGAGCGATACCAGCGGCTCTCCGCCGATCTGGGCACCACTGTGGAGATCGAGGGTGACATCGGGGTGGTCAGGCTCTGATCCCGCGCCGGTCCTGGCGCGGTCCGGAACGCGGCCGCCAGCGCGGGTGATTCGGCTCTCGAACCCGCCTGTCTCCTGACCGCCGTCTTCGAGGCGGGCTGCTGATCGGGTCGGCCGCGCTGTCGTCCCGGCGACGGGGCGGTCGAGAGCGGCGCCGACCACGGCTTCGAGGAGTGATCCGATGGCCGAGGACCGGAGCAGCAAGAGTCGACGTCTGGTCGAGTGATGGAGGTCAGAACGTGAACGATGAGCGAGTGACTTCCCTGGCCGATGCCGTACTCCCGCTGATCCGCACCCGCGCTGAGCTCTACCGTTGGTCAACCGCCAACGCCCACGGACGCGACATGCACGAGGCGGTCGTCATCCTCGAAGCCGCGATCCCGTCGACCGATCCTGCCGAGGTGTACGCGGTCACCCACAAGGCGCTTGCGAGCGCGGTCAAGGTGATCGCTCGGGCGGACGACTCCAGCGGCATCATCGGGGACGCCTGCCGTCGACTACTGGAACTTCACCCGAAGGCGGCGGCTGCGGCTCGCGTGCCGAACGGCAAGCTGATCGACTGGATGATGAAGTTCCAGTTCGAAGGCGACGTCGACTACTTCGAACTCGACCCCGTCGCCTACGCGCCGGCGCTCGGCGAGACCGGTATGAAGGGTTACCGCACACGTCTCCACGAGATCGAGACGAACCTCGGTCCGCGACCGTCCGAGGACGACCGGTGGACTTCCGGCCACTCCCACGATTGGTTCACCCTGGACTGGAACGCCCAGCGGCTCGCCGTCCTCGACCACGACATCGACGCGATCATCCGCACCCACGCCAAGGACCGGAAGGTCGCAGCCTGGCTCGAGGACACTGCCGAGGCCTTCGAGGAGATCGGCGAGATCGACTTCGCCATCGACTGGGCGAAGCAGGCCACCGACTTCGGCCGAGGACATCAGTCGCTCAAGGCGGCGGACTACTGGTGCCGACTCCTCGAGGATCACCGGCCGGCCGAAGCGCTTGAGGCGCGGCTGGTGCTGTTCCGGCGCTGGCCGTCGTCGACGACGGCTGCTCGGTTGCACAAGGCCGCGGGCAAGGGATGGTCGGACTACCGCGAGGAGGTCGTGGCGACCCTGGCCGCGAGTCCCCGTGACGCGGTCCTGTTCGCGCTTCTCACCTTGAAGGACCCCGAGTTCGCGTGGAACCTCGCACACTCACTCGCCCTGGACAGCGACCACACCTGGAGCGAGCCGGTGAAGGCGTACGAGAAGGTCGACCCGATCGCCACCCTGCCGATCCACCAGCGCCTCGTCGAGAACGAGCTGGTCGAAGCCGGCGCCCAGCACTATCGGCTGGCAGCCCGAAGACTGCCGAAAATGCGGAAGCTCAGTGCTGGGTCCGACAAGTTAGCCGAGGTCCATGACCTCATCGCGGAGCTGCGCGAGACCCATCGGCGTCGTCCGCGGCTGCAGCAGGAGTTCGACCGCGCCGGGTTGCCCTGACCGTTGTCAGTCCCTGTCGGTCCGAGGCGAGCTGCCCCGAGTGACCTTGACGTGGGGTGGCAGCGGCTCGTCGGGATCGCTGGTCGCCTCGGCGTCCTCCGCTGCTCTGGCCTCGTCGTCGATGAGCCCAACGAGCTCGATCTCGTTGATCCAGGCGTTGACCTCGGCCACCGCCGCGTCGAGAGACAGGCCCACGCCGCCGGAGGCGGCGGCTCGGGCGAAGTCGCCGGTCCAATGCGGGTGAGCCAAGAGGGTCGGCGGCCATGCACGAGTCGCGAGGCCAAGCTGGGCTGCCTCATCGATCCGAGCGGCGAACACAGCCATCGCGGCCTGCCGAATCTCAGCCAGTTCCGGGCTCCCGGTCGACGCGGCGAGGTCACGGAGCAGGAGGAGGTCCACGACGTCACGCGCGCGATCGTTGATCGAGTCCGGCGGCTCGTGCGGATCGGAGACCGCGTGGAGCTTCTGCGCGATCTGGAAGCGCATGGCGATTCCGACGAGGGCATTCGGGTCAGGCAGCCCGAAGCCGGCGAGCGGCGGCGGCTCGATCGTCTCGTGTTCCTCGCTGATGCCCGCCTCGTCGGGTGACACCTCGAACTGGATGCGCCTCCAGGTCACGCCACGCATGTCCAGGATGATGTCGAAGCGGCGCGGCTTGATGATCTTGGTCGGCACGTTGACCACTTCGACCTCGCCCCGGCGCAGGGTGAGCGGACCCCATGGTTCGTCGAGCGCCTCATCCAAGGCAAAGATGAACTGATCGAGGTCGCCGCGGATCAGACCGTCGACGTCCTTGGTGGTGCGGGCTGTGGCCGGCAGCCGGTGCTGCAGCAGGGTGCCGCCCTTGAGCAGGAACAGGTGCCGACCCTCGGCATCGATCGCTCGCTGCACAGCGGCTATCGCGACCGACGATGCGATCAGCCACCCGAGCCGACCGCCCTTCGCCTCGTCGCCGAGCTTGCCTTCGGCCTGGGCGATCCAGGTGTTGAGGACCTTGGCCGAGACCGGCTCCTTGGTCTTCGGCTTCAGGGTGCGCAGCAGGGCGGCCAACCTGGAGCCAAGGTGTTCATCGCTCATGGCGAGCCTCCAAGGCGGCGGCGAGCTCGTCGCGCTCTGTCGCCTTCAGATAGCCCTGCGCATGGCCGCGCTCGATCGCCTGACGCAGCAGGTACGTCGGCGTGCCGTAGGTCAGGCACTGGGCGATGGCTGTCGCCGGTGTGACCGTCGGGATCTCCTGCCACCAGCCGATCTGCTTCGGGGCCAGGTCCTCGTAGTGCACGACGTAGTCGTCTCCACCCGCCCTACGGAAGCGGCGCTGCTTGCCGACTGCGAGGTGGATACGGTTGGGGTTCACGTCGCTGATGCCGTAGCAGTCCAGCGCCGTTTCGTGCGACAGGGCCGCCTCGGGCACCCGTGTCCACAACACCGCGAGGGCGAGCTGATCGTGTTCGCCCGCCGGGTAGTTCGGGAATCGATAGACGCCGTGCGCGGCGCGCTCCAAGGTGCCGCGATGCACGAGCATCTGGAGCGCCTGCTTCCCGATGCCAGCCTCGGTCGCCTGTTGAGCGGTTACGAAGCCGTGCTGTGCGGTCGCGATGTCCCACAACTCGTCTCTCGCCAACGGCTTCGTCCCCATGGCAATAGCGTAACGAAACCGTGATACTTCTGCCACCGTTGTCACCCTTCGGCGTCCTCGTCATCATCGCTCTCGGGCTCGAAGCCGAGTTGCTCAGCGCACCTCGGGCAGAGGGTCTTGTACCAGCCGCGCCCGCCTCGCGCGAGAAGCCGACCGGGCTGGCCGCAGCACTCGCATGTCACCTCGGACTCGGCCTCTGCCACACGGATCAATGCGTAGAACTGATTCGACGTCTCCTCATCAACGTTGCCGGGATTCGCGTAGTAACGGAGGCCACCGAACTTCTCCTTGACCTGGCTGACCTTGTAGTCCGGCACCAAGGCCCTCAGCTTCACCTCCAGGTCGGCGATCAGCGGACGCCAGCCGGCGCCCTCGAAGCACTTGTGCTCATCGAGGGCCTCCTGAGTCCTGTCGATCTCGTCGTTCATCGTTTACTCCTTCCCATCAGGTCGACCCGCCGTCGACGCTACGGACGAGGTCCGACAGCGGCCAACCGGTTTACTCGTCGTCGGTGCGGGCGAACGCCTGGTCGAGCAGCTCGGCGGTCAAGGGGTTCACCTGCTCATTGCGGCGGATGTAGTGCTCGATCGTCACCTTCGGGTCCGTGTGACCGAGCAGTTCCGAGGCGAGATTGAGCTGGCCTGCTCGTTGATCACCGTCGCGACCGCGCGCCGGAACATGTGCGGGCTGACGCCCTCGATGCCCGCGTCCCCGAGCACCTTCCGCAGCTGGCGCCGCACGTTGGCCGTCGTGAGCGGCGTCCCTTCCCTGCTGCGGAAGACCAGTGCATCGAGGGAGTGGTCCGCCATGATCGCCAGCCGGCGGCGCAGCGCCTCGGCCGTGAACGACGGCAGCGCGATCACCCGGTTGGAGCGGTCGGTCTTCGGGTGCTCCTGGCGGTAGGTCCCGACGCCGCGCTCCGAGATCACAGTGCCGCAGATCCGCAGAGTGGCCGGTGTCGTCGTCAGGTCCAGGTCGCGGCGACGGATCGCCAACACCTCACCGATCCGGGCGGACGTGCCGAGCATGACCTCGACGATCTGCCGAGCTGCCCGTCCGGGTTGGGCCCGGAGATGCCGCGCGCCTGCTCCCATGCCTTGGTCACGGCCCGGATCGCGTTGACCTCAGTCGCAGTCAGTGGGGTCGGCGTCCGCTTCGGCTTGTGCAGGCGCGCGACGCCGTCGATGGGGTTGCGGTGGATGACCTCGTGGCGGACTGCGAGGCCGAACGCGAGCCGCAGCACCGTCTTGGCCCGCTTGGAGCGGGCGTACGACTGCTTGCCGAGCTCCTTGAGCAGCGCATCGCAGCGGGCAACGCCGATCTCGCGCAGCGCGTACCCACGGAAAGCCGGCAACACGAGCCGAGTCATGTCCCGCTCGTAGTTGAACCGGGTTGCCGGCGCGATCCGGTTCTCCAGGTCGAGATCGGCCAGCC
>Ga0066648_10001327_pt1 | contig 13750 bp, 9 predicted proteins | sample CryGeyCG12114_NA_FD_59537 | JGI IMG/M metagenome (GOLD analysis project Ga0066648, IMG submission 59537) | Groundwater microbial communities from aquifer - Crystal Geyser CG19_WC_8/21/14_NA | ecosystem: Environmental > Aquatic > Deep subsurface > Groundwater | place: USA: Utah: Grand County... | reverse complement strand
GCCTGAATGCTGGAAGTGCCGTGGCGAGGCCATGTCGGGGCAACTTGAAGCTTATGCTTTGCCCCAGGCCAAGCTACACCCGGGACGCCTAACTAGAGCTGCTTGGGGTAGTAGGGACGCTTTCCCGCCGGGTAGCTACATTTTAACTCCGCTTAGCATGTCACTCATCATACCGCCGATTCCACCACTCCAACGCTTTTCCCAAATTCGATGGTCACCATTTCTTTGTCATCAGTTGCGCAGGCATCCTTTGCGCTACTCCAGTTCTAATTCTCGACGACTTCTTGGTGATAACAGAGACTCAAACTCCATGTTACTGCGAGGAGATCTCTGCATAGGTATACACCTCGCACGTCAGACGCAATGATTCTGCAGCTTAGTGTCTAAGCTTCCGTCAATATGGAGGACGACGTCCTAGGCGAGGACCTTCCCCTCCTGCCATCGAGGCTCTTTGAAAGACTTGCTCAAGTTCCAGGCTATACCTGGGATCAGTCGGTGAGTCAGCAAGCACGATTGGCATCTACACAAGTCGCTGACAGTCTGCGAGTTCACTCCATTTCATTCGACTTACGACCATTGGTAAGTCCGAGCCCTTCCGTTACCCTTCCACCCTCCCTAACACTGTATACAGGCATGTCTTCGGTATACTTCACAACCACGAAGTGACTACTCCTCAGGGCTCCTCGAATACCACCGCTAGCGCCTCAGGTCGAAATGGCTCGAACCGAAGCTCGCCCAAGCTCGACTCCCGGCCCACGTACCGTCAGCATTGGAGCAGTATCAGTGGAGCATCCTTAGGAGACAGTGAGCTGTCGTCGTCAAGAGGCGACCCACAAGAGATATGGACACCAATTGTGGCTAGAATTAGCACTCATGTGCTGCGGTTAGAAAGAGAGTTCAATGGCAACAAGCTTTTGGTCGATTCTTTGGACCCGGACTGCCTACACACCATCAAACCACTGGATCTTTTCCGCCTACCCTCGACCCCGGGCGACCATACCTCGATGATGGTCTGTGTATATGAGGCGCCCGGCATGAACCATTTGTCACAGATCTTAGACTTTGGGCCCGCGTTCTTCGGTCACCGTACCCTCAAATCCAGCTCGGAGGGGCCTCCTGGAGAATTGATTCATCTGCAAACATTTTTGGACGTAGCTATTGGTGCATGCGAATGCCTTGAGCTGCTGCATCACGGTCTCAAGGTCGTTCATGGCGAGATAAGGCAAGATACTTTCCATTGGAATAAAGAGAAGAACTTGGTTAAGGTGGCCAATGGTGGAAATGGCCCAAGGTCGTTCGAGAACCTGCTCTCGAGTGACGGCTGGTCGAGTGTGAGCAAAGAGCTTGGGGTCAAGAACAAGTTACAGTTCATTGCGCCTGAGCAGACCGGCCGCTTGCCAGCTGAACCGGATAGTCGCACAGATATATACAGCCTGGGAATCTTATTCTGGTCTATGCTCACAGGTCGGCCGGCTTTCAATGCTGACAACCCGCTCGACATCGTGCAGAAAGTGCTGAGCCATCGTTTGCCGATGGTGTCTAGCACTCGCATGGACGTGCCGGACGCGGTGGCTCATGTCATTGCGAAGATGACGCAAAAGCAGATGGACGAAAGATACAACTCCGTGAATGGTTTGAAATATGACTTGTTGCAGATTGCCAAAGCCCTTGGAGAAGGCGATCAGGAAAAGCTCCGAGCTTACAAGGTCGGACAACGTGACGTCTCTTCATTTTTCATCCTGCCGTCGAAAACGGTTGGTCGCAGCTCCGAGAATGAACGTTTGTCTAGGATTATCGCACGGGTGCACAAAAGGCAAAGCTCCGACTTCAAGTCAGCAAGGCACACAAAGGCGCTGGTCAGCAATCCTTCGAACTCATCTATCTCTGACAGCCGTTTAGACGTCCCTGATGCTGCCGATGAATCTGACTCATCAAGTTCAATCGCCCTCAAAGATTCGCGGAGCAACTCAACGACCATCGGTGTGGGAGGTTCCTCGCTCGCAGCCAAATTTGCCATGCTTGGCCGCGGTATCGTTGAACCAAGAAACAACTTTCGGGAAGGCTCTGACCGAGAGTCCCAGTTTTCGGGAGGTCTTCCGAACCATCAGATGGATAACCTGAATGTCATGGGAAGACATCGTAATAGTCAACAATCTAAGCGTGGTGGGCGCACGGAAGTCATTACCATTATCGGCGAACAGGGAGTAGGTAAGTCCACACTGATCAAGACAGTCCAACCACATATACGGCGTCACGGATACTTTGCATTAGGGCGTTTTGACCGAGCCCGGCCGACACCATTTGAGCCAATGTTGAAGGTCATGAGCAGTCTCTTCAGACAGATTTTCTCTGAACGTGATGTGAAGACAAATTACCACGATTCGCTCAGAAGCCATGTCAAGCCCATGTGGCCGGTACTGCAAAATCTGTTGGGGTTACCGGAGAGCCTGATCGATGCGGCCGTGCCTTCGATAAAAGGAAATGGCAATGGCGACAACGCGACTCAAAGTACCATGACTGAGATACCTAGTGTTGACTCGAGGGGCAGTTCCGACGTTTCAAGCAGTGCGGGTTCCACTCGTGGCGCGAACGACTTCCTCCGCGGCCCAGCCAACACCAGATCAATCAGATTCATGAACATATACATGGATGTTCTGAGATTAATGTCCGTGAATAGAGTCATCTGCCTCTGTCTCGATGATCTACATGCTGCAGATGGAGAGTCAGTGGAGCTTTTGGTAAATATCATCCGAAGCAGAACTCCTGTGGTTCTCATGTTGGCGAGCAGACAGGAGGGTCAATGTGTACCCGAATCGACAAAGAAGATTCTGGACCTTGATTCCACGAACAAGATAGAGCTCAGCAATCTGAAAGAGGAGCACGTTTTCGAATACGTTTCCGCAACCATGTCGCAAGGCTTGGGGACTGTTCTTCCTCTGGCTGCCGCTGTCCATGAAACATCTGGTGGAAACCCTTTTCTTATGAAAGAGATTCTGCAAACACTTCATGAGAGTAATTGCTTATGGTATGACTGGCGAGCATCTGGGTGGTCGTACGACTTGGATAGAGTCTTTGACGAGTTGAGCTCAGAACAGGGACAATTTGACGACATGTGGATAGCTCACAAATTTCAGGATCTCTGCTCGCCGGCCCGATCGATTCTCGCCTGGGCCTCGCTTGTTGGTATGAGCTTTTCGTGGAAACTCATCCGTGGCCTGCTGAACGGTGAGTATTTTTCCAGCAGCGAAAGGATCCAAGACGATGGCATTAGTCCTTCTGAGACATTATTCGTCGAATCCGAGAAAGACTCCATCGAGGGGCTCCAAAAACTACTTAATTGTTCTATCGTTGTCCCAGGCGACACCGACGACGAGTTCAGATTCGCTCATGCAAGATATCTACGTGCTGCAAACAACATGGGAGAATGTCAAGACACGGAGAATATGCATTTCATTATCGCTCAAACTATGATGCTCTACCTCAGCGAGTGCAAGTATGATCTATATCCATTGGCTCGTCATATTTGTCTCGCCTCAAGGATGATCAAAGACAAAATTCCCGACAGAGCCCGCTATCGCAATGTGCTCTGGGGAAGTGCTAAAAAAGCGGCCGAATCAGGTGCTAAGTCGACAGCATTGTGGTACTACCAGAGCTGCATCGAGTTGCTGCAGGATCATAGATGGGACTCACAACAGATCGATGTCTCTTATGATGAGACGCTACAGCTGCTTGTGCACACAGCAGAGATGCTATCCGCTGAGGGCAAAGCCGAAGAAGCTTTGAGTCTACTTGACGAGACTTTCTCCCATGCTCACTGTTCTGCAGACCAGACCCCATCGTGGATACTAAGAGGCCAGATCTTTGCAAAGCAAGGCAAATTCGAAGACGCCTTCGCAAATTTAAAAACCTGTCTTGTAGAGCTCGATGTCCTTCTACCACCTACAACATGGGATGAGTGCGACATCGAATTCAAAAAGCTTGAATATCGCTTACGCCACATCGATCGCGCAGAACTTCTCGCACGACCTCTTAGTGAAGATCGAAGAGTCGTTGCACGTGGCACAATCCTGGGCGAAGCCCTGTTAGCGGTCTACTGGTATGACGCTCTGTTTTGGTATCAACTTGTCATTGCTTATGTCAATGCTCACCTTGAGCATGGTACCTTCGTCCAAGCTGGTCTAGGCTATAACATGCTAGGCGCGGTAGCTATCGGACGGTTCAAAGATGTGGAATTAGGTCTCATGTACGGTGAGATCGCTCAGGAATACTTTACACTTTTCGATGACGCCTGGACGCGAGGACGAGGCTGGACACTCTACGCCTTGTTCACTGGACATTTCCAGACTCCAATACGGAACCATCTTCCAATTCTGGAGAATGCTCTGGACTACTCACTTGCTTCTGGTGACAGGGTATTCAGCATTCTCAACATTGGCGCAACCGCACTTTACAGTTTTTGGGCTGGGCAAGACATGGCTGAGATAGAAGCATTCTGCCATGACGGCCCCGAGGAGTTCGCAGATTGGGAGAAAGAGACCCGTGGTGGTACCCTGATCTTAGCAACGAGACAGCTGGCGCGTGCTCTCCAGGGCAAAACTGGCATAGGAAATGTGGGGACTGTTCTTGACGATGAGCACCACAACCAGAAAATGTGGACACAGCAACTAACAACAACCGCGGCGAACGTGTCTCGGCCGCGGGACCTCTATGCCACCATCACGCTATTGGCTTACTATCTCTTCGGTTATCACGACTATGTGGTGACCCTCGGAAGAGAACTTGCGGACAAAACCCTCAAAGATCTTTGGTCTCATAGAGCAGCCGCCGCCGCCAGGTTCTGCCATGCTCTCTCCTTGATCGCCATGGCGAGGGAAGTACCCGTTGAAGGCCGTGCAGCTCTAGTCGAAGAGGCAAAGGCAAACAAGCAATTCATTGACAACTGGGGCAGCGTCAACGATGTGAACTACTTCGCATGGTCTAAAATCCTTGCCGCGGAGCTTGCTGACGTTACTCACGTCTACTACGAAGCTATCTCTAGTTACGAAGCTGCAATTGATCATGCTCAAGTTCATGGCTTTGCCGTTGAAGAGGCGCTTGCGATTGAGTTGCAAGCAGAGTTTTTACTTGCTCGGGGCTCGAAGCGTGCCGGGAAAGTCATGATCGAAGAAGCCATTGCGGCATGGAATCGTATCAACGCATTAGGCAAGGCTAGGCATTTGTTTGACAAGCATGAATGGTTATTGAAGACTGCTACTACAGCCAGAACTTCAAACGCTGCCACTCAGACAAGTCCCAACATTACCGCCCTTACAGTGGCAGAAGAGAGTGGTGAGCATAACAAGAAAGAATACACCCAGGCGTGGATGCAACCGAAGACAGAATCTCCGAGCACTGCAATACAAAATGTGCCTGGCCTCGGGCTTGACATCCTTGATCTGACGTCTATATTGGAGTTTTCAAGGGTCATCAGTTCGGAACTGCAGATTAATGCACTCTTGACAAAGATGACTGGTGTTATACTCGAGTCTGTTGGTGGTCAAGCAGAATTCTGTGCTATAGTCACTGACCCTGAGGATAGAGGATGGTGTGTCGCAGCCAGTGGTAACCATGAGGATGGTGTCAGGATATACCCTGACGGCATTCCCCTTGCCGATGTTGATGATCAGGCAGCTCAACACATTACACATTACATCTTGCGGACCCGCGAAACAGTCTTCATCAACAATGTCCTCGAAGATGAGCGCTTCAACAATGTCAGTGATGCTTACCTCGCACGAAACCCTACTGGCCGAGCCATCATCTGCATTCCAATCATCCAAGCGGATGATCTCATGGGTGTCATACACCTCGAAGGCAGACCCAATGCTTTCACGCAGCGAAATATGGTTGTGCTCGATCTTTTGTCAAACCAAGTAGCTATCTCGATGGGAAATGCTCTCCTATATCGAAAAGTGCGCAAAGTCAGTGCATCCAATGCAACTATGGTTGAGTCGCAGAAGCACGCTCTTGCTGCAGCCCGAGAATCGGAGGGAAAGGCGAAAAGAGCTGAAGAGGAAGCGTTACGAAGCGTCAAGCTCAAAGAAGAAGCTGCTAGGGCGAAGTCTATCTTCTTGGCTAACGTGAGCCATGAGTTGCGAACGCCGCTTAATGGTGTTATTGGCATGTCCGAGCTGCTCAAAGGAACGACCCTCGACAAGGATCAGGAAGGATATGCCGACAGCATTCGTGTCTGTGCTGATACTCTGCTTACCGTCATCAACGATATCCTGGACTTCTCAAAGCTTGAAGCAGGCAAGATGCAGATGTTCACTGTACCTTTAAACGTCAAGGAGACAATCACAGAGGTCGTCCGAGCTCTTGCCTATACAAACCAAGAGCATGGCCTAGAAACTATTGAAGATTTGGAACTCGATGAGGGCCTCGTTTTGGGCGACCCAGTGCGGCTTCATCAAATATTCATGAACCTTCTTAGCAATGCTTACAAGTTCACGCCGAAAGGCTCTGTCACTGTTAAAGCACGGAAAACATCCGAGTCCAAGGACAAGATCAAGGTCACGTGTTCGGTTGCGGACACCGGTATTGGCATTACCGAAGAGCAGTTGACAAGGCTCTTCCAACCATTCTCTCAAGCTGACTCGTCGACTGCGCGATCATACGGCGGAACTGGTCTCGGTCTCAGTATCTGCAAGGCCATGATTGAGAACGTGCTCGGGGGCAAAATATGGATAGAGTCCAAGTTGCAAGAGGGCACCACTGTATTCTTCACCCTGACATTCAAGAAAGCGCCCAAGGACAGTATTGCGGGTGATATGACGATCCAAGCTAAAGACCCCGACCCCATGGCCAACTGGTCTCACGCCACAACCCCTGGCGAGGAGATCAAAGCAAGCTTCTGCAACCTTAGCAAAGTGCCGAGAGATCAAATTCGTGTGTGTATTGCTGAGGATAACGCAATTAATCGTAAGATCGCAATTTCCTACGTGAAGAAGCTCGGCTTCAAGTGTGAGGCTTTCGAAGACGGCAAGCAGGCATATGAAGCGTTGCAAAAGCGAAGCAAGGAAGACAATCCATTCCATTTGGTGCTCATGGATGTTCAAATGCCTGTTCTAGACGGTTATGAGGCGACCAAAGCCATTCGAGCAGATCCCGATCCGACCGTGCAGCAGGTTCTTGTCATCGCAATGACCGCTTCGGCTATCCGCGGGGATAGAGAGAAGTGTCTGGAAGCAGGAATGAACGATTATCTCGCCAAGCCGGTCCGACAAAATGCTCTCAAGGCCATGCTGGATGAGTATCTCAGCAACGCAAAGGTAGCCGCCTCGCCACAGGTGAACGGAAAGACTCTACCTGGTGACAAGGTACACGGCATGACAGACGGAGGTCCAAACAAACTCATCACTAGTGGCGACGCGGGCATCGAAGACAAGAACGACGGCGAATCCAAGAACAGTCGTCCCGTGATGCGCACCAAAGAATCGTCGAGAACGGGGAGGTTAAGTGAGAGCACCAACACCACTAGAAGTGCTAGTCCGCCGAGCGGCAAAAGGCAGACCGACGAGTTGGGACGTATCAGTAAGGAGGATATTTCACCCAAGACAATTCGCGACGTGGGCGTGAGCGCTCCGCAGACAGAGCAGAATGGCGACGCACCCAAGGGCTAGCGGCCTTTTCGGTGGTGATAACGATCCGAGAAACCAGAAAAAGCGCACGGCGTATTGCCGGCTACGACGAGATGGTGAATGGACGTATTACGGTCTGATTGTATGGACCATGTGTATAGTATACCTACGATGTATTCGCATGGCGTCGAGCAGACGAGCGGGAAAAGTAAAAGTCGAGCTCGGCAAAGCGTGGATGGACAGAACCGCTAGACCTGGAGGTCGCAGGGTCGGTGGGGTTTTAGTGTTGTATGATCAATAGGTTTTTTATATTTGCGGAAGAAGGGAAGCAAAACACTTGTTTTCTTGTCTGTAGATTCGTCGGAACGACTGACTGCGTTCGGTTTTACGGTACAGTCATTGCTATGCTATGCTATGCTATGCTATGACTATGACTCGTTGCATCAAAACCAACCGGTCGATGGGCATTTATCGATGGCCTCCTTTTCTTCCTACAGGTCCGTCTTACTGCGTCGCCAACGCCCACGCGATCCCGCCGCCAAACATGCACGCGACGGTGACGAAACTGCTGATGCTCAACGTGCTCATGCCGCTGATGCCGTGGCCGCTCGTGCACCCGCCCGCCATGCGTGCGCCCATGATGCTGGCGAAGCCGCCCAGCAGCGCCGCGGTCGGTCTTGTGCCATCCGAGCCCAGGACCGAGGGGAGAGGGGTAAAGTGCGCGACGAGGCGGGCGCCCAGCATGACGCCCGTGGCGAAGATGATGGACGTGTAGGAGGATGTCGGTGGTGGGGAGGAGGAGTTGGGTTTGGTGGTGGTGGTGGCGGTGGTAGACGGCGCCAGAGACCAGAATAGTTTGCCTAGGTCTTCGTACGCGGAACTCACGCCGAGGGTTTTGCGCGTCAAGAGGATGGAGAGGAGTTGTGAGAGGCCGATTAGCGTGCCGCCTGCTAGGGGGCTGAGTGTGGAAGTGGTGGAAGAGGTGGAGGAGGAGGAGTGATGCGACAGGTGGGTGGTGGAGGATATGGCGAGGAGGAGGAAAATGGCGTAGAGGATCGTGCTTTGGTTCTGCGACAGGCAAGTGGTGGACGAGAGGGTAGGTGGGACGGCGGTTTTGGAGGCTGTTGAAGATGTGAGATACGGCGCTGCCTTCACGAAGACGACTCCGCCTAGCAGGCAGCCCAGCGCGACGTAGCGGCCCGAGGGCATGGAGAGGGCGAGTTGTACGAGCCCCGTGCCAGGGCAGGCGCCCGAGAGGGCCATGCCGATGCCCTGTAGGAGGCCGCCGAGGATGTTGGCCGAGTAGCGGTTGAGGAAGGAGGAGGAAGAGTTTTGCGAGATGAAGGCGAGGGAGGAGGGTTTGCGGGGTGAGAGCGTGGCGTAATTGGTGCTGTTGGCAAGGTAGATGAAAACTGTGGAGAGGAGGGAGGCTGTGAGGAAGATGCTGGCCATGTGGAAGTTCGTCAGGCGCATTTGGGATAAGATCAGGGAGGGGTTGTAGATGGTGGAGAGGGTCAGGGCGCTGCCGAAGAGGGCGCCGGAGAGGAGAGATGGGAGGGATTGGGCCAGATGGGAGGCCGTCGAGGGAGTGTTGGTGGACATGGTGGATTGTGGTTACTCAGGGGGGGAATGGTTAGAGGGACGAGGTAGTGTTGTGTAGGACCAGAACGTGTGAGCGAAGTATATGCTCGCGTACTAGAGAGAGCGAGTTGATATGTAAAGGATGTCAGAAGCTATGGTCATGGCTGCTATGGCACAGCAAGGAGTGTGACATGTCCAGCACCGCTTGCTCACAATGTGTTCGCCGTCTTCATGGACATCCTCTTGGACCCCGAGATGACAAAGCGGCCTTCAGAAATAGTGGCGACCGAGGCAGTGATCAATCATGAGCCGTTGGGGGTTTCCTCATCTTGGCAACGGTACGTACCTTCGCCGTCTTCGGCGTCTATCACCATGAATCGCGGTGGCAGGTCGGCGACCTAATCTCCCTTCTATCAACTGAAGACGCCGAATATGATGGCCGCGAGATCATGGTAAGTGTTGTCAAGTCCGGTAATGACCAACCTGGTCGTTGCCAGCGGTGACTGGATCGGTACCGAGCTTTGAAAGGCTGCCCAGTGCGGCCAGTCGCCGTTGCCGATCATCTTGATGGTCCCCGAGCACAACGACAGACGCCGAAGTGAAGTGGTTTGGTTCGTATTGTGTAAGCAGTAATCTTTTGAGGTTATATAGAAAATTGTGGAAGCGACCAAGAGTACAAGTGCATCTTAGAATGTACATTGTCTCTGAATTCCAATCCACAAGGCTTGGACGCCTAACGTGTTTGGGGGCCATGACAGGGATCATGGTACAAGCATCTTCCACCATGTGTAACAAGTTAACAACAATAATTGAAAGAACGTGATATCATGTGCCCTAACATAGCGCACGCTATTCGTTATGCTATAGCGTACACTACCATGTGAACCTTCCATACCGCCACGCTATGCTAGATTCAAGTCGTCATGTCTCCTACGCCCAACGCCTACAAGTGAATCTAGTGCAGAGAACCATGTCAGAACGCTTCCTATGCGCCGACTTGCACTTCGCCAGCCCTCTGAGCCCCACCAGCGTCTTGACCTTCCTCAGGTAACAGCTCAATCTGTCTGACCAGGAAACTCTTCTCATCCAAAAATTGATCATCATCCGTCCTTGCCTCTAGGAAGGTCGGAAGGAACCTCAATAGTCTCCCCCTGTTCTTGACAAGAATCTTCCTTACTTCATCGCTCTTGTTTGGGTTCGCCACAAATACCTTGAAGACGTGGAATGCTTCGTATTGTACCATTTTACGGTCATCTTTCAACAGGTTCATGGTTAATTTGAGGTTGTCGCCCGACGCAACGTAATTGGTCATGACAATGTAGTTGGAGCGATCGAGCAAAACTTCGCCAAGTAGCTTGATAGACTGACGTTTGGTGACGTACGAGGGGGACAACAGAAGGACGGGGTTATAGTATGAGGTGAAGAAGAGGGTGTAATTCGTGGCGAGATACTGAGACACGAGATTTTTGTGCTTGGTTAACAGATCCTGTAAAGGTCAGCTTGTGAAGTTGGAAATGCGTGGGGAGAGATACTCTGAACGTAGTGAAAGCATCAGCGCTGACTTCGAAACTGCCTTTATTGATCCAGTCGAAGAACCTCCAGAAGATGCCTTGGCCAGTCTGTTTTCGTCCGACATCAACATCTTTCAATTGTACGGCTCTTTCGCCTGCTTGGGACTCATCGTATAATATGACGGCTGCAATGGTATCATAGGCCAATGCTTGTCTTAGTATTGTGCCACAAGGCATAGCACTTTTCGCATCATCATAACCTTTGCATAGCTCAACAATTATTTCCGGCCGCTGAAGGACAAGGTATGATATTGCAGACGGATCCCCTGACGTGGAACCGGCAGGACGCCATCGAAGAATGTGGGAGAAGATGATCTGGCAATCTTTGCGTGCTTCGAAGGGTAGGAGTCGTATGCTTCGTGCGAGGTCGTAAAGGATGTCTTCTTGTATAATACACGAGACAAGCTGGTGCACTTGTTCCGGACTGCACTCGACTTCTGAGCAGCCATTAGTATAGAAGGCATGTTACAGGAAAACGCTGACGTACCTGGCGTGCCTTGTACAATGTGCTTCATCTGCGACATGTGCTTCGCTACATCTTCTTCTACCTACGACCCAGTCAGCATCAAGGCGACTTAGAGCAGGGAAATTCTTGCCTTGGAGGTTGTCTGAGGCTCGCACAGTTTCTGTAACAGTTCTTTCAGGGATTTTGCGATCTCGGTAGGCTGTTTCTGCCGTCTGCTGCCGCCAAAGAGGAAGGCCATTTCGGCAGCAGGCGAACAGGGCGTACAGCGCTAGTGTAGGACTTAAAACCGGAGCTACACAAAGACGCCTCAAGTGTATTGCAAGACCAATCTTCACCCTTCTGCGTTTAAAGCCTACCTTGGGATCCTGGAAGCGTTGTGGTAAATGCGGAGTCGCAAGCCTGTCAAAGGCAGTGTCTCTTTCGAGAATGGTCGAGATGGCAACCGCATGCGCCAAGGCAGTCAAGATCGACAGGGGCCGCCGTTCCAGAATCGTGTTTCAGCCTTGCAGGGGTGGCAGACCTCGGGACAGATAAGATAAGATAATAACAAGACGAAGTGCTGTGGTGCAGAGGCCATCCCATACATTCGTCCTTTTGCAACAGTGTTTTGGGCTCTCTCTCCATGGATTTGGTGTCACCGGTAGAGGGATCCTGAGTAGAGCTCTTTTCTTCACTATCCAAGCCTACCTTGACGACTTCAGTTTCTCTTCTACAATCCTTGCCACCATCTTCTCCAACACCGCAGGTGTCCCACCTCCTTCAAGACCCTCGAAATACCCCTGGACACTCTTCTCGACATACTTCCCTACCACGTCAATCTCGACATTCACACCGTCCCCTGCCTGTTTCTTTCCCATCACCACCTTCTCTTGTGTGTACGAAATTAACATGATTTCGAACCAGCCCTCACCGTCGTTAACATTCGTAATCGTCAAACTGGCTCCATCAAGAGTTACGTAGCCCTTTTCCACAATGTACTTCAGTACCGCCTTTTCTCGTGGGTTTAGCCGGAACCTGAATGAGTTGCCATCGGGAGTCACGGACGCAATCGTTGCAATAGTATCCACATGTCCCTGTACAAAATGTCCGCCCATGCGCGTGTCTGCGCTTACGGCCCTTTCAAGATTAACCCTGCTTCCTTGCTTCAAACTGCCCAAGTTTGTGCGTCGTAAGGTTTCAGGCGCTACTCCCACTTTGAAAGCGTTCTTGTCGAACTCCGTGACGGTTAGACAAGTCCCATTTATGGATATCGAGTCGCCGAGTTTACAGTCGTCGAGGATGTCCGAGCAATCGGAGATGGTCAGAGAGGTACCATTTCCGCCGGTAACGGACGGGTCGAGGTCGGTGAGGTTCGTAACGGCTGAAGGAGGGAAGTCATGTCATCAGTGTTGTACATTCGGAAGGACAGGAGCTTGCGGATCTGCACTCACTGCCAATCGTTTCAACAAGGCCTGTAAACATGATTGTAATGTGTTTAAAGATCGGTATGGAAGGTGTAAGATGAGGCAAGCAGGAAGATTTATGAAACTGGAAATCGAATAGTGTAAGCATGCGCATGCAAGTGTCGCAGCCTTGTCGAAGATGTCATCAATGTGTCTTGGCGGGGCACCCAGACCACCTACCTAGTAGCACAGTCAGGGTACTAGTTCCTCGGATCAGTGTTGGAGTAAGTCTCCACGCTAGTTATTTACGCAATCGCGGCGGCCGTCATTATAAAAACTTACGGCCAAGTGGCCCTAACGAGACGTGGCTTGTAAGCGTTAATTTAGGCGTACTGTAGTGTTGCCCTGAACTTTCAGCACACGCTAATAACAAAACATTACGTGTTTTTACGTCACTTGGCTCATAACGGAAGGTTTCACGAATGCGCAACGAATCACGAAGCTGAAATAAGTAGTTACCATATAAGTATGTAATCTCGGTATACCCGCACGATTGAAGACCATCTGAGCATTATATGTTGATTAGCAACGCAGTCTGAGCAAGGCATTGCGCCATAGAAACTGGTCTGGCACCATAGTCGCTAACGCTGGGCATACTAGGAACGGGTGAAGGGTGTTTAAAGAACAACACGCGCACAAGGCAGAAGTCGAGCGACTTTGGTTCCTGTCTCGGATGTAGGAGGGAATATGGCGCCACATCAGAGCAGCGCGGTTACCAAGCTACACATCCAGCAGGGGATTGTCTCTCGGTCTACTTGAAGGGATGGTCCAGACGTTAGCTAATACAAACATGAAAAACCATGTTCGGTAATGGAAGAACTGTTATGTCCGAAGTTGATGAACGTGCACAACATGGCGGTGGTAGTGCACCTAAGGTCTCCATCGTGTGATCGAAGGATATTTATATAATTATGATATACGGCCTTTTCCTTTGCATGACCCGCGTAGTCGTGATTGTCACAACATGGTCTGGAAGATGTCAAGAGGAGCTTCAAGAAGTCGAGGGCTCATGCGGCGGACTCGGAGTGGAGTGCCAGTGGCTCTTTGTCGGCGCCAAGACTTTCCGCTGCT
>Ga0066648_10001325_pt1 | contig 13771 bp, 5 predicted proteins | sample CryGeyCG12114_NA_FD_59537 | JGI IMG/M metagenome (GOLD analysis project Ga0066648, IMG submission 59537) | Groundwater microbial communities from aquifer - Crystal Geyser CG19_WC_8/21/14_NA | ecosystem: Environmental > Aquatic > Deep subsurface > Groundwater | place: USA: Utah: Grand County... | reverse complement strand
ACCCTTCTCTGCAAAAAGAAGGAAGGGTGAAGGAAGGGTAACTAAAACGCCCAGCTATGACCTAGAGTCTATAAAGGCTTATTTTGAGTGTTCATCAGATTGATGCCCATTGTGCATTGCGCATCAATCAAATGAGCTCTATTTACTTCAATCTATTGAACAGACACTGCTTCAAAATTTAAAGGCACTCAATCAATTTGTAGTCTATGGAATGCACGTTTCAAAATTAAGATAAACACAATAATATCACAGAAATTAACAAAGTGATTTTGGTATGACACGGTCGATGAATCACAAACACACACGAAAAAATCAAACTGTAAAAATCACTTAAGGTTAAAACAGATCAGCAATTAGAGACTAAGAGTTTGTTGACATTCCACAAGGGCTTCAAATTCCAGCTACCGGGTTAAGTGAAAAGACTTTACAGAATGTGATGCGAAGGTGGGGATAGACGTGATGACTACTTTAGGTGACATAATGATTGTTGCGCTCATACCGTTGTTCTCATTTCGAGGCAATCATTTCGTTGTTAACTCATTTTGTTGCACTTTTATCATTGTTGACTCACATTATTGTTTTTTTCATCGTTGTACCTATAATTGTTGAATTTGTTATCATTGCATGCATAATTCATATATGTTATATTTTCGCTCTTAAATTCGCCGACCACAATCTAGAAAGGGAAAGTGTTTAGAATAAACCGAGAAATTAGGGATTTCTTGAAAAAGATTGCGTATACCGTAGAATTCGTAGACTGGTCAAATAGTGATTTGTATTTTAATTCATAGTCAGCCCTTTGAATGATCATCCAATTCACCGAAGAGCTAAAAAAAAACAGAAGCATGAAATCGTAATTGGAAAAATTGCAAACAAAACAATGGCTGCAACGATAAGAGTGGCAATGATTTGAGTCAACAGTGATAAAAGCGCAACCATATGACAATGTGAGCGCAACGATGATGTGGCCCCCTACTACTTGAGAACTCTTTTATTCAATTTTTTCTCCCATTGTTCAGGAATTAGGATGCATTTTTAATTTAAATCTCCAATTTCCGAAAAAAATTACAGTTATTTTTATGCTGGGACGTTATGCACATTCAGCTTTAAGTTTTTATTCTTTGCATGTACCGTACTGATCAGCCAATCAAATCATTTCATGGAAAAAACCAATTTTCACAAATATTTGCTTTCAACGCAACAATCTGCAAACGTTATCTTTTTAACCGATATCGTTCAATGTGTTAATAAGTGAAATTTTAGTTTAATTTTTGTGTTTAATTTTTAGGTCAACCGAGAATACAAATAGAGAATAGAAGAAAGCAAATTGAATGATATATTATAGATATAATGAAATTATGCCAGCCCAAAGATTTTGCATGACTAGTGATGTGCTGGGATTGTTAAAATCTAGGTTAACTGTGAACAAGAGCCTCACAAATAGAATGATGAATGTTCCGTAAAATCGAATTATACGACTGTACTTATTTGTAATATTTTTTTCGGAAAGAAAACTGACAAGTAGCTTCAGATGAACTCAGTGGAGGATGAGTTGTTGCATAAGTGAACGAAATCAAAAATCTTCATATTCTACAAAATAAAGAAAACCTCTGGATATTTTTACAGACATAACAAGCATAGTTTAATTTTTTTGTTCTGCCCTGTTAAAGTTATGATGAACAAACATGAAAATTCTGTAATATAATATTGAGATTTCATGTACATATAAAAATATTATTCACAAATATCCCTAAGAGACAATAGTCAATAGCTATCTTTTTCTCCTATGTGACGGGGTCTGTTGACACCAAACATATATTTTAGGTGAATAAGAGTGATCTAATGCTAATTAAAATATAAATTTAATAAGATTGACACCCAACTCTCTAATTTTGGGGTATAATTTTCTGTATTTATTAAAATCAAACTATCAAAAGAATAAATTCTAAATAAATTCTAAAATATTAAAAGAAAGAAGAAATTATTGAAGGCACTCCGCAAAAATATATTAAAAATACTTTTTTTTATACAAGCATTACTGTTCGTTTCAATGAAACACGGAGTTCTTAATGTTAAATTGGCTATCTAGGCTTGTTAGATGATCACCGTGAAATAAGGAAATTGCGTGAGAATTGCCTGGACAACCAAAATATGTTTAAGGTTTTAAGTCCCTATGATGAAATTAAGACGAATTTATTATTATTATTTATTATTTATATTTTGCTCAATGATAAAAAAACTCTGCCAAGTAATTATTGAAAAAAGTTACTCCGTAATTCATTGAAACGGACAGTGACAATACAAAAAATTTGTGATTGCTAAATTTGGTTCTGAGTCTATGCAACAAAGCTACTAATTTGAAACTTTTAAACAAAGGCGAAATTCAGTTCATCCGAATGAAAAGTTCAAAGCTTGGATTTCGAACTTAATTGAGCTTCCCGGCAGCGAAATTTTTTTTTCGTTTTTCGAGAAGGCCAAATACCCTGAGAATATAATCTCCATGACAATACATCACTCCACAGATTGGGAAACCGATCGTTTTCTGCTCAGTCTTTTCGTCATTCCTGCCGATTTATGCGGTGTTTCGAATCGCTCAATTTTATCGGCATCTAAGCTGCTGGATTTGATGTGCCAATCGGAAGAAATTGCTGCCGCAGGCTGCTCATCTGATTTTGGAACATTCAGTGCTAGGGATGATGAAGCATCTAATTTGTTGATACTGAATATTTTCAGTTTGCATTTTTTGGCGTTGATTTCAGCATCTAAGGCAGCTAATTTGCTATATCTGGTTTCCTTCAGATTTTCTACCAATTTTAGATCATTCTGTTTCGTTTCTAACAGATTTTCCAGGGTTTTTAGATCGTTCTGTTTCGCTCCTATCATTTTTTCCACAGTTTTTAGATCGTTCTGTTTCGCTCCTATCATATTTTCCACAGTTTTTAGATTGCTCTGTTTTTCCACATATTTTAAGCTTTCTATCTTCTTTGTGATTTCCCTAAGCTCATGTTTTGCATCAAATATATTCTTGATAATTTTTTCTTGCTTGAATGTTTCAGTTCGAATTTTCTCTTCCGTCTCTCTTTCAACTTTTTTTGCAGCAGCAATTAATTTTTGAGCTTCTCTTACCCGATTTTCAGCTGCAGCAATTAATTTTTTTAATTCTGTTACTCGATTTTTACCTGCCTCCACTTCCTTTTCAATTTTTTCCCGTGTGTTAACAGCCAGTTCGATTTGTTTCGTTATCCTCGAGAATTTTTCCCGTTGATTTTGGTTTTTTGTTTTCAAGGAATGAAGGAGGTTTTTATTCTTATCGGTTTCTAAAATATTGTCTTGGGGAGGAATCGCTTTCTCTTCGTTTTGTCTCTTAGCTAAAAATTCTTTCTCACATTGTTGTCCATATTTTAGAGATTGATCTAGGCTCCAAATAATGGTTGGTGGCAATTCAGAGAATTTCACCTGAGTCAAATCTCTCCAGCAAAGTTGTCTTTGAAGGATTTCGTTGGCGTTATATTTCTCATATTGTGGTCCACTGATTCTTTAAATAAAGATTCAGCATCAACTGAAATTAATGAATCAAGCATACAAAAAGAGCGACCAACCAAGAATTTACCTGTAATCATTCAAATCCAGAACTTTCTGATCCCTGAGTGATTCATAAATAAAAATCGGTGAGAACGTGTCCGGAGGCACAGCATATTCATGTGTTGGATAGTGGTGAAAATATTCCAGGTCCAAAATTCGAATGCAGTAAAAATCTTCCGTTTCATCTTGTGCTACCACTCCACCGGCCGACTGCAAAATGCAGAAAGGCAGTTAGACTTATAGACAATCGATTATGTTGGTTATCATCAGGCGATAAATAAAATTAATAACAACTAACCTGGATGAGTTTTTCCAAATTACCATGCCAGGGGTGCTTCGGAATAATGGAAAAGACAGAGGAATGTCCACTAGGATTTTTGGGATTGTAATTCAACCAAAATTGGGACCGATCGACAACCACGAGTTCCCCGAGATATTCAAACGTGGGCAGTTGATTTCTGGACGTGTCCCTCATTTTTTGAGCTTGGGGATTCATCACTCCTGCTGTCGGGAAACAAATACAACAGACCGTTAACATACTCTGAAAACTAACAAGAGGAGTCTAAGGAACTAGGGATTAACAAACAAAAGTGAAATAAATAAATAAACTTACCAAACTCCAGGTAAATGATGCAAGAAAAGTTTACGATTCAATCGGGTTTTGAAATTTGACTCAATTTTAATCGCAAATTGCGTTTATATTAAAATCACTCGTGGAGTCACTCTGTCATGCATGAGAAAGAGCTTTCGGAAACGGAACAACGAACAGAATACGAAATAATAGTTTTCCGCCCAATGAATTCGAAATGCAGCAGGCAATTGCTGCGGTGTTTAAATTATACATGGCCCAGTGGCGTCTTAGTCACCCTACTTTGTTCGTTTGTTCCAGCTCCAGCACGTTTTTTTAGCACATTTATTATTCTGGGCTACACTAACCTAACCTAAGGTATAATTGTATTTGTAAAAGGTACGGTAAATAAGCTAAATTTGCTAAGCAGCGACTAAAATTATCAAACGGCAGTAATTTGGTACGTATTTTTTAGTATCGTGTAAAAACATTATTGAAATTACTCATAACGGAAGGATGACCTCGAAAATTCAGCCGTGTCAAATTTCCGACTAAACGGCCTAACAAAATGACTTGAAATTTTCCACACTTATGTAATCTAAAGTACTGGTGAACTGATTAGTTTTTGGACATGATTCGTTCATTATCTCATTTATATCCAAAAACTATGTTTTTTAGGCTTAAGTCAGAGTTTCCAGTAAGGTGGGACGACATATTTTTTCATGATGATGCACATTTAATAGAGCAAATAATGTAAATTGCCCAAATGTGACGATTATTTCAAACTGGTTATTTACTTTAGCCGCAATTAAGAAAACAAATCGAAAAATAAGGGTAAAATGAGTTAGTTTTGATGCGAGCGTTTTTTAAATGACGTGTCAGTTTCTCCTTCACGCTCTATTTACTTATATAAAACATATTACAAAATAATTTTTTTTTTGAAAAATAAACAAATGTTTATTCTGCATTCTTTATATATGCAATACTATATATACTCTACAGGCCTGTACACCCTGAAAATCATACTTCAGGCTTGTCCACCCTGAAAACCATACTGTACCGGCTTGTCCACCCTGAAAACCGTACTGTACCGGCTTCTCTACCCTGAAAAGTATACTGTTCAGGCTAGTTCACCCTGAAAACCATAATAAACAGCCTTGTCCACCCTGAAAACCATAATAAACAGCCTTGTCCACCCTGAAAACCATACTGTACAGGCTTTTCTATGCTTAAAAACATAGTGTACCGGCTTTTTCACCCTGAAAACCATACTATACAGCCATGTCCGTCCTAAAAACTATATTGTACAGGCTTGTCTACCCCTTGACCACACTGTACAGGCTTGTGTAAACTAAAAACCATACTGTACATAGTTTTTTACCCCGAAAACCATACTGTACAGGCTTGTCTAACCTAAAAACTATGCTGTACGGGCTTGTTCTTTCTGAAAACCATACTGTACAGGTTGTCCACCCTGAAAATCATACTCTACAGGCTTTTCCACCTCAAAAACCATACTGCACAAGCTTATCCACCTGGAAAACCATACTGCTTGTATATGCTGAAAACTATGGTGTACAGGCTTTTTCAACCTGAAAACTATACTGTACAGCCATGTCCGCCCTAAAAACTATATCGTACAGGCTTGTCCACCCCTTGACCACACTGTACAGGCTTGTGTACACTGAAAACCATACTGTACATAGTTTTTTACCCCGAAAACCATACTGTACAGGTTTTTCCGCTTTCAAAACCATACCTTACAGGCTTTTCTATCATAAAAACTATTTCACTCTGCCTTTTTCATACTGAAAATCAAACTGTACAGTCCCGTTCAACCTGAAAAACTAATAATTTCAGTTGTGGAGTGATTTTCTGGAGCAATTTTAGGGTGGTAATGTCCACCATGTCCAACCATCTAGATAATGTTTGCAAGTTTCCAAAAGATCTGAGATGTTTTTCTCAAGCTATGTATATAATGATATTAGATGTGTATATTTTAGTTAATAAAACAAGTTAAATACGATCTTAGTCTGTTTTTGAGATTTGTTTGAAAAAATTTTAGTCCAAAAGTTACGAATTCTTAAAATCTGCGCCGTACAACTCTCTGCAAGTGAGGATTTTCTTATACGTAGAACTAACTATTATTATTATACGTAGAACTATTACGTTACTATTATGCTTAGAACTGACGCGGATTTAACTAGTTCTAGCAAACTTTAGATTTCGCAAACTTTAATGCCGTTTTGTCACTTTTTAGCCCAACCAGGGCTTACAAAACCAATATATTTTCTAAAGTTGATCTTGTTTCCTTGAATAAAGTTGAAGTTGATCTTGTTAAAGTTGATGTAAAACTATTTACAGTTGACAGGGTTCTGTCACAATGTTACCGATTTTTGAAAATTTGCGTTTCATAAAACAATATAATACATTTCACTATGACAGAGAAAATCATGACATTTACAGAAGTTTTTTTGCAGTCGTCATGAGCTTGATTTCACAAAATGCCACGGTAATGCAAAAACCTTGCAATGTCACTATTTTTGTGATCGGAGAATACACCCCTGTAAAGCACTTACATTCCGCATTTTTAATCACATTTCAACTGGTTTTTTTGCATTGTACGATCATCAGATATGTTTGTTACATGATTAAAAAATTTCAAAGTGAAACATGCTGTGAATATGCAATGTAAGGATGAAAAAAAGTTGAGCGGCCCCTGATTTACTGTAAAGTACTGATTGCCAAGGTTAGTTGCTACAAATGTAAAGCTTTTGTGACAGTGCGTCATTTCAGTCGAAAATTTGCAAAAACTGTATGAAACACTGGTCACTGTAAAGTGTCACGGTATTGACCTATGTCAGCTGTCATCCTGTCAACTATAAATAGTTTTATGAAATAGGCCCCCAGGGCTTACAAAACTACTATATTTTCTAAAGTTGATCTTGTTTCCAGTCGAGCAGTTCAACTGGTTTTCATGAAATTTCGCATGAGTGTGTGTTCTCGGTATGTAAATTCCCAGACTTTTTGTTGTGATTAGATAAAAGCTGAGCGCATGGCATTCCATCCATCGATAGTTATAGCTACGAATGTAGGTTCTCAAATCTTGTTTTAATTCAAAACATTCTGAAACTTTCTCTTAGCAGATCTTTAAGCAAACATAAAGTTACAGAACTTTTGATAAAAACTAGATCTGAGGAGACAAAAAAGCATTCTTCAATCACTTAAAATTCAGTCTTTGTCTTTGTTTCTCATGTTGACCCTGTGACCACGCTACAGTTCAAACATATTGACCAAATTTAGCATGAATATGTGTTTGGGCATGTTATGGTCCCCATTTTGTTTCGTCATGATCAAAGCAGAAGTGAGCACATAGTATTCAATAAACCTCTAATTTCACCCTTAACTCTTAGATTGGCTACGGATCCATGTTCTCAGATCTTCAACCACCTCAAAACACACTAAAACTTACTGCTAATAAAAAACATGCCTGCAAAATTTCAGAACTTTTGATAAATATACTAGGTCTAAGAAAAGCATTGTGAATTCTAAACTTAAGTTTTACAAGGTATTAGACATAATTTAGTGTGTCAACCCTTTTAATTTATTGATGCGTTCATAATCTCTAAGTGGGCTCAGGCAAATTGTAACTGGCAGAAATTAATCATCGTTAAAAAAGTCCGCCTACAATCGCCGTATTTTAATCTTGAAATTTTGGGCACACACAAACACAAACCAATGTACGCCAAAAATAATATAAAATAATAAAAACAATTATCCTTTTTTTACAAAATACATGTACAATGTCAGTAAGTGTAAACTAAAATTTCACTTACAGTTACGAACAAATTTTTGTATTTAGTTAAAACTAAAAGACAAAGAAACGTCGATTTTGATCCAAAAACACAATGAATTCTGCCACCGAGACCCTCAAATTTATATGAAGGAAAGTCGAAATTGACATTAGGACCAAAATTGGTGATGGAACGTGTAAGTTTATACTATAATAAGTTCATATAATACAAATATAGACGATTTTCAAGATGAGAGATTACATACAAAAACTTAAAACTAGAAAAACCGAGCGTCTAATAAAATTCAATCATAGCGTCTTCAAGAGCCAGTCTGTTGCATTTTTGTAAGTTCACTAGTGATTGCCACTGAGTTATCAAAAGCTCAGTGAATTTCAAACTTTCGTAATGACTATTGTCTTGTTTAAGTTTGAAAACTTCCTCCAATGTCCCTATACATGTTTGAAGAAAAGGAACACATACTTTCTTGTCTTGAAGAAGCTGGAACCAATCCTTGAAAGGAATCTTAGTGCCCTTGATAAATTTTTTCTCTTTACTTGGTCCTAAAACTGAACACACAAGCTTGACAAACTCCACAGTCAACGTTGTCGAAAGTTTTTCGAAATTTTGAAACTGATTCAAGGAAGCAATCGTTTTTGTTTTCAATAAAGATTCAAGAAAGCATGAAAAAGATTTAAAGTTTTTACCACGGTCACTGAAAACTTGACGCAACAAAAGAAAAGACAAATTTGCTGTAGGAACGGTGTTGAGCTGTAGAAACTTTGAAAACTTGACATTTTTCAATTTGAACTGGACTCCTAAATCTTTGAAAAGTAACAAATGGAGGTCCAAACTTCTCTCTATCAGAACGGTCCAACCAGGGTCAAGTTTCCCAAAAATAAAAGCAGAAATTATTGCTTCCACAACGTACATATCATGAATTGAGTTGAGTTTCCATGCTGATCCGTTGCTTACGCCTGCTTGAGTTTCCATAAAAACAAGAGAAGCGAAACGTTTGAATGTTCTCACACATGGAAGGAATATCTTCGAAATTTGTAAAAGTATTGCATCATTTCGCAACAGTTCTAATGAGCTTTCGGGTGTGATTGAGTACACGTCCAGCCAAGTCCTCAAAAAAGTTAATCCACGGTTCAATAAATGCGGCATACTTGTTCCATCTTTGTAAGGTTCAAATTGCACAGCAATTTCAATCCGAGCTGTCGCAGGTTCTCTACAAATATCTGCGAATTTTTCCAAAGTTTTACTTATTTCGTTATCGAACAGCAGTTGATCAAGTTGCGTCGTTTTACTATTTTGGAGGTCAAATAAGTTTTGGGACAAAAGCTCAATCAGTCGTTTAGTTATTTTAAAAGGTTTTTTGAAAACCTTTGATTCTCCTCTATGATATTGGTTACCCAATCTTGTGTAAAAAACCATATACTTGGAAATGGAATTGCTTGACTCGTTTCGGAAAACGCAATTTCCTAGGCCAGGCAGCAGAAAAGTATAATAGATCTGGTTCGGATCGCCCACTTTGTCTTTAATTGATTGCAACTTCCACATAGGAATCCCGCTGTTGACAGTGAAGTCTTTTGCCACATGCATCCCAAAAAAGTCCATTTGCTCAAAGTTCAAGAAGGGATATTTTAAGTGTATGTAATATCTTTCGGAATTTCTGAAAGACAAATTTTGTCCCATCTCCCTCATTACGATAAAATTCGAACCGGAAGTCGGGAAGCATCCAAATAGACCATAATTTTTATGCAGCGTTTCGAGCTTGTCAATAGTGTTTTTTGACAAACTACCTTCTAAATTGATGCCAAGTCGAGATATTTCATCTATACTTAGCTTTACGCTTTTCTCGATTATTTCATTGAGCACAAGCTGAAAGTTGTCAGCAAACTGGTCCCAGTCTTCTGGCTGAACTTTTATTTCGTTCCCAAAATTGAAACATTTCTTACTGACAGAATCGTCGGATAGTTTCTTCAAAGCAGCAATCGCGGCATTTTCAACTTGGATCCCCATTTTAAAAAATTTTAAATCTATGTAGAAGTATTTAATTTTTTTCAATTAAAATCGTAAATTAAATTAGGTTTGAATCGAAATCTTCCAGAAAAAAAGATGTACATGTCTTACATGCTTTATTCCATTTTCGTGTCGAGGTAAATACAGTTAGCAGCTCCATTCCATTGGCATTTCCCAGCTTAACTTCGTAACAGTAGTTTTGCGAGCATAAGGTTGATATGCATTTGTAGTATCCCGAGCTTCTGCATTGAACTTTTAGATCACTCAACATTCTAAACGGTACCCTTATCTTAATAGCTTTTAAGGTCGGTCCGCAAGTTATGATCCCGTCTAGTCTGTCTCTGTGTTTATTTAATAGTTTCGTTCAATATATATTCGTTTAATAGTAATAATTTTAATTCATGTAATAGGTTCAAAATATGTTTGCATATACTAGACAACTGCGAAAACAATAAACTGAGCTTCAGTCATCGTAGCTCATCTCCGGATCACATTTTGTTTAGCACTTCATTTGTTTGACTATAGGACAAGTTTTTAATTTTTGTTGTTCCAGAAGTTCTTAATTTTAAAAGAAGACAACTATTTTTGCGAAACAAATTAAAACATGATAGCAGATAATGAATGGCGGCAAAAAATAACTCAAGCACCTTGATTCAAAAACTTTGAGCACATAATTTTTGTAGGAAACAAAAAGATTTTTAAAGTCAAAAATGACTCAGCAGTCAATGTAGTTTTTAGTTTTTAGTATGACAATCTTGAAAAAATATCTAAATTATGACCATCAATTGCTTCGTTCTCGGTAGCAGCTCTCTGTAATATTCATTCTTATTTTTGCAAAAATACGTAAGTGAATAGGTCCGGAGGACGGAGTTGGGATTCTTAAGTTAGATAGAAGTGACCCTGAAAATCGGTGCAGTTGCCTTAAGTCACTACTTTTTTGAACTAGATTATTTCAAACTAGATTTTCCGTGAATCCCTTGATGTACAGAAAGAATTTTTTTGTTTGAAAATTTTATTAAAATTACGCTATTTAGTCTTTTTGCTTATTGACCGACACTTGATAAAAGAGCTAAGAAAAAATCAGTCAACAAAAAGTCATTCCTAGTAGGGCTCTGTTTAAATTTTTTTGACAATTGATAGTTTCTGGGTTCAAGGAGAGTGGTGGTCAATATGGTTAAAAAAGCCTTAAAGCTTCTAGAAACTAGCCAAATAGCCTTACGTAAATACATTTTTGAATTTTTGAAAATTTAGCTGGTTTGAAATCTTGCTAGTAAGATTGAGTCTGGCCATACGCCAGTGAGCCCGGCTTGTTAAATCAAGTTTCCAGGTTTTTTTTTGATCTTTTCTGAGTTTTGGTAGTTAAAGAAGTAAAAAATACGCATCGATGTTCGATGACAATATAAAATTCTCCACAGTAAAATATTTATCGACTTACATCTCCTGATAGGACATATTGAGGCTTTTTTGTTGAACTGGACCTCAGACGTAACGTGGGAAATTGTATTCGTGAACAATTCGAGGATTCACAATTTTTTTAACATTTTTCTTGGTTGAGCTAGTATCCAACAATTTTTAAGTGACACAACTGCACCAATTAAATCAAAATATGGAAATATTTATTTAGCGGTTGGTCGCACAAAACACAACGTACGTACACGTAACGTTTATTCTCCTTATTTAGACTTCAAACTTTCTAACTTGAAGTGTTGAATTAACCCAAGCTACACTCTAACTATTTTGTCTCTATCCATCATGACCATACCCTCTACACTACACCATAACGTAAACGGAGAAAACTTTGCCTTTCCGAAGATAGGATTAGAAAAAGTGAAACGGAAAATTTAATTGAAGAAAGAGGGAAATATTTTTTTATTGCTTGCGGGCATCATGAATACTAATCGATGAACTAACGCATTAAAAACATCAAAATTAAAAAAAAAAAAAAAAATCTCATTTTATAGCTTTTTGTTTTTTTTCATTATGTACATCACTCATCGTAAGTTTGCTATTCTGGTTAGGTTGATTGGTTGATGAATGTTACGGAAAAATACTGTTTGACGACAAAACCTTCCATCTAAAACAGCTGAACGAGGAGTTCACATATTCACAAATACAAGTAGTAGTAGAGATGTAATTTGTAGCCTTTTGCATATATTCGGTGACTGGCTTCCAATTACAATATTCAAGTAAATCTAGATTCGAAAATAATAAAACAGGTAAACATCCGACTGACAGGATAAATGCAACGACGCCGAAATTTCACAAAAGATTATAAGAGCATTTGAATTTATGTTTCACAGCTTAAGGCATTATCGGCATTCGAGTTAACCAGTATTTTTTTCGCGAATTTGGTAAACGCCTTTTATATCACCCAATATAATTGATCATCACACTCAGACTACAAATAAATTACCAGCCGAAATTGGAAAAGAATGGAATTTTTATAAAAATGTCCGTCAACGGTACAGGTCCCCACGATTAATTGTTAGCATCTAAACTCATTATTATTGTTAGTTTTCATGGCGTACTGCACGTGTCATTTGCTGATGAAAAAAAAATAGTTAAATAATTGTTATAACTTAATTGTCCTGCCAAGTTTAAGAAAATAAAAAAAGCGATATGTATGGCAAAGGTTGATCGCAACGTAAAAAATGCGCCACAGCGCGGTGACACAGCAATTTTGCCACTTATATGTATATTTGAGAAAAAAAAGGCTGTCTTTGCTAAAATTTTTAGTATTTTAATACAAATAAATTGTTTAACATTCTATTTAACAAAAATTATTGAGCTTGCTGAAAAAGTTATTCTGATTTTAGCAATTTGAAATTGCTTATTACTTTTTGCTGACCAATTGCTGTGGTTCATAACACTATTCATTGTTTGTCGCTGCAAAGCGTTGCGGAGCACAAAACTAGCGTACGTACGTGAATCGTTTGCCTATACAAGAAGTTTGCATTGACATTTCAGTGTTGCTCACGCGCTGTTGGATACGTTTCAAATAAAAGAACAAGTTCCTTTGAACCAAAAAACCAAAATGATATTCGTTGGAAATGGTGGTCTCTATGTTAGTTGCTAATTCGTACATACACACACACATACGGAATAGCGTCGATTATGTTATGTTGATAAAGGTAAAAGACACAGGTATATCCGCATGTTACTTAATGATTGGTTAGTAAATTAAGCAGGACATTTAGTAGTGTACGCGTCTTGCCATCGTAATTTTTGAGCGAGATTTATTTAGGAGTTTTTTGGAACTTTTTAAAGCGAGTTAAACATGAGCAAAAAAATTAGTAGTCGTATTGTTTTTGAAGAATACATTTCTCAATATGACACCCGTGAAAAGAATACAGAGTACTATTTTTGTATTTACAAACAAAACCAAATGTCTGCACATGGTATTAAATCTCAAGAAAATTCTAAATCTGCACGGTTGCAGCATACCTGTGAAACCTCAAAAATAGAGTCAGCCCTAAAATATAACTAATTTTAGTGATAAATATGACTCAGTTAAAGTAGTTTCAGTAAAACATTACTTCTATTGTTTTCCGAAAATAATGCTTGCCGATAATTAAGCATTCCGGTTTCCATGTATTCCGGATTTTATGCGTTCCAGACAAAGCTGGCCACTTTTCTTCAGAAGGGAGGGTTAGAAAAGGGAAGAGTGAAGGAAGGATTGGTTTTTTTCAAGCCAGAGTAAGGAAGGAAAAGGAAGGGCTGGTTCAAAAAATCCTTCTCAGAAGGAAAAAGGAAGGGCTGGTTCAAAAAATCCTTCTCAGAAGGAAAAATGAAGGAAGGTGCTGGT
>Ga0066648_10001323_pt1 | contig 13776 bp, 12 predicted proteins | sample CryGeyCG12114_NA_FD_59537 | JGI IMG/M metagenome (GOLD analysis project Ga0066648, IMG submission 59537) | Groundwater microbial communities from aquifer - Crystal Geyser CG19_WC_8/21/14_NA | ecosystem: Environmental > Aquatic > Deep subsurface > Groundwater | place: USA: Utah: Grand County... | reverse complement strand
TAAGAAGGAGAAGAAGAAGCGGTCGGAAGCAGAGCGCAAAGAACGCAAAGAAAAGAAGAGACGGCATGCAGTGGCCAACGGCCTGATCCCGCTCGAGCTCACCCTGGACGACGACTCGGATTCGAGCAACAATCCTACCCCACCTGGTGCGTCGACACCGAAGAAAGGACAGCCGACCACTGATCCTCTCCGGATATACAAGAGGTGTTGCCAACTGCGTGAGACCGCGGCACTCATAGTCATGAAAGAGCAAATATCGAAACCGTCAGCAACACTTGCCGAGGCCCCAGGCACCGTCGCCTCTATTGACCTGTCGGGAACCCAGTTGTCCTTGCCAGATATCCAGACCCTCGGTGACTGGCTTGCCGTCGTCCCTGTGAGGAGACTGATCATGGACGATTGCAACTTGTCGGACGAGGCTCTCAGAATCGTTCTGTCTGGCTTATCGGGCTGCAAAACTCAGGAACAAGCACGCGCAAATCGTAAACTCCCACGAAGCACTCCTGGGAACTCTCATGCTGAGCAAATGGGAGTAATCGAGAAGCTTTCCTTGAAGAATAACTCCGCTGTCTCTGCTCTTGGCTGGAGGCACATTGCCCTCTTCATTCACCTATGTCAGTCTTTACGCGCTATTGATCTGTCTGGCATTCCCTTCCCAGCAAGTGCGAGCGGCGATCTATCAAGGATCAGCACAGCCTCAACTGGTTTGACGAACTCGCAAGAGCTACCACCCAAAAGCAGCGATCTGAGCCAGCTGTTCGCTCGCGCTCTAGCCGAAAGGTTTGGAAGTCGCCTAGAAGAGCTAATACTTAGTGGTTGCAACCTTTCGACTTACACTGTTTCGGAGCTCGTTGAGAGCGTCATGAAATGCAGGATAAAGCGGCTTGGACTCGCGGACAACCACCTCGACACCGACGCACTCGCCCATATTGTTAGATACGTGAGTTCGGGCGTCTGCGAAGGTCTCGACATGGGTGGCAATGATCTCAACGGGCGTGGTCACCTACTAACCCAAGTGTTGGACGATAACAACCCATTATTCGCTGTGAGCTTAGCAGACTGCAACTTGGACGTCGAGGATCTGCGAGCAATTCTGCACCATCTCACGTCGTTGCGCAACTTCAAATTCATCGATCTTTCGAGAAACCACGCGCTGTTTAACGGCCCGAAAGACGTTGTGTCCCTACTCCGGCGGCGACTGCCACAGATGAGAGGTCTGAAGCGCATACACTTGTCAGACGTTGACATGACGCCGAACCAGCTTATTTCTCTGGCAGAAATCTTCCCGGATTGTCTAGCGCTTGCTCATGTCAGTATATTAGACAACCCGAAGCTCGTTGAATGCATGAATTCACGCCAAGCGGACGCTCAAGAGGAAGCCTGCGCCGTCTTTGTGTCTCTCATGACGGCTGTTAGAGCATCAAACTCTCTGGTGGCTGTAGAGTTAGAAGTACCCAGTCAGGACAGCAGCGAAGTCGTCAAAGCTCTTTCATCTCAGGTTGTTGCGTATAGCTTGCGCAACCTTGAAAGGACAACCTTGAGTGACTTTGGCGTCCAGGATCAGTCTATGCCGGAGAAGCTGGACAAACAAGCCCCAGAAGTCTTGTTACACCTTGTTGGACACATGGAGGGGTACTCCGAAAATCACGACAACGATGAACCTGCTCCGGACGAAGACTATATGATCGCCTCGACGGGTATTGTGAAGGCTCTAGGCGTGTTCCTTGGTAACAAGGAGGCGAGCCGAATGCAGTCTCGAAACATGAGCCCGTCGGCTAGTGGCACTGTAACGCCAATTCCAGGTAGTGGTAGACCGTCAGGGTCGAAGAAACCGAAGGATGTCAGTTTCGAGCTTTGTGAGAGTGCTCGGAAGATTCGCTTACGGCTCCGTCCTGCTATGGTCAAGGAGGATCGAGCAGGCAATATGGATGCCTACCGTTAGTCTTCGTCTGTTTTTCATGTTCTCGATGCTAACAATAGCCAGGTCGCCTCACGTACCTTGACCAAACACTCGAACGAACAATTCAGAGGTTCGAAGATGAATACCCTGAGTCGCGACCAAGACAGTCACCATCAATGCTCTCCATTGATTCTGGGAATTCATCCTACCACGAACCACCAGCAGGGCCACTACTCTCTCATTTGACGTCGCCTGAAGAAGCACCACAGAACGAAGGGGTACCGAATCCATATTCTAACCTCGTGCGTTCACAGTCCGGTACGTCATTAGCTGCACGAGCTCAGGCCCAAGAAGAAGGTCGCATGCACCGCTTCGGTCAGCAAATGCGCCGCGAGGTCCTCAAACCCACTGGTACAGATGATTTGCTTTACAACACGTCAGTGGACGACGCGCCAGAAGCAGCACACCTTGCCGCACTCAGGCAGAAGCTTGAAGGATATACGGGCGACTACATCAGGGACCAAGTACGGCAGAAGGGCGCAGACGATCTAATCAAAGAACTAGGCATCAATGCCCAAGAATTGCGCGTACTGGAAAGAGAAGATCCGGAGGCATTCGCAATCATGAAGAATAGCCAACTGGCTGCTCAGATCAATGCTGGTATGCGCAGTGGTGACGTGGTACAGCAAATACCGCAGCAGCAGAGCGGCGTCTACTGACCCTATACGGCTGCGACCGGCTTCTTCAACCACAATACCTTCACATTGACAGACATGGGCGTTCCAAACAACCACTCCACTCAGATACCCCCCGATGTCCGTACGCGCCCAATAGGATAGGGCGATGGAAACAATTGCTCTGGATCTTCACCTCCTAAGCGTTCTGAGCGGCCTATTCGTTGCTTATCAGTTCAGCACAGACAACCATGAAGATACTGCACACACATGGCTGCGTGTGTAGTACAGCTATATAGTTCCCAAGTATGAATAAATGCACAGCCGATTGCTACTCACGCCTCTTTGCTTTGCGACTCTTTGTGCCATGTGGCGTTGTGTCTCTCGTTGATGGAATTTGACAATCCCGCCACTGCTGCTGTCGGGTTCGACTCGCACCTTCCGCTGTCGTCGTCAAAGGTCCTTGTCTTTTACACTCGCGCCTTAGTACCCATCGATAGCAGGTAGCACCTTCCTCCTTCGGAGGCGCAGCCTCCTGCATGACACTTGCAGTAAATTAGGTCGTGCCTTCCTCAGCCTAACGCAACCTCCGCGCGTGCCTTTGTGAGGATTCCCGCCTTGCTCTACAGCCAGCTGCGCCTTCCCGTCCTACCTAACGGGTAGGAAACGCCTGTGTCTTGTCTACAGTAGCGCTTGCATGCCTCGTGATGAGGCTCGCGTCTCACTCTTCCTGTTCTGTCAGTCGCGGTGTTGTGACCGCCGCGTCCTGTATGAGAGCGGCGGCGCCTTTGCTTGGTCGGCCATGTACTGCACCTCCTTTCTTCACTGTAGTGATTTTCACGCGCTCCTTGTATCTGTAAGGTGATGTTCATGGTAGCACATTCACTTACTTCCTTCCTTCCTTCCTTTGGTACGTCGACTGAGAGCCTGCCGTGCTCGTACGGGTTTGAGGTCGTGCGTGGTTTGTCCTGGTTCGAGGTTAGACCCGCCCTGTCCGGATACTGCTTGTCGGACTTCCAGCGCGGATAGTCGCGTTTCCTGATCTAGACGATGCGCACCTGCTCCGTCCAGCTTGAATTGCGTCTCCCCTTGTCGGTGCTTGGTGCCTGTCTGTCTGTCTGTCTGTCTGGCCTTTCTAGCGGGCCGTGACTGCGTTTCCCGGTCCGTCTCGCAGTTTGCGCTTGTTGCGGTGTGATAACGTGCATGGCCCCTGCTGTTTTGAGTCGCAACATCATCGTGCCTCGGATGCCTCGTGTCCTGCTAGTGGTGGTGGTGGTGGTGGTGGTGGTGGTTGCATCTTTCTCGTAGTTGTGTCTGCGCGGGTTCTTCGACGAACTTTGAGGTCGTGCCTTCCTCGTTCGGCATCTGGCTGTGCATGGATCTGTCTGGCCACTAGGCCGTAGTCTCCCTCTTTGTGGTAAATGTCCGGCACCCTCGATTGTCACACGTGCGGTGCCTTCTGTAGGATGCTCCCGTCTACCCGTGCTTTTGGGATTGAAAGGTGTGTGCCTGCACCAGGCGGTTGTGCTTGCTTCACACAGTTATTTGTTGTGACTTTTCTCTCTTTCTAACACTTTCACTCGGTTCTGCTTTTGTCGTCTATTGTACGGTGCCATAGTTTCATCTGTCGTGTCTTTGCTAGGCTCCCCATGTCATCACGGTTTGACTTTGGGTACGAAGGGGTGCTTGGGCTGCGATGGTTGTCGAAAGAGTAATTGATCGATTGGAGGTAGGTAAGCAGATGGGAGATTTTGACCTGTGCGACTGGTCGTTGGCGCAGGAAGATTTGGCCTCTCGCGTACAATGCATGGGGAAGATGGCAGTCATCTTGATGGTGTGACCCGCATGTTTGCGTTGCGGTAAAGTTAATGGCTATAGTCGCACTCTTTAGACATGAATGGGATGGACTTTGCGAGGGAGGTATAGAGAGGAAGATAGTACTTATTCGTGATTAGATTCATGCGCAGAGGATCGTGGTGGGCAACTTCTAGAGTAACGAAGCATCGCAGCAGATACCAGGCTAGATCGTAAGTGGCTGTAGGGCAGGTCGTGCTGAGGATCGACTCCGGAACATTTGCAATGTTATGTGAGCAATGCATCATTGTCCATTGAACAAGCGCTGTAAGAATAATGGTGTATGTGGTGTTGAAGCGTGAGTCTGATCAGAATGCAAGCATGGTTAGTGAAAAGCGCGATCGGTTTTGGAAAATCCTAGCTAAAATTTTGACGATGAAGCAGCATTGTCATAACAGCCCAGTCCCAGATCGTGCCCAAGTGCCATTGACCTCAAGGTCTTCGGGCGAGATCGAAGCCGTGCGAGTTACTCTCGCCAGCATTGTTGGGAACCACATAGAGTCGGGTCGGAGTGCACCTCCACAAGGAGCGTGTACTTATAACGATTGAAGATAGCATTGGTAGACTTGCTAGGGTACTGTCAGCCTTGATCAATGCTGGACATGCTTTCAAGGACTTGTCCAACATGCAACGCCACCATCTTCTATCCTGTTGTGGCCGCACTCGGCTATGCCTGAACCTCAAACAGCTGTGTGGCAGGAGTAGGTCTTAGGTCTGTTTCTAGGACGAGAGTGTATCAGGCACTGCCTTCCAATTTAGCATAGTACTGTTCCATCAAACGCTTGACTTCATCGTATGCTGTCTTGGCCTTTGTTATAGACTCTCCAATGAGACGCAAACATTTTTCCTCGTCCGGTTCGTCGGTGGCGCCAGTTTCATCCTTCTTTTGGCCGTAGTGCTGGATCTTCTCGCATTCATCCTTCACCTTCGTGAAGCCCAATGTGGCGGATGATCCTTTGAGGAAGTGACCTAAGCTCGACAGCTCTTTCAGGTCTTTGTCCTTCCTTAGCACAGAGTGTATTAGCATTCCGACCACATGGGGATGACTTGTTCGGCCTGACATACTTTGATGTTTCCATTTTGGCGAACGTCGAGTCTGCCTGATCTAGGAAACCGAAAACGATTGATTTGGAGAACTCATGAGCATCATCTTCATCGCCGTCGTCCATGTCGAGGATCTGTTCGAAGGTTGCAGTGTCCACATTGTCGCCGAAATCGAATTCCTCAATCTAAGGGCACCCAGCGTATCAGTATGCAGTTGGTATATCTAGGCCGATTGAAGTAGGCATAGTGCTCTTTTTCGGTTGCTACCTCTGCCGTCGGAGGGAGGATTGTGGCAGGGACATGATTCGACGTACGTCTGTCATCTTGTGTAGTTCGAAGTCGAGTCAATGCAACGAGAGGAAATCGAATGAAACCAGATAGCAACCTATGAGAAAGACAGTGTTAGTGCGTGATGGACAGAAAGGCTGTTGTGCTGTCTCTTCTGCTTGCACTGCTGGCCAATGATGGTTTCGAAGCTGTTCCTTGGTATCCGGTAAGGTCGCAAAGTACCTGGTGTGGGCTAAGCCTTCAGATTGGGTGATTGCACGTTCCGAAGAGCTTTCTTTGGAGTTAATCGGAGGTTTTGCATAGAATCCTCGGTGCTGTGGTACGATCACTCAAGTGTCCAAGGTTCGAACGCAGGAGACGGCAGAGACCCTGAGCATATGGTCACCGTCAATACCAACACCTGCTGAGAGCCGAAAGTCCTCTGTTGATGAAGTCTGCCAAGGGACAACCGGCCTAGTGATAGAGCTTTCCGAAGGATGACGGAAAGAAGGGATTGCGAGCCAGAGTCCAGGGACCACAAGCTTTCATCGTGCACTGGCTGTACCCGCTGCGCGTGCGATCGGCAGCGGCTCTGAACAGATATGACGAGTATGAATGATGTTGTCAAGAAAGGTCGGTGTGAAGGAGGAGCAAGTGGGTGGGGTGTTGCTACTTCCTCGTCGGTCGAGGAGGGGTTCTCAAGCAATGTTCGCCTCAAACAGCATCACATTCGACCATTTCCAGAGCGTTGTCTCGCAGGCGGCAGGGGTGACAAATGCACTTACAGGACCCAAAGATGTGATATCTGACCGGGGGTCTTCAATAGAACGGCTAGGTATGCTTGTACTAAGACTTAGATGTGAATTTTGTGGTTGTGCTCAAAAGAGGAGTTACCGATTGGTGAAGGGTCCGAATTTGACACAACGATCTACACCGAAGGGGATCAGGCTACCGGTTGTGCATGAGATGAAGGCACAGCCAAGTAGACCAGACTAGTGGTGAGAGCAGGAAGAAGATGATGATGATCAATGCTTGAAGTGGTTGAGGTGCGGGATCGTCAAGAGGAAAGATTATGACGAGTGGGATCTGCGAACAACGATACCACAAACTCTGTGTTCGGCCCACTTTAATCCGAATCATCATAAATGACCATACAAAATGTTGAACGTCTCGCGACAGGAAGTCTCTTCGATAGAATATGCTTTTATTTCGTAGATGAAACCGGTCTTGCAACTTGCCCTTGCATTAGAGTTAGCAGGCGTCCGACTTAGCTGTCTACGCGTTCCCATGGAACAATATTAGCGAACAGTCCAGCTTCGTTTGTGTAGAGCCTCGCCAAGCATCGCAACGATTGAGAAGTTTGTGGTCGGAGGCAATACTGTCGGCGAATCCGCTTCGGCAAGCACGGATGCTACGCAGCTCGCACAGACCTCCCAAAGGAGGAGCTGTTGAAACCAATTCTACAAGTAGCAAGCACCGAGAAACATGGGGAAACTACCGTAAGTGCGGCTCACACGATCCTCGCTTCATAGGTCGCAACCCCAGCCTGTCAAGAAGGAGAGCCAAGAGCGGGCAGCAGTTGACGGATAGGACGATGGCGTGGATATGATTCAAAATAAGCGAGTCGAGCTAATGAGGCCATGGTCACCCACGAAGCTCACGACACGCGCTATTGGGTTCGTGCTCATCGGTGGTCCATCCCGACGTCAGTCATGATCCATACCGCGTGCGCTGTGGATGTGTGCATGGTACAAGGGGGCACGACTGACGAGCTGCAGAGTTTGAATCTCCCAAAAGAGCCCCGGTGAAGCTGCTCGGTTGGCATGCCTATCAGGTGCGCTGTTCAGCTTAACCCCGTAGTAGTCGTCCCTGGAAGACGGAGCTCAGATCATCTCTGTACACGCTTCACGTATGAGCAAGAAGAGCACAAAGTTCGGTCGATGGCGTCATACCAATCGATAGTCGCCAGCAGGAGAAAGAGGATGCCGTCAGCGAAATAAGGAAGAGTCGACCTGATGGGCAAAGCAAGCGCACTGCCTCTGGAAAACGATTCCAGCGGGGTGCAGTTAGCAGCATTGTCTGTGTGTTCTGACAAGGGCAGGTCAAGTTTGAAAGCCCGGTGTGCTGCACGATAACCGTCGACGAAACAGTGAACTCCAGGAGCTTCCGTTTAAGATCGAGGGTCCATGTGGTTTAGGAACTCGGGTCCCAGAATTAGTGGGTGCGCTAGAACGAATTTCGACCAGAGTGAGCAACCTAACGGCTGCACTACGTCAAGCTGCATTGCTAGTTGAAATTGCAGAAGCACCTTCAATGCACACCCACCCTCTTCCCGTCAGCTGAACAATACTTTCTCCCTAGACTATGCCCATACTGACCTCTACTGAGGACTCTTGATGTGGGCCATGGGACGTGTGCATGGCCTTGGGAGCTACTCATATCCCCGAGCTTGCAAGCTGAAACATTTAGACTATCGTCTGCTGGTTTGAGAAGTTTCAAGCATCGAAGGATTGGCACTCAAGGATGGTTTCTTGACTAAAGCCGACCGCGTGGCGGTCGAATCGACTGACTCCACGTAAAAGGTTACCTGCGCACCCTGGAGATACTGTCTCCAGAATCAACATGCGTTACCGTAGATAGGTAAAACATTGCCTTTTCTATAAGGTTGACACATAGAAAGTGTGCCGATTGCGCGCTCGCCGGATGCCCCAGCTTCTACGCAAGACGACCAATGTGCCAAACCTGGCTTGAAAGAACACCCCATCTACTAAGCGGACCCTGCTGGCAACGGCGGAATTGCCACGCTGTCGATCGGAACCTCAAGCATACATTTAGCCAGTGACCTTGTAGATCGATTCCGCAAGACGCTTCACGTTGCCGGTAGTGATACCAGCAACCGAGATACGGCCGTCCTTTGTGGCGTATACGGAATGCTCCTTAGCCAGCTTGTCCATCTGCTCAGGCTTCAGACCGGTGTATGCGAACATACCAATCTGCGAAACGAGTCAGCAATTACAAGTGAAAGTCTTTGACAACGTACCTGGTTTGTGATGTGGTCCCAGTTATGTTTGCTGCCAAGGTCCTCTAGGTTCTTCTTCAGGAGTGCCCTCATTTCAATGATGCGGTCAGCCATCCCCTTGACTTCACCCAACCATTGCTTGTTGAGAGAAGCGTCGTTCAGGATCTCGGAGGCAACGCGAGCACCGTGGACGGGGGGGTTCGAGTAAAGTGGTCGGACAAGGATCTTGATCTGCGAATCGACACGCTTCTTCTCTTCTGCAGATTCGCAGACGATGGAGAAAGCACCAACTCGCTCACCATAAAGACCCATGTTCTTTGCGAAACTCTGGCAGAGGACCATTCCATGTCCTTCCTGAATGAACAGTCGGATAGGGTAGGCATCTCTGTCGGTGTCACCGCTTGCAAAGCCCTGGTATGCCATATCAAAGAATGGGAAGTGTTCCTTCTCTTTGATCACCTTGCTGATTTGCTGCCATTGCTCTTGAGTCGGGTCGATACCGGTAGGGTTGTGGGCACATGCATGGAGCAAAATCATCGACTTGGCGGGTGCAGCCTTGAGATCTTCGATCATGCCATCGAAATCAAGACCGATGGTGTCCTTGTTGTAGTACTTGTACTGCTTGACCTCCAGGCCTGAGTCGCTGAAGACTGCCTTGTGGTTCGCCCAGCTGGGGTTGGGGATGTAGATAGTCTTGCCCTGCGGATAGAATCTTTCCATGAAGGCTCCTCCTATTCTGAGCGCACCAGTGCCAGAAATGGATTGTGTGATGGCTAATCGGTCCTCCTTGAGGACTGGTGAATCGGCACCGTAGGCTAGGACAGCCGCAGCTTTTGTGAATGATGGTACACCCGTGATGCCGGCGTATTCCTTGTCGAGCTTGGAAGACACGACCTTCTCTTCAGCACTCCGGACCGAGGGCAGAACATATGGCTTTCCCTTGTCGTCACCTGCGAATGGTCAGTCCTTGCTTCACCTAGCTCTAACGCATGCGCAGAGCAATCGCTACGTACGGTATGCGCCAACACCTAGGTTGATCTTCTCGGGAAAGCTGTCCGCTTTGAAGGCTTCAGTGATACCGAGGATGGCATCTGGCGGACCTTGCTTAACACCGCTCCAGGTTGATGCATAGGCAGCTCGGAGGAAGAGTTGTGTTTGGCCCTGTCGAGCAACTGCTCGAGCAGCCGGTCTAAGCGTTGACAGCATGATTAAAATGGACGTTGATAAAACAGATCGCTAGAAGATGAAGAAGGAGGATGGAGCAAAGCGAAGATTGATGAAAGAAAGCTTACAACGACAGCTTTCAAGAAGTTCAAATATCAGGGATGGTTATCTAATTTCCATACAACCGCAGCTATTTTTCGAGGCACTCTCGATGAAAGACCCTTGAAGCGAAGCCGATTCCGGTACACGATCCCCGACTGGACCAAGCCAAGCTTCTGAGCTTCATGGAGATCCTGGAGAGCTCTATTGCTAGACTTATTGTAGAAGGTGAAGCGAGACCACCTGTCGGCTTGGCCCGAGTCGTGGTGAAGCAACGTGGCCAGTCACTGCAATTGGTCAGTGTCGCCGCTTGCTGTATAACCACAGGGACAGCTTGTGTGGTCGAGCGAAGAAGTTCTAGTCTTCAAGGACTGTTGAGGGCATCTTGAACTCACGACGTTGACCAGACAAGATGATCTCGATAACCCAGAGCTTGACAGTGCAGGTCTTCTGCAACACTGATTAGGGTGGCTGTCCCTTAAGACTACTTACTTTCACTATCTGATCTGCTCCTTGAGGGCCGCAACTGCCCGCTCATGTCACAGAGAGTAGGGAGTAGCGGGCTGGGTCCAGAGGCCGTCGGATGAGCTTGGGTCTAGTAGTCAGTTGCAACCAGTAATAGCCATAGCACAGTGCTGGAAAAACGAGAATATCGTAGGGAAATAAGTTGTCGACAAAGTCATGATCCTACGTTAATATGTCTGAGGTAAAAATGGTAGACTCAGCCGCCCAACCACTCGTGCAAACTCAGTCCTCGATTCGCCCGGATACCTACCCCACCCTCTGTATTCCCACTACTAAGCCCAGATCTCTCTTTTCATCGACAGTCAGCGAGACACCGACCAGTGTACGGTTTTAGGCACGCACAGGCCGCCCTTGACACGACCATGCGACGAAGCGCGCAATGGAAGCAATTTACCTCTGCAGGCCAGTGTTGCACTATTTTTGAGCACACTCGCAAGCCTTAGGAGGGCTCCGGAAAGAGAATTGGTACACGGGGCTTCGCAGAAAACGACCGACAATGCGATTGTATGTTTACAAAGATGATCGCAGCTCAGCCCGCGTAACAAAGAAGCCACCAATCACAGGTGTGCGCTTCGGCCCAATGCTTAAGAAATATGGCGACACTTGAGCTGCGCATGTCGGGATCTACTAGAGCATGCGCTGGCAGTATGAGTCGCTGAAGCAATAGAAGCATGCGGACCTTCAACCAATCCCGACGGCTCTGTTCAAAAGATCTTGTCTCTAGTCCAGTCCTGTACAGACCGATCTTCCGCAGTAAGGGACAATACTTGCACCTTAGTCGATCACTGATACCATTCGACACGCGGTATCCGAGCATAAAGGCGGTTCTAGGATAGACGATGGGGACGCGAGCTCTAGGAAGCTGCTGCTGTCCTTCCGCGCTCCTGCATCGCTCTTTCTCGGGCATGCTGGTAAGGAATTGTTCAATGCCTACCCCGCATCGCACCTCCCACGGGCTTATCAATAGCTGGCTAGATACTCGTGGCCAAACCATTACTCTTGACCTGTGGTCAACATGGTCGCTGCATCATGCTCTTCTTCTGTCGCATCTCTTCATTCACAACCATGAAGACGGCTTTTGACGATGCTCTAGCAAGCTAAATGTCTGTCGCGGACAACGAGTTCCTCCCGTCACTGTCAGAGCGTCCTCGGCACCGATCTTGGTCGCTACTTGACAGTGAAGATCACATTAGCCAGGATGAAAGAAGTCCGCCCTTCTGGCAGCGTTCTGCAGCAGCTTATCCACCTACCTTGAAACACGACCTTTCTGACCATGAGGTTGAGTCTATGAGTTCCTCAACCTTGACAGACCAGGTGCCCGGGTTGACCCGCGGCAGCTCGATCGCATCGACAGATCGCAGCGCAGTACAAACAGATATAGCCAGCATCCACCAAGGTGGCTTTGTGCTGGAGAGTGATGACGAAGTCCTTACCCTACCCCATTACGCAGAGCTAAATGCCGACCTCCTCTGCCCATTTCAAATACTTGACTGTGCTGAGACCTTCTCCAGCGTTCGGGAATATAAATTGCACGTCTTCTCGCACTTTCGCGGGCACCCGTTGCCAACATCAGCAGCGTGCTTCCTCTGCACCAAGAAGTTCGATCAGTCACCTCAAGATGACCCTGCTTTGGCCTGGAACAACATGCTGGGCCATATGTGTCACGATCATTTTCGTAGGGGGCAAGAGTTCGGCACCATCAGAGCAGACTTTGCTCTCATGAGGTGGATGTATGACAGAAAGATCATTTCGGACCTTTGCTTCAAGAGAACGCAAATCTGTCCAGTGCCCACTATACTGCCTGCGGCGACAAGGCAAGCTTCGGAGATAGGCAGTGCTATACTGCCCGAGGCACCGAGTCCACCCAATGCAAGTTCACCTTCTTCCCCATCCTCGATAATTTCGACCTTACCAGTATCGCCTCGAAGGTCCAGCTATTCGAACCAGCTGTATGTGACCTTCGCCGGTGCTCGAGCTGAGAGACGAAGAAGAGATTCGATATGGACGTTAGCACGGCACGTGGAACTCACAAGCTGAGGCGGAAACCGTGCAGACCAACACGATGGCGTCCACGATGACCCGACTATTGATCGCATCAGCGTGGTGTTTAATAGCGCGGGGTTTGAGCGACTCTGTTCCGTCGCCGGCAGTCGGATGATAAGGCTTCAAAACTGATTGCACGAAGAGCTCACGATTGTATTTTGCTTGTTTGGTGTCATTGATGGTCTGCTTGGTTGCTCTTTGTCAGCGTCGGTTATGGACTACCTAATGTGGCAAGGAGACCTTGGTGCTTGTTCCGAGTAGTGCTACGGCGTCTCTGTTTGCTTGTAAAGTGACGAGGTTGGGAATCAGGATACTTGTGTACCAAAGCACGACTAGGCGCGTCTTGGCGTTGCGAGAAACAGGCAATTTGATTCGCTCGAGGAGCCCTGACTATTTCATGGCGCAAACACGGACCATTGTGTGCTACAGGGCACACTGATTATACGAATCCGTAAGCTCAGGGCGAGCAGCAGAGCAGCAGAGCACATGAAATACAGATATGCCAACATAATTCGCCCTGGCGCGACACTGGCCATTGGGAGCCTGATACCCGAGGCGATTGTATGCCACAGATCTATCACTACGGTCGTGTTTGTGAGTGCGTTCAGTAAGGTGACTTGTTGCGCCAGGCGGTATTCCTTGAGACCTAACAAGACGTGTTAGTCAGTTGGTATGGAACGAGTTTCAGAACGTCGATGATGGAGGCAGTGGTTTCAGACAGCAGTTGGTACAATTTTTGCTTCCACATTTGAGATTCAGAACAGGTCTGTGTGAAAAGGTATGTCATCCTTGGAGGGGCGCGTGAGAGATGTGGGGAACTGCTTACCATAACTGAACAGCTATTTCTGGCTGAATGGTGGTATAATAGGGCCAGCCCTCTGATGCAGGATGCGAATAACTCATCTTCATGTGCCCATTTTGGGCTTTTTGAAGAAAGTCTCCAATCGTTTTTGCTTATCATCAGATGCACTTGATCCGACGCCTCCTCTGGTGCGTTTGAGATTAGCGAGATGCTCCTTGCTATTCATAGCAAGAATCTTCATGGTTGCATTCAGCTTGCTGGTTGACATCATAGTCATGTTGGACTCTGGTGGTGTCAGCTGCCTTTCGGAGTTGATAACAGACAGTTGTCGTATCTCGAGCTCAAGGAAACCGGTGTTAGACCAGGCGGGTAAGTATTCGAGGGG
>Ga0066648_10001322_pt1 | contig 13777 bp, 14 predicted proteins | sample CryGeyCG12114_NA_FD_59537 | JGI IMG/M metagenome (GOLD analysis project Ga0066648, IMG submission 59537) | Groundwater microbial communities from aquifer - Crystal Geyser CG19_WC_8/21/14_NA | ecosystem: Environmental > Aquatic > Deep subsurface > Groundwater | place: USA: Utah: Grand County... | reverse complement strand
AATCGGAGGTATGTTTCATGGGTTGAAGAGAATATGAATATGAGCCTGGACGTCATTTGCGATCCGGTCGAATGTGCAGAGCCGGAGCACGCCTTCTAGGATGTACAACTCTTCCTTTCATTCCAGGCTGTATTCTGCTGAGTTGTGTGCCTGTCCAACTCTTCTCCCGGCTCGGCATCTCGATGGCAGAGGATATCGATGAGGCGGTAAGGCTTTTATAAATCCGTTGTAACAGACCCATTTGGGGCTGGTCTGCATGACCTGAAGACGGACGATTGCCTCTCCATGTTCAGTCTACACTAATGTGATATCGTTGACCACATTTCCGATCTTCAATTTCACTGTGTCAAACCTGATATCTTTTTCGGCAAGCTCGCTCGGTAGGATGACGCTCTGCACCGTGGCTCTCTCATCCTCGGACGGCTCCTGTAGTGTCCAAGCTATGCTGATGTGGAAGGCAGACGAGCTGTCCTCAGCCTTTCGCTCTGGTCGTTTGTTCTTATTCGCACTCTCCCCAGCATAAACAACTCCCTGCTTGTACAGCAACGGCAGATGGAATTGGGTCGCGCACTCATTGCTCAGATCGAGCAATCTGTTCAATTGATCATCTTTGGGCCTGCTCAGTCTCAAGACCAAGAAAAACCGTGTTTTCTCGAAGTTCGAGACCCAAGCCAGGCTCGTGGGGTTGACGCAGAATGTACGAAACGGTGTACGGGTCAAAGATCGCTCAAAGTTGCTTTGAAAATCAACCTTCTGGGACGTTGTCAACACGAGTGGTGCCGAAAGACTGATATGCAAAGGTAATTGGGCACCTAAGTCTGAGCGTAGAAAACCATTCACTAAATTCTCCGGTTTTGTTGTGAATTGATTTATGCGTACTTGAGCATCGTCAATGATCTGATCAAGCCATTGAAGCTGTTTGCGCGCAGGATACCCTGTGAAGGTGTCAATAGTGACATGCTACCGGCGTCGGTAGCATACGGACACTCGAGATAAATATGTGTAGGCCAATTGCCCGACACGTGAACTACCTGGCGCGTCCGTCCGCCGTGTAGTGAGGGATCGTCACGTGTACTCGTTCTTACGTTCGTGGCATACACAGAATGAAAGGACGAAGGTAGAGGTGGTAACTTAGCTCTGTTCGCGTTCGGAGGACTGTCCTCACGCTTCCTCTTACCGGATGTGTCTGTGGTGTTTGCTGAGGTATCTTCTGCCTCGGATGCAGAATCCGAATAGTCGACGAGCATAGATAGCTACCACGTGGCTTTGTACCTGCCAAGTGTGTCAAATGAGCTTGCTTTTCGTGTGTTTGTCCTTTCGAGGCGGGCAGGTTTGGAGCTTCAGAGTTCGTAGAGCATCTATTTGTCGACAAGGCGGCTGGTGAAGCACGTCAAGCTCGGAGGCTCAGATAGCTTTCGGCTATGCAGAGAAGATGTTCCGGTTTTCGAAGCTAATGGGTACCACTACTACTCGTGACGAGGCACATAGATCAGACCGGCAGCGACGGAAGATAGAGTGGAGAGACAAGGTAGAAGGTACGAGTAGAAAAAAAAGGAAGCAGGCTGAGGACTCGGAGGTGTCGGATTGGACGAACGGGGATACGCAACCAATGACGTTGATGGCGCGGCAAGCTTGAAGCGCAACGCGGCGGACACGAACATGCAGGTGCAAGTGCAAGTGCAAGTGGGCTCCTCGAGTACTCGTACTCGTACCATCCATGCTGCTACTATGGCTCCAGCTCCCGACACCATGCGCCAAATAATAATGCTTCGTACCACAGCATGCTCCTAATTCCCAAATCAGCATCAGCATTGCTCAACAGCTGTGCGACAGCATAAATTTCCGTGCATGAGTAATTGACATCAGTCCCGTCCGTACCACATACACTCCTCTCCAGCCTTGCTACCTCGCCCCTCTCTCGGTCTTATCTGCATCGCACAGCTTACCCGTTCTTTTCATCACTCTACAGTTTCGACCACAACCCAGTCCACCATGGGAGCCTCGGATGACAAGCATTGGGTATGCGCTCTTTCAAGCCTGCCTTTAACCACTGACACCCGCAACAGGCGAAGCAGTATCTGCTTGACCCTGTGAATGCGCCGGATCCATCCCAGGAGACCGGACCAGGCACCCATTTCCGTCCTGATTCAGCTGCCTCCAAATCCTCCGCGCCCTCTGAAACGTTGTCCTCGCGAAACCCTTATCGCAAAGCCAGTTTGACCAAGAAAGGCCCGGCTGCTACCACAACCCAGGTTACACGCCAGGACTCGGCAAACAGTAATGGCAGCACCTCGCCATTCCCTGCCGTGTCCCCAAGTCAAGGGTTACCCCCATCTTCGTCGTCGCACAGACAAGAAGCATTCGGTGGGGACAGCTCCGGCCGTCCTCGGAGAAGCAGCTCACTCAACCAGCGCTTTCCTGGCGACATGTCGCACCGCCCACTGGACCAATTGACGAAAGAAAAAGCAATCGCAGATCGAGCAAGATATGCCACCAAAAAGCATCATATCAAGCCTGATACCATCGACAACCTCGATGGCGGCATTGGCGGTGCCGCCTTCCACCACGGTGGTCCATACGATCCTACATTGGCTGCAAGGAACAACTCGTATTTGAGGTCCCCTGTGCAAGCAGTTGCTGCGTCAAACAACGAGACTTTGAAAGCAACACCTAAAGAGATGATCCAGGACAGTCTAGAGCGTCATCGACCACTTGACGGTGTTGCTGCATATCCACCTGGCCATACCGATCAAAATGGCCATGTCTACCACTATGAAGCCGGTGAAAACATGATGACCGACCTCAACCCAGAAGGTGGCGCCTACAAGCGATGGCCAGGTGTTCAGTATCACCCCGACGACATCAAAGGCAAGGGTGAGCCAAGCTATAGCATTGAAAAGCAGCTGAAGGACCATCGCATTAGTGGCCCACGGGATGGAGAAGATGCAACCACACAAGGCATTGAGCTGCAAAGCAGGACTATGAATGGCAGTTCTGCCTACCAACCTGAATCATATGGCCTGGATGATCAGAGAAGGATGGATAGGAAAGGAAGCGTCGGTAAGAGGCTAAGCGGAAGTATCAAGAGACGAATAGGCAGTATCCGGAATCGCGACAACGACGAGTAAGCAACGAGGCGCTTCGACGTCAGGTATATATACACATGGAGGTCGGATAAATTATCTTTCCTGGGCGCATGTTTTGGATAGTGGATAGGATAAAGTAACCCCGGTGCCAGTTATGAGGCTATGAACATGAAAATTCTGATGACTTTGACAGAGTAAATATACTGGAAGTGACGGTGTACAATGTCTGATGGTTGAGGATAGTGCGTAGCACCCTTTTTGGGTCGACTTCAGAGTACCTAGTGATGGTCAATCTAACAGACAGATTAGAATAATCAGAGCATCTTCGTGCTCGAAGTATTACCCCAATCGACGGACCTCCAATAAATTGAATCTACTTACCCTGTGGTCCTTGTTCAGCCTTGCGTTACGCACGCCAAGATCGACTCTGACATTCAAGTTGTTTTTGGCTGCGATCCAATCCGTGCATGCATTCACTGCCCTGGAAGGATACAAACACACACGACACTTGCACATTACTCGGGCCATCAGACATAGCCAGGTTGGACTGACAATAGCATGGATCCCGACATTCCATAAAGCCAGATTGCCAAGGTCGAAAGACGACCCATCTACATCTGCCTCCGCCCCGGGTCCGTTCGTTCGCCCATCTCTCTGCCAATCCAGCACGCGAGTACCATGGCTGACCGCTCCAACCCGAGCCTCACTCACCGCAAGCTTCCCACCGCATCTCAACCCAATGGCACGAGCACCGATCCGCTCTCGTCTACTCGACGGCATGCCACTTCTTCCCTTATCATTGTCAAACCATCCAAATCCACTTCGTCCTCCGCCTTCGCCTTAGGCCTTACGTTTCTACCACTCCTAACCCTAATTTTCGGCGGCTGCTGCTCCAATGTCTACACGCTCGAATCCCTCATATCCTCGCACACGGGGACTGGCACCCTCATCACGGCTTTCCAGTTCCTCACAGTCTCGATCCTCACCCTCCCTTCCCAACTCACCTTACCCACGAGCACGTCAAAGAACATCCCGTGGACACCCCTACGCCGCACCACAATCCCCCTCTCCACCCTCTCCATCTACACCACCTTCTTCCTCCTCATCAACATCCTCAACAACCTGGCCTTCCGCCACCACATCTCCATCCCTCTGCACATAATCCTCCGGTCCGCCGGCCCCGTCACGACCATGGCCACGGGCTACCTCTTCGCCAACCGAAAATACCCACCCCTCAAAATCACATCGGTTCTCCTCCTCTTCGCCGGCGTCGTCATCGCCGCTCTCGCAGACTCATACTCGAAACAATCCTCACCGGTTTCCGCACCAACCAGCTCCAACCCAGACGCCGTCCCCAACAGCAGCGCCACCACCACCACGACGCCCCCATCCAACACCCCATCCCAACTTCAAGGCTTCGCCCTCATCCTCGCCGCCCTCCTCCTCTCCTCCTTCATGGGCCTCTACACCGACCGGCTCTACACCCACCCCCCGCGCAACTCGACCACGACCTCCGAAACACTATTCTACAGCCACTTCCTCCCCCTCCCGTTCTTCCTGCTTCAAATGCCCTCCCTAGCCACGACATATCGATCCCTCGTCACGTCGTCATCCTCGATCTCGACGTATCTCGCCTCCTCGTCCACCGCGTCTCGACTGTCACCCCATCTCCAAAATGTCGGTTTCAGCTTACCGCCCGAGTTCTCCGCCTACCTCTTCAAACTTCCCTCCGCGATACCGATGCTCGTTCTGAACGCTTTGACCCAATACCTCTGCATCAGTGGTGTTAACCAGCTCTCTTCGCTTTCGTCCTCCCTGACCGTGGGCATTGTACTGAATATACGCAAACTTGTCTCTCTCTTACTGTCCATCTGTTTGTTTGGGAACGACTTGCCGGTAGGTGTTCTGGTTGGTGCCGCTGTTGTGTTCGTGGGTGGTGCCATGTATGCACTGCCGAATGGACCAACTAAAAAGAAAACATCCAACACCAACGATAGACCGGACGTTATAAGAGATAAGAAGAGCTCCTCCAGCACGTCAGAAAACAAGAAAGAACTTTGATCAGCATGAGCCACGAGTATACAGTATCGTCATGACGGCCATTAGAAATAATATCCTAGAGTGTATCTTTTGTAATCATACATTTGTGTCTTTCGTCCTTCCAACTGTTACAATCATACAATTCCCATGTTCCATGCATACCATAATCTTCTGCACCTTTCATATCTCCAGTCACACCATAGCATACAAGTATGTCCTGTGTGCAGTTCGAAACATTCATGCAATTGGATCCTTACCAGACCTTATGTCCAGCCATGTAGGAGCCATGACGCCTGGCCAGTGGACCATTTCCGGGCATAGTACTGTTTGCCTCGTTCCAGCAGTACTCGGTGATGCACCTTGCACACCTGAGTGGTAGCGTACCGTTGTTCATCTTCAACATCAAGCCACATGCAACGCACTCAGGCCAGCCAATAGTGCCATTCTGAGTCACCATAGCATTCCCATTTCCGACCATGCCGGTGACCTGACTGGAGTTGTATGCCAGTTCGAAGGTCGGGAAATTGCTTTGGTATGTGTAGTTGACATTTGGGAGATAGATGATAGTAGCCGCAGATGGATCACGGCAACCAAAGAAGACAGGCCGCTTGTTGAGGCCTTGACTAACGAACACGTCCGGCGAGGGAATGAAGGGCATTCGCCTCAGACCAGCAGCTTCCGCCTTTCTGTAGGTATCATATACTGATGAACCATTCGGCCAGTTGTCTGGGGTGTCTGCTGAGTTGTCATTCGCAATTATGACATCAACTGCACGCTCCGGCTGTATCAATGGCCAGAGAGGCACTGTCTGACCTACAGTGACGGATGCATCACCTTGACTTCCGTCAAGCAGATACAGATCCTGTGCTGTTGAGAGGGATGCCGGCACCAAGGTTGAGTTGAACCATGGATTTGGCAAGACGGCATACTCGTCGTAGTAGGTCGTGGTCTGCAGGACACCAAGCATGGCTATACAGGTATTGAGTAGGTCGCCGAAGACTCCACCCATCAGATAGTTGACAGCAGGTATGCTAGCACAGAAAAAGTTGAAGACGTTGCTCGATGCTGCCGCGAGGAAACCAAGGTTGTCATAGCCAGTCATACACGCGCTTGATGACAATGGCACTCCGTCGTTCAATGGCGATCCGAGATACCGCGTTGGCGTGAAAGCTCGTACATTTGAGTCCCATGAACCGGACTCGTATGGATGGAATTCGTACTGAACGGAGTCGTTGAAACCATTGATGCACATCCATAGCCCTTGCTCGAGCCGGTCGGGCCTCACACCTAAAGCAGTGATGATCGGATACGGTGCATTATGTGAGGAGAAGTTTGAGTCTGCTGTGATGCCGGAAAGTGTGGTACCCACGCCTCCATTAGCGCCATTGAAGAGTTGGTACGAAAGAAGCCTGCCGTAAACGTCGGATAGTGTTGTTGGGAACCCAGCTAGCTCTTTGGCAGCAATGTCGATAGCCACACGAGTATAGGCTTCCCCAGCCGTGACACCAGCTGGCAAAAAGATGGTGTTCTGAAAAGCCACATACCATTTTCGGACGATGCTGGTGATGGTAGGATAATTGTTGCCAGCTAGAGCGGACACCAGCCATGCTCCACTGGAGACACCTATACAACAGAAGAGGTTAGCGTCGTTCGCCTCGACTGGCAAGGACGAAATGGGAAAAATATATCTGTCGTAGGAAGTAACAGGCGAGAATGTCCGACTCCAGCCGGCCCTTTATTGAGATACGAAGAAGTCGACTCTGTATGACGTCGGACATCAAAGAACGGATAACAGGATGAGAGCACTCACCGGTATGGTAGGTGAGACTCTGGTACAAACCACCAAGGTTGCTTGTGTTCCCCAGGGTCTCTCGAGCATCCATCATTTGCACCACTCCAGCACCAAGTAGAGCGGACCGAAGACCGCCTCCACTGGAAGCAAGAGCAACGACAGGTAGCTGAATGGTAAGGAAGGTGTCACTTGTGGTTCGGTTGATGTTGAAGCCTGCGATCCATGATCGTAAAGCACCTGATGTCTGGATTCGTCTTCGAGAAGTCCATGCTGACTCGTCTGCTGAAAGATCGTATGCCGGTCGAATGAGATTGCCCATAGGGCATTGGGCGGTGGATGGAGTATACTGAGATAAGGTGAACCAAGACGGGAGTGCAACGACGGTGCCAGCAAGGAGAAGCGAAACAAGGAAGACGCGGTAGACAAGAGCCATGTTGTTGAACGAAGCAAGTAGCCGTGGTTAGGAGTATCCAAAGAGCGTGAGTCTTTGAAGCAGTGTTGACGATTGTGAGTAGCAACAAGGAGATGAGAGAGGTTGGACAGAGAAGGAGATTGTTTGTTTTTCTGAAGAAGCACGCGTTTACCTATGCAACGACGAACCGTTGAACGTTCTTACTTGGTTTGATGCTGAAAACGGAAGCAGTGCCAAATCGTTGGTCGGTCCAGTGCGAAGGCAGGTACAAGTAAGCGGACGCCATGTCCGCAGCGTTGTACAAAGAAGGAGTCACAGAGACAAAGTTCCAGGGGAGCTGGAGTCTGGGTGCTTGCATCGTCCGAGTTGGCAGCAATCTCAACATCAAATTTGTTGTTGAGAGAGTATTGAGGTAGAGACAGAATGCGAGCTCGAGGAGAAGGGGTTCCGCGTTGACAGTATCTGCGTCGACACATATTCACAACAACGATCGTGCGTGTCTTATTGCACGCACCGAACCTAGGTTCCGATCTAGGATCCTAAATAATGTAAGAATGTGTATCCGACCAAGTCGACAAGGGTGGTGTAAGGGTAGAGCGAGGCACACGCCAGGACAGGACATCCACCGACATCGGCATCCTTGACAACCCGAACATGAGTGATCGCCATACAATACCCACTGCTAGGCTCCAACAATTGGAAGCAAGCATCATCTTTACATAGATTTGGAATCTCCTGGGATTCTCAGCGCACGCCATGTATCTATCGTCAGATTCCATCTGTACTGTACAGGTCAGCTGCTTAGCAGCAGCCACAACGGCGTGGCCCAATCAGCCAACCAACATGTCAAATGTGCTCTCCCGTACCCGAGCCGCGCCAAACGCCCTTTCCAAGCATCTCTTCACCATGTACATGTTGACAGCAAAATTCAGAGCGAACACCGTCACTGCTGTCCATGCCGACCCCAACTGCCGTCCCCAAATTCCTGCCCTGACTCCTTCATATCTTCGACTACATCGTTGAACGCAGTCACGAGCCGCCCCAGTGCCTTGCCTCGATCCCATTCGTTTCGAGTCTTCCATAATGTGTCCATCAGCACACTGTTGACTTGCTCAAGCTGCTCGACACTAAGGCCTGATGTCCGGTCTGCAATGTCCCTATGCCAGTTGTTCAACTTAACCTCCTCCACCTGCACTAGATTCGGTTGAGGATCAGGGTTCAGAAGGTCTTGTATGTGTCCGTTCGGCCTGTGCTGTGGCGGCTGAACAGCGGGCGCGTTGAACGGCGGGACGGGAGGTTGAAATTGACGTTGCTCACGGTCCTGAGACGAGGCCAGTCTCGCCTGTGGTTGGGAGGAGTTGCCAGCAATCCCATTAGAGCCCTGGGAGAACCTGAATTCTTCTGTGCCACATGTTAGACCTACATTGCAGAAAGGAAGATGCCGCAAGCGAGAACCCTGACAAGACGTACCTTGTGTATCCGGAATATCACTTCCTCCAGCTGACTGTCGTTGATTCCAAAGGTACAAGTCCGGCCCCAGATCTTGCGTGTTATGTTGCTCCTTCTCACCGGAAGACAGCTTCTTGTTTGTTGACTGAGTCGTACGAGTCGTACTCGCATCGTTGTGAAAATCAGCTGCCTGACTGCCAACTGGCATGGATGTGACGACATGGGTCTGAGACAATGGATCTTCCATGCCATGCTCCTTACGGAGCTGCTGGGAGGGTGCTGTGTAGGAGTGGATTGGTCTTGGCTGGGCAGATTCGCGGTTGTCAAAGGAACTTGAGGTGTGCGTCTTCTGTGTCTGGTTGCTGCGCTGATTAGAGTTTGGAAGTGAGTCTGTGTTACCCATCGGGGTGTCGCCGCCGACATCAGCCTCATGCACACCATTGTGGGAGCTAGAGTCACAAGTGGTTGCGGCAGCATGCACACCTGTCGGGTTCTCGTTGCCGGGGATTGTAGCCCGAAGACCATGGACACCATTCGTCATGTTCGAGGAGTGCGACGCCAGTCGGATCGGCGTTTGGGGATTCAACCGAGTGAAGAGGTTCGCTCCGCCCACATGCACGCCGGTTGTGATGGGTCCATCGGTGGAAGTCGTCACAGTCGATGGTACAAAAATTCCATGAGTCACGTTGGACGCAACCTGTGCCGGCGGCATGTTGTCGGCCGCATTCTTTGCCTTCTCAGCAAGTTCCTTTCTACGTGCAAGCTCCCGCTCGTACACTCGTTCACATTCTTGCGTCAAGGTTGGTTCGCCATACTCAAGGCTTGTGACGTCCACCTCAACATTCGCGAGAAGCTCATTGGCTTTGAGTAGCCTATCTTCGTCGCCAATCGTTTTGGCATCTTTCGCCAACCGCTTGATGTCAGCTTGGAAGTCCTTCGGTCGTATGTAATAGCCATTGCTCAATCGCTTCTCTATCGTAACTGAGTCCAAGTTGTAGTAGAAATTGTTGTTCGACTGATCGACAAGGCCAAACACGCCATGGCCGTCATCGCCAATCTCGAATGGACGGAAAGAAGCGTGATTTCGAAGGTCTGTAGGCTGATCCGATGTGACAGTGCCTGGATCAGCTTCATCGTAAAGGTAGCGAATCTGGCTCTCATCAATAACGCCGGTTCTGAACTTCTTGTAGCGTGTTCGGATCTGATCCATGATTGGCTGCAGTCGGATCTTAAGAAGGTTCAGAGTGTGGCGATCACGCTGCTTCTGCGCCTTGAGCTCCTCCTTGGTCAATGGTGTCGGGGGCTTCTCAGGTTCCACGGGCGCTGGAGGCAGAACTTCCAGAGCACGCTTCTTACGCGCCTCTGGCTCTGGAAAGTCCAGGGGCGAGGTTCTAACGTAATCTTTGATAGGCTCGAAAAAGGCCAGTCTTTCAGAATGGAGCGGTTCTTTGAGCTGAAATTGATTTCGTCTCGAGTAGCCGAAGAGGTCTCGTTGCAATGTTTTGTCGACATGGTCCTCCTCGCTCTCCCAGACGCCCAGCAACAGAACGGGATCGGTAGGGTCGATAGATCGGAGCAGACCAAGAAATGTTGAGATTGCCGTGGTGTTCAAAGTGCTGTACCAATCTTGCACATTGGGAATGTAGATAACACTAGGTTTATGTCTCTTGACTTCGGCGAAGAGCCGGATAACGGTCGCTTCCGGAGAAGCTGCGGAGTCGCTCAGCAAAGTAGGCAAATCGAAGGCCTGTACGTGCAACCCTTCAAAATTATTCAAGACAGCCGCCGCAAGATATTGCTGTCCCATACCAATCTTACCGTGTATCAAGAGGCGTGGACGGAACACCCTCGACTGCTCAAATGCCTGCTGCATCCGTTCCCGACCAAAGCCTCGACCGTCAGCAAAATCCTCGAATTCTGCTTCCTGTAAAGCGGTCAGTCTCTTCTTCTGGGGAAGTAAGTCCTCAAGAACGCTTTTGACTTCTGCCAAGGCACGTCGTAGAAGAGGCTCTATGAAGGGCTGAAGCGGCTTCGCTCCCGATGTGGCCGATCTCTCAGAAGAAGGAACCATCTTCTTGATCGAAATCATGAAATCTTTCGGCATGACCTCGATTGTCTTGGGATTGATGAGTAGCTTTTCCTTCGACTTGTAGATCTGAGGATACCGTCGCTGTACGGCATTCAAGGTTGCTTCTGTGCACAACGCGCGTAGATCGGCGCCACCGTAGCCTTTGGTCAAGTCTGCGAGCTCGTCTTTGATCATTGGGTCCAGAGGCGGCTCCCAGCCTTTAGTATGAATGTCGAGAATTGCACGTCGAGCCTCGGTATTTGGCAGAGGGAAGTAGAACTCTCGGTCAAACCTGCCGGGTCTTCGCAGAGCAGGATCGATGGAATCGGGACGATTGGTGGCACCGATGACGATGACTTGACCTCTACCATCCATGCCATCCATCAACGCAAGCAAAGTAGATACGATTGACGCGTGTATCTGGTCTTGTTTGCTCGAGCGTACAGGAGCAAGGCCGTCGATCTCATCGAAAAATATTATGCTTGGCTGAGTCCTTCGAGCCTCCTCAAAAAGGAGCCTAAGTTGTTTCTCAGCCTCACCGACCCACTTGCTCAATGCGTCGGCGCCTTTGCGCATGTAAAATGTCACTTTTCGACCATTCGAGCTAACACTGGATGCTAGAGCTCTGGCAAGCAACGTCTTACCAGTTCCAGGAGGACCGTGAAATAGCACACCACGAGGTGGCGTTATGTGAAAGCGCATGAATATCTCAGGGTACAGCAATGGTAGGGTAACCATCTCCTTGAGTTGATCAATGTGCCCTTGCAAACCACCCACACCGTCAAAATTGACGTTCTGATCAACACCAAGGGGATCAGCGTCTGCCAAAGCTTGCTTGTCCTTGATCTTGCCCAGGTTTGCTGGAGTGCCAGCTGCGCCTTGCGCCGTATCGTTGTTCAGCGGCTGTGCCTGTGGAAACAAGTTGAAGCCGCCTGCGGTTGTGGGGGTCATTCCCACAGTGCCTCCGAGCAGTTTAGGTTGTTTCATACCTTCGTCGTCGCTGCTGTCTGAATCGACGTCTCCTTGAGCACGGGGTCCGCCAGGGCCTCCAAGAACCGGCGGTAAACCACCACCGCCACCAAAGGGACCATAGGTGCTGAGTAGACTGCGTTGCCATCCACCACCGCCCGTTTTTCGTGGTGCCCGCTGCGAAGGTGAAGGAGCTGGTTCATCCTCATCCTCAATCGGCTGGAGAGTCCTCAGAAGGTCATAATTTGGCTGCTTGACACCCCTCCGTCGACGAGGCTCAAATGTAATCTCGTCACGAGAAGGTCGTTTTTTCTTGCCATCTTTCTTGAGCTCCTCCACCTCGGCATGTAGATCATCCTCATCCGAAGCTTCGGATCGATTCCTTGAGCGAGCTTGTCTTCGAAGGCGATTCGATCTTCTGCCATTGCTGCTGGCATAATGATCGCTCTGGCTGTGTTTCTGAGGTGATGCATCAGAACCATCCGCATCTGACATTTCATCCTCTTTCTCCTGTTCCTGCTCAGGCTCGAAATCACTACTTTCTTCTTGTCCTCTTCCTCGCGTGCTTCGTGTAGTCCTTGCGCCTGACACTGTACTTCGCAGGCTTCGTACACGTAATCGCTTCTCGTTGACAGGCATGTCAGCTGGAGGTGAGTCGGCCTTGCGCTTTGTCGCTGCACGAACTGGCCGCGCCCGACTGATAGGAGCCTCGTCTTCATCTTCTTCATCATCACCCTCGTCGTTCTTCTCCTCATCTACCAAGACTGGGGCGTTTCCATCATCAGAGCCATGCAATGGATCACTAGTCTCGTTTGCGTACGGATGGTCAACTTCGGCCGCTGCATCTCGGATATCTGACACTATTCGTGGTAGTGCGTCCTCCGGCTCCTCCTGCGTGCGCGGCTCGCTGCCCATAACCTCGTGCTGGGATGCTTTTATTTCAAGCTCTTCTTCGTCTTCATTCTTCGTATGCGATGACTCTGGCTCTTCGTCTATCGTGCTCTTTGAAGGATATTTCATTCCTTTGCCGCCTTCGAATGCTCTTGACAGTATGTCTTCCGGATCCCGAGATCCGGCGCGGATTACTTCGACATGCTTGCCAGAGCTCGAGAGAGCGACAACCGCATCCTCTTCATCGTGCGAAAGTCGACTGCTCCTTCTGGCGGGTGGCTGATGCATCTGTGATGTCGACGACGCTGGCTGTTTGACGCTGTAATTCCCAGAACGGGTCCTTAGGTTCCGCTGCGCTGGGTTCGGTGTGTCGCGAGGCGTTCCTGTCTTCAGCTTGATAATCAACTGCCTGCGCTTTGGCGGCGTCCGAGGTTCTCCTTCAGACGAGGACGCAGACTTCAGTAAGTCGTCCTCATCGCTGTCTGCATCTTCGTAAGAGACAGCTTTCTTCGCACTCTTGCGCACTGGTCGACCGATGTGGTTTGTCTCAATCTGCTCTTCTTCCGACTCACCAAAAGAATCCTCCTCATCAGATACTATATCGTCCTCGTCCTCGTCAACGTCGGAGCCATCATATTTGTCCCGTCTCTGCTTCTTCTTCACAGGCTTTCCGTGATGGCGAGTACGCATACTACGTGACTTTGAGGGACGAGGAGCAGCGTCATCATAATCGTCGTCATTTGAATCCTCAGCCTGAACTATCTCCTCCAGAGTGCGGGTCGTATTCCTTCCAAACGGCATGACGAATCAGAGTACCTGTGGTTTAGCAAGAAGCTCGTGGGTATTACTTCTGTGCTAGGCCTTGTGTCGACTGGCTGTGCAGCAACTTGATAAGTGCGGATTGTGGACGGCTATTCGAGAAACAAGGATCGTATCATTCTGCTAACATCGACATTCGATATAGAAAAGGACAGGGGTCTCCCATATGCTAAGCAAGAAGCGCTACAGCCGAACACAGGGAATGACTTGGTCGGTCGAGGCGCATGCGAGCTGCTGTTGTGTTCGTTGAA
>Ga0066648_10001321_pt1 | contig 13781 bp, 10 predicted proteins | sample CryGeyCG12114_NA_FD_59537 | JGI IMG/M metagenome (GOLD analysis project Ga0066648, IMG submission 59537) | Groundwater microbial communities from aquifer - Crystal Geyser CG19_WC_8/21/14_NA | ecosystem: Environmental > Aquatic > Deep subsurface > Groundwater | place: USA: Utah: Grand County... | reverse complement strand
TTCGACCGTGACCATTGACACTTGTGCAGCACTTGCTTCGTTGACAGGGCCATCGGCAGCAGGTACGCCAACAACTGATTTGGGTCGGAACAGTCCCACGAAAGACCGTCCTCCTTTCTTCACGCCTTTGCCCATCTTCCTTAGCATTATCGAGGCGGAGGATGCGGTGGAGGAGATGGACAGGTTGTCCGTCGAGCCTGTGAAGAAGTGACCTTGACCAGAATAGATGCTCTCACCCAGACCAGAAGCCTCTTGCTTTGCAGCCACTCTCGCAGATTCTGAGTCTAGCTCTTCCTCACGTCGTGAGGTTCGTTTGTTCGTCATTGGGGTGGAATTCGTCTTCTCGAGGTTCGCCTGCGCAGTGACTTTTCTGAGTTCGGCGGCACTGCCAAAAGAGAAGGCTCTTCGGAGTTTCGATTTCGACTTCTTTGTATCCTTTAGATTCAACGCAGCCAGGTGTTCCGCGGCAGGGCTCGGGGCCTGTCCTGGCCTTGATAGCTGCGGACCTTGTTTGGCATATGCTTCATCTTCAGCATGTGGACTCATGGGCCGCGAAAGGGGCGAAGGATTGTTGAGGCCTGCAATTGAACGGCGGTTATTGTCGCCATGACGATTAGGGACATTCACCACACGGATGTCCTGTTTTGCAATATGGCTCATCTGAGCAGGTTGCCCATGCTGCATCGAGTTGCTCGAGTCGTTTCGTGCTGAGGCTGGTCTTGACGAGCGGCCTGAACGTACAGAGCTGATGCTGTCTGAGCTGCTTGTGTGCTTGTGACCGGATGAAGGCCGATGGGTGTGTTGTACCGACGAGTGTTCGCCGTGCGCAGACTGCATGAAGGCATTTGAGTGGGGAGATGACTGGTCGAACGAGTCACCTGAGCCATGGTGCTGGCCTGCAGTTTCGACGCCGACACTGCGCCTATGATATCTCGATGCCACCTCTGGGCTCTGTTGTCTTCCTGGCTGCATATCGTCGTGCGGAGATCTTGGTGTTCCTCTATAGGATGAATTGGAGTTGAGACTAGGAGTGCTGGACGATTGTGTTGGATGATTGTACAGCTGTCCGACCGCAGCCATCCCCGAACCTGAGGGCACAGCCGAACCATGAGATTTGGGTGTGACCGAACCGCCAGTATCGGTGCGACGAACGTTCTTACGATACCGATCCGGAGTTGACTTGGCTCCTCCAACGGAGTTTATGGACTGAGACGATGTGCTTCTAGGCATGTCTTCACCTGGCTTTGGGGTAACAGAGAAGCCTGAACCTGTAGCTGAGGGAGAGGGAGGCATTGATTTGGTTGAGAATGCATTTGACAAACTCGAACCGGACAGATTAAGAGATGGCAGCTGGGGGGCCATGGAAGCAGCTATTATGGGGCTTGAAGGTTGTGATCTATGAGTGGCATTACCCAACTGCGGTGTGCTTGTGAAGGCATAAGGAGCGACAGGGCCCGAGGAGGGAACTCCTCGGTAGCCTGTTATCGAAGTGCTCCCGTACTTTTGGGGGGACGATCGTGATCCATGGTGGTGATGGGAAGGAATAGCATTGTATCGATCGGCCGAATTCGATCTCGGTTGCAGCATTGTGATGGTGCTGGTTGACTGAGGCAATGTTTGAACCAAAGCTGCCATAACTTTGCGAAGGGTGCCACTCGGTCCTTCTCTTGTTGTCGATCTCCTTCGGTGAAGATCGACTCCTCCTGTGTCTTCTCGCCGAGTTCTCGAATATTATAGCAAAAGAGAAGTAGGCCAGCCTATCAAAACTGTCCGAGGATGATTAGCGAACAATTCAGTCGTGGTTCTGCGTTCGTCGAAGAATCGAAAAGGGATGAGGATTGTTGGGCACAGAGGAGGGACGTGTTCAAGCAGCCGAAATGTGGACACAGCGTGTTTCACGCACGTCTGCCGCACACTCAACATGTAAACATGACGAGAAGAGTGAGAAGGTCGACAGAGTATGCGTCGATCAGTATGATGGGAGAATGTGTTATGAGCTGAGATGATGGGTGGTGGTGTGGTACAAGAAGAAAGGTGCAGGCAATAGGAGGAAAGCGGTGCTGCAGTACCAGAAGCGAAGGTTTCCAAGAAGAGAGCCCCAAAGAGTGCTAGACGCTCTGGCCAACTTAGAGGTGGTGGCGAAGATCCAAAACAATTTGCTGAATGAGTGACCGTCCGAAAAGTTGTCGACGTCAATGCCGTTAAAGTATCAAGTGTGAATGTGTCGAAGTGAAGAGCTGGTGGTAGTGGTAGATAGACGACGAATCGGTCAAGAACACAGAGGGCAGAAGCAGGCGTGCAGTGACTTCAGGTTCGTAGAATTCCTTCCCTGCAAGGACCAAGGACTAACCAAGGTAGATGCAAGACGAGAACACCAAAGAGGGCAGACAAAGGGTGCACAACACTGACACGCCCTTGACGCTAAATTGTGCACAACAGCAACTGCGGCCTCCAGTCTCCCCTGCGAGCGACGCACAGGCCCCAGCAGCGGGAGCATCTGCGCCAAATCACACCTAGGTACGCTGCCAGACCGAAGTGGTGACGAGCGAGCTTAGGGGAAACTAGCGCCGAATTAGTCTTCATCCTACTGCTCATCTGGTGCATCTGTGTCGCTTCTACGCCCGGAGCATCGCAACTTTAGCCTGCTCAGCCGCCAGGCTAAGCTATCTCGATGCACCGATGCTCCTTTAGTCTCCGTCCTGCAGAAGATTTGTTGACACCAGCTGCCACCGAGCACACTCCTGACACGTCTTCCAAGACGTGCTCGAGACCGATCGACAGCACTAGTACTGACACGATGGATCTCTCCGCGCAATCATGTGCAGATGCATCAAATCACGGAGCACGAGTATTTATGTCTCCTGCTTCGAAGTCCGCAGTCTATCATACTGTACTCTGTGCCTGTTTCTGCTTTCCAAACTTTCCGGTCCAGCTGAAACCTGGGAAAGCTTTCCGTTGCTTCTGCGTACTGGCACATGGGCCTTGACTCCGTCGAAGGAGCATCGAGGTTTGAGCTTGCGCAGAAAAAGAGTTGCTCATTCTGCCCCACATCCCTTCGCTCTGCATAAAGTCTCAGAAATCATCCTTGACCAATGAATCGTATTTGCTAGATTTCACAAAAACAAAATCTAGGTTCATCGTCAAGGTGTTTGAGCCTTGTAAGCACCCGATCTCGTTGACCATCGTGCAAGACCAATGGATGCTCAGGCCCATGCTTGCCTTGCGCGTGCAATCCTACTCTCTGCACTCGTGCACTCCAGAGATGCAGCACGAACACGTTGACCGGCAGCATCCACCTATCACTACTCGAGAACGAAACGCGTCAATAATGTGGGGGATGGGGCTTTGCATTGCTTCAAGCACTATGATAGGGGCTATGAACCTTCGCTTCTGTCCAACTTCAAATTCACATGGATTGTCCCTCTGGTCAAAGTGGAAGTTGGTCGTCCGTCGTTTTGACGACCTCGTGGACAATACACTTCCCTGACTGCATTGCACTTCTTCTTCCATGGCGCTGCCACACTCTGCGAGATGTCTCATCATGCCTTCTCCAGCAGCTCAATTGCGCAGTGAACATTCCACGGAATGACGCACAGGTCTCCAGGGACCTTTTGAACTGTTACTATTCCTGTACAGCGCTGTGTGGCAGTCTTGCACAAACAATTGTGCTACTCCTTCAGAAGACATGCATCGTACGCCTTTTCTACCATGAAACTGAATCCGATTCAACTCACCTCAGATGCAGCTAGTCGAGTTCGTTCAAAGCCAGCTCGTATCTGGCCTGCCTGAAATAGTAAGAGGTACCGAGCATTACCGGTACACCCAACTTGCGGTGACATGTGGGATTAAAACTACTAGTTGCCGCTTACTGCTGGTGCCGATGTGCTACTTGCCTTTCCTACCGCGGCGCCTCGCGGTAGCTGTTATCCTAAAGATGTGCTCGCAGCTTCGAAGCGGCATCTGCCATTCCCGCAGCGATGATTGTTCAGAGGTGAAAATGGCAGTGTGCTTTACACAGTCATGGCCGTTGCTGCGCATGGCCGTCGCGCATGCACATGTGCTCGAAGCCACCTTACACATGGCAACGATTCGTTGTCTAAGATTTCAACATGAAGTTCGTAAACATGTGTGGACAGGCCAAGGCGCGCCCGCTGTCAGGCACCATCGCCTATAGACCAACCATTTCAGACCTTGCCTGATTCTTCCTTACACGTGCAGGAGTTCATGCTTTGTTGACCTGTACGCCAGATAACGCGATCTTGCGTGCTCACCCAATCAAGACAGGCTTCGGCAACGAGAATTGTGCGCTCATAATACTTGTGATCTCTAGGTAGGACCAGGATGTATGTCTTCGTGTCGTAGGTTCAAAACACCGTCCCGAGCCAGAATTGGCCCCAACCAAAGCAAACGATCAGCACAACTCACGATCCACTTCTGCTATTGCACCTGCGTTTACGAGATCAAATTGCTCTCTTGACTTGGTGTACTGTCGAGTCACCAGAAGCGTTTTGATTTGCCGATGCGAGTTCCCCGTTCCGACACGAGCTGAGGGTGAGGGGCTGCTGCCTCCAACTTGCATCGCTAAGAGCAAAAGAAGTGCGACCGCCGTCGAGCGATCATGCAGTGATAGATCACCACTCGAGTCGACGGTCAACTCTAGCACCTTCCCTTCAGTTGCTAAAGACCGTGAAAAGTCCCTCATCAGCATAAGATAGCCCAGACCCACATCACTGGTATGCAATGTGAGGTCTCGACTCGTCCCCTGCTAATTGCTGTCTGGCACTAAACGAACGATAAACTCTTCATTGACGCGTTCATGCATGCGCCGCATGGTCTGAAGCCCTGGCCAATCGCGACTAAGTACGGACAAGGCCGTCCAATGATGCCTGCGACTGCTCAGCTCTTCCGTTTGGCCTCGGCAACAGTATAGGAACTGCACAAGCGAAGGATACTAATACCGGTGGGATCGTCTGGAAGACTCATCATTTTCGAAATGATGTTGCAGCATGCACTAAAGAGCCCGCACGTTCTACCAGATAAAACCAGCTTCAATCACGAGATCGACGCTAATCCTAAGTCTCGAAGTCAATCTCGTCGCTCCAATTCGAACCAGGGTGGCCCCTTCTCGCCCCACAAACCATGCTGAAGCAAAGCGTCTAGGGCATTTTCTTGTCAGCTTAGTCTTGAATCGAAGCAGAAGACAAGTCGAACATCACCGTCACAGCCTCTAATGACTTAGACCTGAATAATGACACTTTGAACTCCGACACACAACAAATTCAGGTTGCCCGTTTCCAGCCTCACGACTTGAATTGTGTGTCATCCGAACTACATACGTACTAGAAGCTCGACCCGGCCCATACGCCGCTTTGACCCGTGGCAATAGGGTCCGTAGATTGTTGGTTGATAACACACTGATGTTTGCAGACCCATACCATGTTGGAAGGTATGGGGTCAGGTCGCCGCTTTTCCTGGCCTGCTCTACTAGCTCCTGAAACTACAAAGCACAGGCCTTCGAATATGAATCAGAGCTATCTCCACCATTCGATACACATAGTGCACAAGCAAGTGGGTTGAAAACTGAGTGCTCAAGCACTGCAAGAGCCAGTCTTAACATTATCTGACCGCCCCTCCAAGCTAACCGTGTACGCCCGACCCACCGTGTGCCATGTCCGACGGTAACCACAGCTCTAATACCAGCCATTCAGGTAAGAACACAACAATGTCATGGTCGAACTTACATGGACGTACGTAAATGGTAGCACAACCACGGCAAAGTCCTTGCCCAGCTACCCAACACGCACAAGCCACTGCAAGATCATTTTTTTCATCCCCATCGGAGCGACCGCTGTCAGAATTACCGTCGGCCGCTTATCTCGGACGAGCTCATATGCTCAATAGCATGCTGTGATCATGTTCCATGCTGCCTCTGCCTGGGATGCACCTCCACTAGCTAGGGAATGCACGCTTTGTCCAGCCTTGCAAAGGTATGTGATGTTTACGTCAATCTGATTTGTTAATACCATCCCCTTGAGGTATCTGACCCGCTGCACCCGCCATGGCAGGACCGCATGCATGTCCCATCAGATTGGACCGTTAACGTTGACTCGTGCGATCCACCGACGGTGAAACCCATATACGTTGACGGCGGAACCTCTCCATGCTTCAATCGATCACAAGACCGAGCGAGTCGAACAACCAATCCTCCTTCGAGTCATTGGCGAGTGAAGAGTGAAAGCCACACGGCGCAGCACAGACCGTCGTCTTACACGAAAGGCAGTGCTCAGCAGGGTAGCCAACAATGCATCCCTCGAACGCGCCGAGTGTGGACACAATGCAAACAGATACTCACGTCTGAGTCCTCCATGCTTCGACGTTATCGCTCCCACTTGACGAACAATCCTCAGCGTCTCGCCTGTGATCTCGACATCCCATGACATACGGCCCTCCAGTCTCATCTCGTCCCAGCACCGAGACAATACCCTCCCGTTCGAGCCTCCAGCTTCTTACGGTATACATCCATCGAGACCTGCACACTAGTCAAGGCCCAGCGAAGGTTTCTGACTCGGCCAATAGTTAGGACTTCATCGCTACCGCCCTGCGACTACGGTTCTCCCTCGCATGCACTGAAAGATGCTCGCGAGGAAAAAGTCTCCGCATCGTATGGATGCTGCCAATGCGGCGGCATTCGCGGAGACTAGTGACTAGTTCTTCGCACAGAGGAGGCAAGGCACGGTCATAGAACAAAGACTCGAGAAAGATCGACTATGCACGTATATGCAGTGGATAGATATTGATTCAGGCTATGCTGCGTTTGTGGCGCTCTCGTCATCACCCCGCCCTCTTCCTCACATCACCTCGCACATGCTGTTGCCCCTATACACCTGTATTGGGTATTGAAAGTAGCCAAGCACACTACCTACTGAATGTATGTAGTTCCGCATAACAGTACAAGCCTCAACACCGCCTGTCCAGCAAAGTACGGCTACTGTTTCAGCGCCCATGCCATCTTAGCCGTATTGCGTCGACGGCAACAAAGGGGTCACAATGGAATAGGAAAACTTGTCACTTGCGACAAGAGATACATTCCTGAGTGATCGCTTGTTGGCACGAGGTTATGCTAGGCTGAGCCTTAGCAGGACGAGACCTGACCGCGCCGCGCGAACGACTCTGTGCGATCCGCATTTCCACAACGGAGACAAGGCCGAATCCAGGCTGTTGACTTTCGTGTGACGGTGATGACTATGATCGGCTCCCGTAGCATCCGATTGTGGCACTTCCTAGCCCGGAAATTGCGTGTCGGAGACTCGAGCCTTGCGATGCCGATGGGGGCGGAAATCGTATTGTGGGTGAACCAGATCTGCCGTGCAACCCAAATTTCATGCATGCGCTCGAATATGCTTAGTCCTGCTGAAGGGATTGTCCGCATCGATCAAGGGTGGTTTCCGGCTGCAAAACGCAGATTCATGCCTGAGTGTTCGACCCTTTTGGTGGGAAAAGTTGGTAAGGCAGATGCGGCATGCTCATCCATGACGTGCCAGTCAGAAACCAGATCATCTGGAAGCCCCAGCTAGACGTCTCAGCCAAAGCTCGGCTTTGTTCCTGTCGGAACCGGGGGTGGCGCCTGCAAATTTGCAGGTTTTCTTGGAGCAGGGGGTGGAGGCGGCTTTCGTGAGATCGAGGCTGAAACGTCAGGTGAGGGCGATTGTACTGGCAGGGGACTTGCTGCAGGATAATGTGGTGTTGGTGAGACAGGGCTGTATACAGAAGAAGCCTGACCGTTCTGGTACTGTTGCATGTGTGGTTGTTGGACTTGCTGCTGCTGGGCTGGAGTTGACTCGGTCTGTTCATCGAGGAATTTGTTTAGCTTCGACGTCACCTTATACTTCTGATCCCATGCTTTGGCTTTGGTCTGGGCATTCGTGATTGAGTCAGCGTGCTTCTCGCGGAATGCGCTGGCGGATCGCTGGGCTTGGCCAGCAGTTTGAGCGGCAGATTGTGCATCTGCGAACGAGACGTTCTGTGGGTTCGTCCTGAGGTTCGAAGCTGTTTGGAAAGCGGATTGCGATTGCTTCCACGACGGCATGGGACTCTGCGAGGGCGATTGTGCTTGAGCTGGTGGAGGAGATACTACTGCAGTCTCGTGTGAAGGAGCGTTCTGAGTGTTCATTCTGGCAAATCGTGATTGTATCTGCGACATATGGCTGGCGCCCGACGACTGCGAAGGACTTCTTTCGTTCTGCCACGGGTTCGAGTCGGTCTGCTTGCCAATGCCTAGGCCTGGCACCGATACGCCGGCACTTCCTAGCCTGGTGACAGCGGACTGGTTTATGTATGGAGTGGTAGCCGGCTCTTGTGTGGTTACAGCATCGTAAGACGGAGGGGCAAGGTCGCTCGCAGGAGGTGAGAGGGTATTCTGTCTCGATGGCAGTCTCGGGGGTAGTGGAGGCTGGGCAGCAGCAGCAGCAACGGGCGACCTCGAAGGTGGGGGCAGAACACCTCCTTGGCGCAAGTTTCGGTGTACAGGAGGAGGAGGCAAGTTGTCTGTTTTCAGGCCTGTGCGATCGGCACGATATGGTACGGCAGGTGGCGGCGGCCTCTCTGGCTGTTCTTCCTCTTGTACCCGTGCAACATGCGTTGAGCTGTTCGCTCTAGAGATTTCAGACTGTGTCAGGGGTGCGCCGAGTCCCCCACGATGAGGGGTGATCTGGTTGGGCAGGGCTGCTCCGCCGTGGTAGTTGACATTCTTCGGCGGCGGACCGAAAGCAGCCGGATCTTTCAGCGTTGTCAGTGGTCTCGATATGTGCTCGCGAGCAGCCTCGATGTCAGATGTTTTGCCTTTGCCCATCCATCCAGCCTGCAATGACAGTTGGTTAGTCCTATCCTGTACCGTTAACCAATACATGGCTTGCTTACCACTTGGTCGATGCCCTTGAAATCGCCCCGCCATGATTCTTTGCCTCCATTCTTGCCTTTCGGGTGCCATCCCCCCTTCACGATACCCTTGAAATCACTCATATCGCACGGTTGTTGCCCTAGGACTTCGGGAATGTAGGACCAAGCCCAGTCAAGAAAGGATGGCGGGCCTCTGGGGGTTTGCTACCATCTCAACACCATGTCAAGTCCCAAAGAATCAATTGGTTGGCTATCACTCTAGGCACACTGGTAATCCGTAGAGTGTCACTGGACGCGAGTCACCAGCACCGCTTTACCGAAGATGCGGCGAAGGTCGTCACGTGTTGTGGGTGACATGGAGTCCCTCATCATCCGCCCCACCGAGATACACATCTGCTCTAAGTTGCCTGGGCTTCTGTCTCCTTCACGGTATGCTGACCACTAGGTACTCGTTTCATAATCATGAAAGGTCACTGTTGTCGTCTACGCCTATATGAAAGCCCTTCGACGAGAGATGTGAAACACCTTCGCATCGCTCTGCCGAGCCAAGACATCAATGCATCACTTTTGCTCATACGCGCGAATCATGTCTCACTTGCTTTTCCAAGTCATCCTCTCGGTTACATCATCAAGGAGCTTGCGCTTCGGTTTGGCCGTTAAACGAGTCCACTCGGTGAGAGTTTGGCCACCTGCGCCAACAGCATTCTAGCTTCCTTTCCTAGCCAGGATCATAATCGGCGTTCGACGACCTAAACCTCCGACACCGATCGATACTTGCTGCGTTACATGAGCATCTTTACCAGATCAGGCACTAGGACCTGCCTTTTGCCCTTCTGCTCATCTTGACTTCCATCACCGGCACGCAGATAGTTCTCATAAGCTTATGCCAATTTGACGCCACATACCGCCTAGCTTCTTCGGCCTGACCTCAAAATAGCAGCTATTGTCGGACCTACAATTTCGAAGAATGAGAAACACCATTCCTTATGGCAGTCCTCATCAGATGCTACATGCAGGGAGAACATTGCTTTTTTGCCGTCTACCAGTCTAGTGGCATTGTTCTATACGCTGCATTCTATATGCTGTCATACAAGATCTGGTAGGTGTGTGCAGTGGCGGCCAAGAGCTGCAAGGAAGTTTCAGGTCTAGTTGGGAGCCGTCAGACTGGCCGGCAGCTAAATTTTGGCTGGAGCTACCGGACCTCCGCTATCAGAAAAGCCCCTCCAACATCTTAGTAGTTCGGCTGCCTTGATTGTACGTCGTTCTTGCACAAACTAAGCTCTTGGGTTGTCACCTTGGTGCTGGTTCCGAAGACCACGATCTCTGAGCTGCCATAGCGGTTACTGCCACTCTTTTATCAGTCGACTGCCGCCTGTTAACCCATCATTGGCGCCTTGCTTCGAGCACTCCTTCGCTGCGCCTCGCAGATCCTTTAATCCTTCCGCTCCCTCGGTCTGAGGGTCAGCTGCATCGTCCTTGATAATCCTCCAGGAATTGCTTGCGACAGCTATTCATACACCTGGTGTCCGCGTAGAGGGCCCCAATTCTTACCGTTTGTGCTTCGCCACGGCACCCGACAGGCCTTGTGTATCAGCCCGTTGCACACATAGTTCAACATGTCCTCGCGCTCGGGCTTCAATGGCCCATTCACTCCTACGAAGAGCGTCGATTCTGCAAGTTTCGCATCGATGGCATCGGACATGAGCGCCGATATGGTTGCTTTCGCTACTGCTACAGGATCGCTGTCGCCACAGCAATCTTCGTTACAGGCGTCGCTGGCATCGAGACTTGGTAAGGTCAACTCAGCTGCCTCGGCATCTCAAACCACATCACAACCCACCACATTTGACACGATAACCTCATCAGCTATAAGTTCTGCACCAACCGAATCGGTTGCTGCGTCAAGCGCAAGTGCGTCACAACCAGCCGCATCAGCCTCATCCGCGCCCACGGCATCAACAGCACCATCCTCGACTGCCGATAATGCTGCATCCTCGACAGCACCAACAGCATCAAGTGCTGCCAACAACTCAGCAAACGATTTGCACGCCGAATCGGTCACCATGTCATCTCCAGGAATGCAGGCGGCAGTCGCAGTGCCGATTGTCGTGGTAGTGCTCGCCGTATTAGGCCTAATATTCTTCTGCGTGCGACGAAGGAGGAAACGCAGAGAGGCGACAGACGGCACAGTCGAGAAAACGCCAGGCGTCGCGGCCGCCATGAAGAAGAGGAGCTGGAAACGCCATTTTAGACTATTCTCATTCGACACCGAGCTACTAATGGGAGGACACTATTCAAGCACAAACAGCATCAGAAGTCGAGAAACCGGAAGCCTCCGAAGCGCGAACAGAAGCCAACACAGCGGAGCCACAAGCCTGCATTCCGTCGACGAAGTCGCGCCACCATACAGAGACGCCATCAATTCTGCGCAACCACCGAGTATCGCCCAAGTAATAGGAGGTGGTGCTGCTGGTGGAGCGGCCGGTGGAGCGGCCGTTGGTGCTGGTGCTGGCAGCGAAGTAAGCAGAACGACATCGAATGCTACTGCCCCGCCACCGTACGGTGCAGCAGGCAGCCTACTTGCAGTTCCAAGCCCGACGACACCTGCATCTCAACGGTCGGGTCGGAACCCGTTCGCCGACTCGACGCCAGTCAGTCCGGTAGAAGGCTCGCCCTTCAACGATCCGCCTGGCGATTCACCGCCGCTCAGCCGTAAAAACTCGTCGGTCTATGCGTCGACGATAGGCGCAATCTCCGATGCAGCAAGCATACGCGAAGCAACAATCGCTCGCAATGCATCCGTGATGTCCCGGGGACGAGTCATCAACAATGTTGCCAACTCGACGGACGCATCGTGATGAAAGCTCTTGTATTTCCTTTGTCTTAGCATTTTCAGGAGCACCACCCTCGACATGACAAGCGGCTGAGTTGGTTGAAAGACACGGCATTTCCATATTTCCCTTGTAATGGCAAGATAGCACATGCAGTGCCATGTTCTCCATGACAGGCAAGCACGCAGCATGGCTCGTTACCACTTTTGATCATCATGCTACGGCGACATGAGAATTCAGGACCTCATTTTAGACGAGAAGAGACGAACTGAAATTACGCACAGGGTTGTATGTATCTATGACAGAAAGATCGACTTTCGTAAAGTAATGCGATGCTGCCTACCTGCCGTAATGCTCGGTCATTGAGACAATTTCTGTAGATATTCCTCGTGCTTGAGTCGAGGATACCACGCCGATTTCCTCGCGCATCCTTGCAGACAAATGTCCTGCCATCGTATGGTCATCCAGCCACCAGCCACCAGCCACCGGCCACCGGTTACCAGCCCGCAGGTCGGATGCCATGCCATGCCTACCATAGTATCTAGCCTTCATGCCCCTAGTGCAACACACACATAGAGCACTTGTCTTGATGGTCCTAGGGTGAGCACGTATTGTTGCTTGGGCGAACCTGAGTAGACCAAACAACGCACATTTGTGATAATAGCGGAAGCAAAGACCTGTGGACAGCACCCTCTTCCCCTAGAAACGCAACGTGTCTAGTACCGAACGCTATCTGGACAGGTTCTCCGCTCACAATGATGCAGCTTGAAATTCAGGACTTCGTGAAGCTGTGCTCGGCGATGCTTGGGTGCTCGCCGTACCCTTGATGTTCACTTTTGGTTACAAGTTGTTGACAAGTTAAGTTGCTGGAAACGTGTCCAGTGGTACTACGGTGAAGCTTCGAGTTGGAACATGCTTGACTGTCAGCCGCGAAGCTAAAAATGTCAGCTCCTCTGGCCTGCCTCAGGCATCAGATACAGCGAATTCCCATTCCATGTTCTCATGTGTTTGCATCTTGGATGTTTATGCTTTGTAAGAAGGGCAGAGAACAGTAGTGTATCTGGTGGCAGTTTAGATGGTGATGCGTTGTTGGATGAAGGCATGCAGTATCTCGTCGCCAGTGGAAATCCGGAACCTAAATTGCTTATGATGCTCGAGAAAGGGGGCTCTGAGCTACAACTATCCTTGCTTGTTAGCTTTCTACGAGGAAAGACCTTGCGTAGCTACATACATACGTCTCCTGACATGCGCAAGGTAGAAGGTGGGCCGACGGTTCTTCGGAAAGTAGGCGCGAGGTAAACTTGGGGCTCAAAGAAGCGTAGAGATGGTTGTTGGAGTTGGAGATCTGGACTTGCCCCTGGCTCGAGCATGAAGCTTGCAAGGTTCATGATCGTGTCTGACGAGTGGATATGCAGAGGCAGGCAAGATATCGCATATGTTCAGGGCACTGTGCATCAGTGAATTATTGGTGACAGAATGTCTGACTGCGATTTGCATTCCTCCATCTGGCATTCAACCATACCCTCGATGCGACTGAACGGAGAAGTAGGAATAAGGAATGTTCCCTCAGATCTTGCATGAGTGACGAGCTGCAGAAGGACAAACGACGTCGGAAAGGGGTCATTTGATAGGCTCGTCAGCATCAAGGAACCACTGTGGGCGTTGACCTGGGTAAAGTTTGATACCTAGCGGGTTTGATAAGTGCTTGCAGGCCATCAATTTGACGCAGATTAGCGGTGATTATGCTACGAATCTGGGGCTGTTAGGCACCGACGGCCTCTTGACATTGGCGACACAGCAGTTACGGCGAGCCCGGGCGGCGCTTGGCTTTGGAGCGCGATGCACAATAGGCTAGTTATTACCGGAATTGACTCTTTTTCATGACGAGGGGGAAGCTTCTTCCACAACCATGTCCGACGTTGAGTGCCTCCATCGGAATCCTAGCCATACTTTGTTCTGCCTGTCAATCCAGGCGTCCAGTATGATCTGTAGATTCTCTTTGAGTCAAGCTCATGGAACTGGCAGCTCGCGTGAGTTCAGCCTTCCAGCCTAGCC
>Ga0066648_10001318_pt1 | contig 13793 bp, 15 predicted proteins | sample CryGeyCG12114_NA_FD_59537 | JGI IMG/M metagenome (GOLD analysis project Ga0066648, IMG submission 59537) | Groundwater microbial communities from aquifer - Crystal Geyser CG19_WC_8/21/14_NA | ecosystem: Environmental > Aquatic > Deep subsurface > Groundwater | place: USA: Utah: Grand County... | reverse complement strand
TTGCTGGGTCATGAGGATGTGGTGGAGGTAGCCGCCTGATGTTGCTGCTTCGGGTCTTTGCCCTGGATCTTTTCTATTGTGGTTGAGGAGGAATTGAGAAATGGCTGGGTCGGGGAAGGGTTGCCGCTGGGCGTGCGATAGTGGTTTATCTGTAAGAGGGATGAGGGAAGCTAGGTTGATGTCGCGTGCTGATGCGAGAGAGAGAAATTCGCGGGAGGTGATTACACAGTCGACGTCGCGGATCGGTGTAGAATCGGTGTCTAATGGGTTGCTCTCTCGCCACCAGCGATCTGTGAATTCTTCTCTGCTTGCTTCTAGTTTCTTGTCGAAGCAGGGCATGAGCGCTAGATGCCATATCTGTGATGGATGTATACCTAATCTCTTGCTAAGCACTGATTTGATCAAGGTCCCTGATAAGGCTTGTGGCGACTTGAGCGCTGATAGATGTGGAAGAACGTGTGGGTGTGTTTTTTCAGCGTAGCAGACCCATCCTGGACATGCTGAGGTTATGACGGGTTTGGTTTGTGACTTCCCGCTTAGTGAATGCGCCACTTCATCTGCGCCCAGCACGAGACATGCCTCGCGCATGCGATTGGTGTCGAATACATAGTTGAAAGCCGAGTTGTTGTTGCCACCTAACCGTAAGCCTTGGGAACCACTGAGGAACTGTTCTATCAAGCGTCCTGCTCTTCTTTCGGAAAGACCGAAGGTGGCTGCGATGCTTGCTCGTACTTGGGGGCTAACGCTTGCCACGAAGACCTTTGCATCTGGTGCAACATCTCGGGAACAGTCCACGAGATCCGCGACACCGACGGACGGGTGGTTGTCGAGGGTATTGAGCACTTCATTATGCGACTGGAGGGATACAAGGACTGCTTCAGCAGATGTCACGCATCCTGAGCATGCTAAGCAGTCTGTCAACGAAATCGAGGCTGGCACGGGATTCTGCGCCTGAACTTTGTCTTCGGTGGTCACCTCATAAGGATTTGAGTCGTCGGTCTTCGGCAGCGTCTCAACGGGTTTAATACACGCGACGCCAGGGGATATGAAGTCGTTCAGGTCGTCTGCTGACAGGATTGCTGAACTCATCTCGTATGTGTTACTCCAAGTGGCGGCTTGCTGCACAGTCAAAACAACGTCAGGACTAGCAAAGGGACAGGCGAGGGCAAGAACGATGGAAGCACGTTAAGTTAGTCATTCTAGAAGGCATCGCATTGATTTTGTGGTAGGCGTAACAATTCATGAATTATTACAAACCCAACATTTTGTTTGGCCGAAGTTCGTGGCGAAAATCGGCCTCACAGGCCGTCAGGTACCAAGAAACGTCAGTGCTTTGACCAAGCCTTTTGTTCTCGGCTCCTCGAGCAACCCTGAACGCGTGCCGACTTTTGCAGATACTCGAACATCGACGAACACTCTGAATGCGAACTGTTTGAAAGTGTCTCAGGCGTGAATGCGACCAAAGTAGACCGCTAGAGACGAAGAGGCAACTGTTTCGCTCGGCTGAAAGACCTGCCGAGCCGACCGAGGCAAACCATTACCAGCTTAACCGCCACGTCCCTCCAATGTCGCGGCAAAAGTTGTGCGCTCATCGGGCAGTCAGATCATGAATCTTTGGCCCAGGCCTATTGACACATGGGAATATCCATTGTCTTTGCTCATGCTCCTAGACGTCCTGCTACTTCGTGCAGATATCAGGAGTGTCAAACTGGTGTCACTTCAGCTCGGGGAAAAATACACCTATCAGAGGTGAACTCGAGCTGACAATGCTACGCGAGTGGGGCCGGTGTAGTGTTTATCGAGCTTCAACGAGCCAACCATAGCATGCTCTAGTGCTGTCAGCAACCAGGAATAGCGACCCTTTTTGACGAGCATGGCCTCGCCAATCAAGCTGCATCCGACCTTACTAGATACAGGAAACACCATTAACAGTCGGAGAGAGAGGGCTGTAACATCCCTGCCGTCTGGCGTTCGCCATGGAGGTCCTGTTTGTTGTCACCTGCAATTGCATATCAGCGCACTCATCTGCATTTGTAGTAGATGAGCATATCATGACCAGATACTCGCAAAAGCGCGAAACAACAAGGCTGGCAGTTCGTCAAGCTTCAACATCCTCTTTTCAGCAACGTTCATAGATCGAGCAACGCACCCATATCTGACAACAGGAATTCACGAACCCGGCCACGACTCACAGCCAGCTGGCATACAGGCATTTACCATGCTTCGACCTAATCTACTGGTGATCTCTGCGGTCTCCTGCGTGTTGTTGGTGTTTTACTTCTTTTCGCCATTTGGCTTACATAACTCTGCTCTGAGGCCACCTCACTATAGACCTTCCACAGATCCGCATGAAGGGCCAACTGTGGAATGGGCATTCTCGTCGGATCAGGGCTCAAGCGATGCAAACTATGACTACAAGCCGGCGTACGAAGCTGATCAGGATCACAGCAATGGAGAGCAAAGCCTTGAGTCAGCGCACCAAGCAGTCCCGGACCACAGCAACGAGCAAGGAAGTCATGACTCAGCTCACGAAGCGCAGGAATCTCATTATGTAGACAACGAAGAACATCCTATCCCACGCTTGATCCGGGAAGCCGAACTTCGATACAGCAGCATGCTCGCTAGCCGGTCACAGACTGTGGAAGAGGCCGCCAGAGCTTACCGTGCCCGCCGTGGCAGACACCCGCCGCCCGGCTTCGACCTCTGGTTCAAGTATGCGAGAGATAACGGTGCCATCATCGTCGAAGAATTCTGGGACCAAATCTACCACGACCTCGAACCCTTTTGGGCTGTTCCACCTGCTCAGATACGCGCTCAAGCCCGAGCTCTGGGTATGGCCGTTATGGTCAAAAACGGCCACACAGATATACATACCGATTGGTTTTGGCACGTGATCTGGAAGCGCATGATAGATGAAGTCGCATTCATGCTCTCTGACATGCTCATACCCTTGAATAGTATGGACGAGCCACGGGTAATGGTCCCATGGGCCAAGATTACGGACTACATCACCATTGCTGATGAAAATAAGTCTATAACAGCAGCAAGCTCCACTCGCCGTACAGTACAAGGTTGGTGGGAAGAACCAGAAGACAGTACTCCTGAAATCCCAGACATAGAATGGCATAGGGGAGCGCCCTACTCTTTCGCGCGTGAGGCATGTTCACCCTCATCCGCCATCCGTGGCGACTACAAATTGCACAACAGCGGCAGTGTCCCGCTTGCGTCTAGCTCTTCCAAGAACTGGACGACCAGCCATCAATTTGTCGAGAACAGTACACTCGGGTCAGACACATGCCAGGATCCTGCTATTGCAGCATATCACGGGGCCCTCATCTCTCCTAATACGGGCAGCACGTCCCAGATCCTACAGCCACTGTTCGGCGGTTCAAAATTCGCAGTCAACAACGATATCTTACTCCCCGCTCCCATGTACTGGAATGGTGAAGAACGCTTCGAGATGGGAGATCCCACGCTCTGGGCCGGGAAGCAGGACACGGTCATTTGGCGTGGCACTGCCACAGGTGGAAGACATAACGCGATGAATTGGCCGCATTTCCACCGGCACCGATTCCTCGCGCTGGCAAATGGCACGAAATTCGAGCAAGCAGGGGACCACGATCGTATCTTCACACCCGCGCACCAACAGGCGGCGATCAATCCGTTACCAACGTCTATCCAGAAGAATCTGGCAAAGTGGCTAAATAAACGCAATGACGTTGCGTTTACAGATCTATTCTGTGACTTACCCATGCCCAAATGGGGAACTTGTTGGTACCTGGATGAGGAATACACGGTTTCACTCGGGTTGAGCTTAAGCCAGCAGTTCCGGATGAAGTATTTACCCGATATCGACGGTAATTCCTTCTCGGGACGCTACAGATCTTTCCTGCTAAGTCGCAGTCTACCCATCAAGGCGACTCTATACCGGGAATGGCACGATTCAAGGTTGATCGCATGGAAACATTTTGTGCCGATGAACAACCGGTTTTCGGACTATTACAGTCTGCTTGCCTACTTCGTGGGATGTGAGGCGGATGTCTGTGGTGAAGATGGGGTGGTGGACGGGCACGATAAGGAGGCGGAGAATATCGCGATGGCGGGCAAGGAGTGGGCAGAGAAGGTGTTGAGGAAAGTCGATATGCAGATCTATGTTGCGAGAGTGTTGTTAGAGTTTGGGAGAGTCACGGACGATGATAGGGAGATGGTGGGTTGGGTTGATGATTTGATTGGTGACGTGAAAACTGAGGAGGGTGCGAGCGATGATGTGGGAAATGTGGAGGAAGACCCCGAGGCGGCTCCGTGAAAATTATCCTTTTAGCGAATTGGTGACCTTGGCAGGATAGGGGATTCTGATTGAAGCGTGGTGTTAAGGACTTGAGTTTTGCACGAACGGTGCAGATACTGGACGACGTTCTCGAGTTCTGATCGCCCTGGAAGTTATGCTCGTAGATTAATGTAATTGCTATTCTCTTACAAATTAAGCAGCAATAATACCTCGGAAAAGCAACGACCGGGAAACAACCTTATAAAGATCTCAGGAACTCAGGCTCGGACTCCAGTCTCGTACGGCATATTTCTGGCTCCACTATCCCTTAGCTTAGAGCTTGCTACAAAGTCCTTTAACATCCCAGACCACCTTTCCTGGTCCTTTGGTTTCTTGATGAACATCACATGCCATCGAACGACCTATTTTGTTCTCACAAATTAATTTCAATCACCTAAGGATGTCGTCTCTTACAAAATTCGTCGGCCTCAAGCTTGGCTCGGACGCAGCAAATCTGGCACCCTACCATACCATGTTCCATTTTGTATTCGCTTATGCCTTTCTCTCCACACGAGGACTGAAGAACTATCTCAAAATTGACCACAACGTAAGCCCAAGAGAAGACACTTCCAAGTACGGAGAGCGCGCTGTCGCCGAAGGCAAGATCACCAAGCGACAGCTCAACCTTCTCAAACGCAACGAAGGCGCGCACGCCAATTCTGTGGAGAATTTTCCTGTCTTCGTTGCGTCGACTTTATTTGCGACCGTGGCTGGCGTTAGCAACGCTCAGATCAATGGGGCTTGTGCAATCTATACGGCTGCTAGGATCGTCTTCACCGTCTCCTATCTGGCTATTGAGAGGGCCAAGTACTCCTATGTTAGAAGTCTTGCTTGGTGGGTTGGCAACTTAGCCTGTTTGAACTTGTTGTGGGCAGCTGGGAAGGCTCTGGACAAGACTGCATAAAGAACTCCATTGAGCAAGTAGTCCGCAATCATAAGCAGAAGTTTCCACTCATGGAGCATACGCAAACTCATTGAGCGGAATGCACAAAGATCAAACGGTTTCAGCGCGGGCAATAACATCCCATGTTTGTGTTGTCAAAGTACATTAGGCTCAAGTATGCCAGCGATGGAACAACTCCTTCCATATGGTATATATCACAGCAGGCAACTCGTATCAACATGCGCTCTTGGCCAGGTTTTCACATGTTCATTTTGGGTCTATTTAAATCGCTCCACAACCAGTCTCAGGATATCTAGTGAAAGAGTTCCACTGAAGGCACGCTTCGATCGGCTACGCGTTTCAGTACAGAAGGAAAAATCTGTCACTAGGCTACTGTTTGAGTGAGAGTGTTGTTTACTAGACTCACCTCCTTCAATTATTCGCTGCTCATCTTGGAAATGCCAAAAACATTCTGCTTCAACCAAGTATAGCACCGATCAGATCAGATCAAATCAGCTCCAGTCTAAGCACCAAAAATGGCATCCAGAAAGTCACTGCTCGATCTACCACCGGATATTCGACTGCAGATCTACAAAGAATACTATGGATCGCTCAAAATCAGACTTCATGCCACGATCTGGAGCCCCCTTCTCCGAGAGCATTGCGAGCCGGTACGACGCGACGCACGCAGGTGCATCAATATTCTCCTCACCTGCAAGACGTTCAACGCAGAAGCCAAACTGGCTTTCTTCTCCGAACCAACCTACCAAGTCAGCGGCTGCGCTTGCTGGATGCATTTAGCACTAGAAGAAGGCAGCTACATCTTGGGCAACTTTCATGGGGACCACCACCAAGTAAACATCCTCACAACCAAGTTGAAGCAATGGCTGGCATCATCCACGCTGAATCTAAGCAGGACACCGACGCAATCAAGCCTTCCAGAATGCGCGCAATGTTCCCGCTATCAGTACAGATGTGATGGCTGGAACCCTCTTGGTCCTCGCTGCAGAGGGTGTGACAACGGACGGCATATAAGGTCATGCACGCATGAGTCGATCGACAAGTGGACGGTGCGTGAGTTTCACAGGATCGCCGCTGATACACTGTTACAGAGGGTGCTGCGAAAGCAGCTTGGAGTGGGTGCAGAGGTTGCAGAGAACCAGATGCAGAAAAATCCACTGAACTTTAAGCTAGAGTCAGTCCCCTAGTGACGATGTGGCGTGTGGTTTACGAGGACTAATACGACATACAGGTGTCGGCGTCGATACCCCTTCCTTACTAGACGGTATAGAACGTATAGAATGGCTTGAACTTAAGACGGGACTGTTGGTCATGCGAAGCTTGGGGTCGACCAGGTTGGGAGAAGGCGTTGAACCTCGCGAGTTCTTGGTAATAGGGTTCGATGAGTACGCCACAGAACACTGCGTGCAGGGTATATAGCCTGAGGTCCTATCTAGCTGCTTACTACCGAATTTCGGAGCTCGCGGACGTCGGCTCAGGCATGTCACCTGCGTGAGCTCGCCGAAAGTATGCTAAGGCGTCGAGGGTTATTCGCATGATGTTGCTATTGACCCAAGGACGGGTATGTACGCATTAGCTACTCTGAAGCCGTGACATACCATGGTCGAGTGCACAAATAACCGTCCCATTTCGCACCCTAAAGGCGGTTCTCCGTGGCATGGTCTCCAAGCTTTACGTATGAATACGTGTAAGGCGCGACACTAACGTAGATATTCCTTTTCAAGCTCACGCATCGCAGCGTCACCTTGAAGTGCAAAGACATCGGACACGGGTACGATCTCCCTCTCCACGCCGGCAATACCATTATCCTTGATTATACGATCGATCGTACGCCGCATAGCTGTAACAGCAGCACGGATAGCATGATTACCGCAGATGACAAGGCCGACCTTACCATCAGTAAGCCGAGCAATTTCGTCAAAAGAGAGCTGTGGATAGCTCGTAGGTACAATCACCAAGGGAACGTCGCCAGGCCAGGCTTTGCAGAACGACAATATCTCGTCTGACGTCTTTGCCTTGCTGTGGATCAAGATCGCATCTGCTCCTGCTTCCACATACGCCATCCCACGTCGTAGCGCCTCGTCCTGTCCCAGGCCAGCGATCAATGCTTCGGTTCGCGCGATGACTAACATGGTTCCTACGGCTTTGGCCGCGGCGATCTTGCCCTGGAACTCCGGAATAGATATCAGTGCTTGACGTCCATCTGTCGTAGGCTGCTGTCTTTCGGGAAGGTCTTGTCCTCAATGACAACGGCCGAGACGCCCGCTGCTTCATATCGCGGGATGATGTATGCCACGTTGATGGCATTTCCGAACCCAGTATCAAGGTCGGCGATGATTGGAAGGTCTTGTACCTCGCTCATGGCCCGTGTTGTCTCGAGGTGTACGTTTGGCGACAGGATGTTAGCGTCAGGCACGGCATAGGACGCTGAAAGCTCAAACCCACTTGCCCATACTGCGTCAATCCACCAGCCTCAGCCGCGAGTTTCGCAGCTAGTGGATTGGGTGCGGCCATGGCGAGGGCTGGTTTGCCTGTGCTCGAAGTCAGTCTCGCACGTAACGCATCTGCCTTGGCTCGGGCAGCCATCTGGGGGAATGCCGCGGAACAAGCGCGGCTGGTATAGGGCGACGGAGAGGGTCAGTAGATGGTTACAGTTCGGAAGCTTAGGAGAGACGTCAAACTATAGTGGACGGGCAGGCAGCAGCCAAGTCTCCTTGATATGCAGTACGGAGACGGAGAGTCAAATAGATCAAGGCGGCTTGCCGGTCTGCGATACAGCAGTACTCGTGCATACGCTTCACCCTAGTTTTATGTAGCAGAGGCACAAGTAACGCCCGGGCAACCGTATCTGTGCATCAGGTATTCCTCGGCTTGGTAACTAAATGCTCTCTGTGCTTGAGAATATTGCAACCATATATTATATTCACGGCGCAGCCCCTCTCGAGCTGCTACCGGCCAACGTCGAAGAACCGGTGACCTGACTATTGAGCGTTTCATCTCTCAGCTCCGACGCTGCAACCTCATTCGCACTCATCTCAGATCGCGCTGCCGCGAGATCGTGGTATTCCATCTCATGCAGGCCCTCGATCGTCCGCATTTTTGGAGGTGCCCTCGAACCCTCGAGCTCTTCTCTCGGTGGCTTGTACTCGTCTGAGTGTAGCTGTGCTTTATCCGTCAGTTCTTGGTTCTCTGAAATGGCGGCAGCCGCGGTTAACTGCCGTCTACGATTCTGCCCATGTCGCCAGAGGAAGAAGATGATCACAGCTAGGATGATGATTGCACCGACGACTGAGCCGACCGCAATCCCGGCAATGGCAGCCGTAGTAATACCAGCATCAGCGGCTGGAGACGGCACGATCATGGTCGAGGTCGGCGTCGGAGGGTATATAGGGGATGCACTGGATGCACTGGATGCGCTGGACGCTGTGCGTGATTTAGCTGCTGACCATGTACAAAGATATCCGCTATACTGACTGACAGAACAGCTCAGAACGCTCAGAACTGCCGTGAACCCAGCACTCGCGTAAGACGCGCAAGATGCAGAAGAGGCATCTGAAGCGAGACTGCTGGCGAGTGCGGCCTGCCCGAAAGAGGCGATAACTGAGCTGCAATAGCTCAATGGCGTAGCGAGCAAAGAGACCTCGGAGTAGACACCGGTAGATGTCGTATCAGCTCCATAATTCGACGTGCAGTCTTCGAGCTTCGCAAATACAGATGAGAAGGTGCCGCTTGTGACACACAGCTCTGGGCTCCGGCCGGCTGACTGCCAAAGATAAATAACCTGGTCTGTTCCGCATCAGTATAGCTTTTGCCAGGAGCAGTAAGACCTCACCCGCGAAAGCGTAGCATTCTTCCGGAAGAGCTATCGCCTGCCGCTTGACGAATGTCCAAAGATGGACCATCGCAGCCGTTGTCTGGACCAAGATCGTAAACACACCAGCATTGACAGATGCACAGCAGGTCGCAAAGACGAAAGTGAATTGAGGCTGTGTGTTTTGAGTTCTAGCCCGTCCCTCCACGTAGCTGTTACTGCCACTCCAGCACTAGCACAGGAAATGCATGAAGTGACCAGGTATGGACCAAGGGTTTCAGCCTGCCAAAGTAACCACAAGAGGTGTTGTGGAAAGGATCTAGTGTCTCTGTGCGCGAGTCTAGCTCCAAGTGCAATATAGCTTTTGGAGCCATGTGTAAGGTATGAATGCAAAAGGTCATGGTGATGGTGGCCCAAAACGACCATAGCGATGCAATCGACCGCGTTAGTGTAGATGCTAGATCTTGCCGTTCCCCTCCTGTGGACTAGCACCAATCAGCATACGAGGCAGCCGACCCACTTGCCTAATCTGGTCTTACTTGCTCCAGGGTCCTCTAACTGAACTCGACTGTGCTCCCGGTCTAACTGCAACATGGCCATACAATTGTTACGAGGCTCGCAGATGAGCAGAATGCAGCAATCCATTATCCAGATCAACCAGCCTTACAATATCAGTACTCAATACTGACCAAAGAGCTGCAGAACGAATTCATGGTTCATCGTCTCCTGACACTTTCTGAGCATTGATGCTAGTCTCATGCCCTTTTCCATTCGACTTCGTTCTCTTGGGCTTCAGCCTTACAGCAGTAGCAGGCGAGGCATCTGGATCGTCGACTGGCAAAGGCATCTGAGGCTGCGGTTGGCTTGGAGTTGTCTCTTGTGTCGCAGCGGAAGTGGGCGCTGCAGCAGAGTTGCTGGTGTCGATGGCTGGCTTCGAAGCTAATGGTTCCGCTACACTGCCATCTCCGTCACCTGTTCCGCCGGTGGACGTCTTCTTGCCATCGCCCCTGATTTCCGCTTTGTTCTCCTCTTCTGCCTTGTCGTCAGGCTTGTCCATATCTGCTTTGGTCGCAGGAGCTGCGTCCTCAGGATTGGACACAGGCGGCACGACAGGACCGGAATACCCTTGTGATGGCTGCGGTGCAGCTGCAGCGTTGATAACTGGTAGCGCGACGTTCTGAGCTCCCGGAGACAGACCAGGCCCGCCTCTGCTAGGACGCACGCCCCCACTCGTGTTCCCGTCAAACCCACCAGCACCAGCCATGTACATATCTGGGTTATTCTGCCCATTCAGGCGGACAGCTCGTTCGTATAGCCGGGTTAGTCGAGCCACTTCTGATCGTACCGTGACCTCATCTGTGTCTATCTCGTCGTAGCCGTGTATGCCATCGCTGATGCCTCGCCACATCACCTCCGAGTTCTCGATTTCGTCTACAAGCCGTTCAAGATCGTCGCGATACATCCGAGCCCTCATGGGTTGACCCCGAGACTTTAGGTAAGCGACCAGTCCCGCTATGATCGTGTTCATCACTCCGAATATTGTAATAAGAATATGGGACGACGCAGATGCACCCAAAGCTGTGAGAGTCGCGCCAAGGACTACTTGAGATAGTAGCAGAGTGTTGTTCAGAGCTGCGCTGAAGTTGTAGGCGATTCGTTGTGAAGAAAGCTGGGAGACTGTCCGGCCGTAAAGTGACTTCTTTGGAGCTGGATATTTCTTGTCTTTAACAGGATCTGATGGTGGACAACCCGTCAGCGCGCAGAACTGGGCATGAGCATTATTTCCGAAGACATCTCTGTGTCTCAGAAGCTCATGGTAGTCATCTTCGTCAGAGTATCTAAGGCACTCTTCAGATCGGGATTGCGGGATCGTGTCCTGCCATAATAGCGGTGTTGCTTCTGTCACTGCCAAAGATCTATGGGGCATCCCTAATGACGATGCCGAAGACAACGACCCTGATGGTGCTGGTATGTGTACCGAATAGCTTGGAGTCCGGTTTCCTTCCTCTGGTACCCTGATGTGGACTGTAATTGGATAATGTATCGAAGAGTGATTCTGAGGTGCCAGCTTGACGGTGTTGAAGCTTCAAGGTTTATCTTCCAAAGCCACATGAATTGCAAGGTTATACAATTCAAGTTGCTGAGGGCCGAGATTACTGTATGTTGTTGGTTGGTTTTGACTGTTTGAATGGCCAAGATCCATTACAAGTTGGGATTGAAGCAAGAAGCCGCCCTGACTGAAAGCTTCCGTGGCGTCAAAGCTAATTGTTTTGGCAGGTACCACCGATTCGTCCATGCTTGATCGAGCTTGGTACCTGCGGATTGTGGCGCGCTAACGTCATTAGTTTGAGGAGCTGATCAGAGCCGATGCGTGGTGGATCTTGAAAGTGTTCGGCAAGAGCGAATGCACGAAGTAATCCATAACAGGGTCATCGACGAGGTGTTCGTTACATGGTCGTTCGCTGTATAATAAGTAAGACGCTGATCAGTGGGAAGCCAGCGATTCCAGTGTATTGGCTGGTTGAGGGAACGCTCAACGTGGAGGGGTCTTGCGACACATTAGCATTACTATCTCGTGCGAGCACTGAGCCAGAGCACCTTGCCCATGAAGTGCTGAGAAACTCCATCATCACTCTTGAGTCTGCCTGTCCTTGTTGTCGCTCTCCAATTTGGAAGGATACCCAAACTCCTCCACCTATGCAGTGTATCGTTCACTCGTAGCATTTCATGATCTTCGCGGTGGTCACCGGGTTACCGGTTCTGTCTTGCCTGTGCTTGCTGGTCGGACCGGCTCCAGCTCACTGCCAGTGCCACTTTGGCCTCTCCTCCGGCCTGGCAAAAGCGAAAAATGGTGCTTACTATCACCGGTCGTATTAGGCTCGTCGGTGCTCTCTCCAAATCTGGACAAGAAACTCTTCTTCTTAGCCTTTTGTGGGGCGTCGTCCTGTAATTTGACATCTTCAAACCCTCCTTCGTTGCCGTCTTCAATCGGCGGCGGCCGTGCGAACGTGTCCCCACTGAGAGACGATCTAGTGTACATGCCGGAGCGTCTCGAATCTAGGGATGTTCGAGAGGTATAGCTATCCGCGTGTATAATGGGGGAGCGGCCAGAGATATCCTGCAAGTTTGAGTCAGTGCTCGTACCCAGCACACTCGGCAGGTGGGCTTACGAATGACCGGCGATACGAATCGAAGGATTCCCTAGATATCGAGAATGGTTCGTTGCCGCTGAAAGTGCTTCGATGGTTCGACGAGGCCGTCGTTGTTGGTGATCTCTGCCAGAATGACTTCTTCTCTGGAGGCGACGGCTGCGGAAGCTGTCAGCACTGCCCAGGAAACTCCAAGTAGACATGCTTACCGGCATGTATTCTCCGTTGCCTGAGACAGCTGTACCAGTCATCAGCGCTCTTGCTTCTATCTTTCAAGGGCAATCAAGTCGTACAGCTGAGTTTGAACTCATTTGGCTCTTCACGACGTTCTTTCATGCCCAGTGCCAACGAAGGCTTGTATGGGCTGCCCGTTACCGGCTTCACATTCCCATCGGTCGTAATTTCGGCGGCGTTGACTACGGGCTTCCTGGAAGTAAAGGGCATCCTGAAGGGTGCCATTTTGTACAGAAGAGGCAGAATGATACAGGCGTTCTAGTGGTATATCTCGTAGTGATGAATATTTCCGGCTCACGATATTGAGGGTACAACGCGACAAGCAGATATGTAGAGAAGTGTAGAATGTCAAACCATTACCTACCTACACGCATGCGTCTCGAGTCGAATGCATCTCCTTACGGAGTAGCGCCAACATCGTCTTCGCAAAATGACGATTAAACACTTGGAGGGGTCGGCAATCCGGCTTTGGCGCTCCGGCAAGCACAGCAGACATTGGTGGTACCTGGGGTAGCGCAGATCTAGAAGTTCTTGGTGCCATCATTGTGTGGATCTCCCAAGCTTATTCATGCAATATTGCCTAGGTAATTACTGTAGAGAGCTTTGCTAGTAATCAGGAGAGTGAGGACTGATCCCGTCACCGTCCGGGCATGTAATCGTTCATCTTTTTCTAGAGCACATCGACAGATGGATTCCCTGTTGTTTGCTCGTCTTGACGGGAATATGTGTAGCCAACCGTTGAGTAGAGCTCCCATTGACAGTATGTGCCTGGACAACTGGCTGGACAAGCAATTCACGCACAGGCATGCCTCTTCTCCCCAATAATACCGTACGATTACCATGTCAACGTCCTCTGGTCCATGGTGCTATCATTGCTCATCTTTCTATTGGACGAAGTTAACCAAGTTAGACTTTTCTAGCATCGACGACCGTTGAAGCAGCTGCGACTCATCATCTTTCAAGAGACCGTTTCATACACTTGGTCCAGGCTAGGTGGTAGCCCTCAAGTATATAACCTCTCTCAACGTCTGGAGTCCGGCGCGGTAAGTTAACAGCCGTCAGACCGGCTGCGGAAAGTGATACGGTGGATGAGATGCCGTCGATGCAAACAAAGAATCTCGCTTTCGGCAACTTGCAGGACTTCACGCATGATTCCGTTTGGTTCAAGTTGGCTGGACACTGTCTATTTATCGTCGGTACGCTTTCCCTATCCTCGAATCACATAAGCTTCATTTCATGCAGGTACCAAGTCCATTGTTGGTATCGAGGCTGCTTCTCGTGTCACGAACGAGGTTCCACGCCATGGAGATGTGTTGCGCAGATGTCTCTCGCTTACGTGGGAAGGAGTAAAGGCTTTGTGGGCGGTTG
>Ga0066648_10001317_pt1 | contig 13793 bp, 15 predicted proteins | sample CryGeyCG12114_NA_FD_59537 | JGI IMG/M metagenome (GOLD analysis project Ga0066648, IMG submission 59537) | Groundwater microbial communities from aquifer - Crystal Geyser CG19_WC_8/21/14_NA | ecosystem: Environmental > Aquatic > Deep subsurface > Groundwater | place: USA: Utah: Grand County... | reverse complement strand
GTATCCTTGGTCCTTTTTCAGAGTGGGCACGGGCGAGCGCAGATCGTAGAGGTATATGAGGCCAGTGGAGGTTCCGACGGCGTTTCTGATCCCCGAGGGGTGAAAGTCCATGGCCGTCACCTCTGGCCTGGTCCCAAATTCCGTCGGCATAGTCAAGGTGGCCACTCTCGTCCTGACTCTTGGATCCCAATACTCGACCGTGCCCAAGGATGTTCCAAAAGCGAGCAAGCCATGACTCTCCTTGGCGACGGCGCCCGTGTTCACACCTCCGACGCCGATGCCACCTTGCAGGGCACCACCGCCGGAACTGGTCATATCGTCGCCGCCGACATCGATGTCAAACTCGTTCATAAACCTGCCCAGCTCTAGGTTGATTCTGAAGACCTGGCCCATGCCGTTCGCATTCACGCCGACCGAGGGGACGTACAAGTCGGTGTTGCTGCGATCATAGACCAAGTCACGGCCGTAGCGGGGGATCCTTAACGAGTAATGGCATCCTCCCGGGGTGTGGAATTCAATGCTCCGATCTTCCTGCAGATGCACGCTCTTGCTGTAGTCGGCACTCAGGAAGAGAAAAGTCTTGTTGATGGTGTCGGTGTGGCGAGCCCACGAGAGGGCCAGGTTGGGTAGGTAGTGGGTGTGTATCTGTGGCTTGTAGGTGCCCGTGCTCATGACCCAGTCGCCGTCGGGCGACACGCGCACGCAGTGGGAGGCCTCTTCGAACTCGAAGTCCTGGAGCAGTTCGATGTGGTTGGCATAGTCGTGGCCCTTTTTCAGCCTTTTATTCTTGACCCAGTCGGGGATGTTGCCCGAGGAGGAGGCGCCGGCGACCGTGTAGACTGGCACGGCCGAGTTGGTGAGTTTCATGATGCGAGGGCTGCAGAGTGTAGCCCAGACCCGCCGGCAAGATTCTGTCAGAGACAGTGAGCCTGGTGTCTTTGGTTTGCCCAATGCGACTTACCTTGGAGAGGAGCATTGCTGCCACGGCCACGGCCACTACCACTGCACCTGCTGCTGGGCGCAAGGAAAATTTAGTGCAAACATGGCAAACTCGCGGTCTAATCTAGCTTAAGGTTTCGCTTGGCGCCTTGGGGGTTGCTGGGGGGGCGCTGATGCCTGGAAGCGTTGTTGACAGGCGCCTCATGCGCCCATGACACACCACCACTGCACCACTGCACCACTGCACCACTGCACCACTGCACCACACCACCAGACCACTCGACAATACTAACCCAAGCAGGTAGACTCCAGTAGCCGGCGACGACAATATTCGACCCCGACCCCGACGCCGTCACGACATTACGTACCAGAAACGAGACATAGTGATGCAGTAATATCCACCGTCCATGGACGCAACACCACCACTCGAGATCATCCTACCACTGTAATGCCCGACTTGGAGAGATCGATGCCCTCATCGCCAGCTCCTGGCGCATCCCCCGAAGAATCGCTCCAGTACTACAAATCCCAGTACGAGTTTCTGGAAGCCGAGCTCGCCGACTTCCAGGCATCCAGCAAGGATCTCGAAACCGAACTCGAGCGAGACATCGAACAAGCGGAGAAGCGGGAGCGCCAACTCAAGCAGCAGGCCGACGATCTACGCTACCAGGTCGACGAGTGGAAGGAGAAACACAAGCAAGCCAAGGGCGAGGCGGCCTCAGCTCAGGCCGCGCTGGAGAGGGAGATCAAGACCCTGCGCCAGGAGAACCTGACCCTGCGCCAGCGGGTGAGAGACATCGAGGTAGCCAACGATGACTACGAGAGGAAGCAGCGCTCCACCGAGGTCTCCTTGGACGACATGGAGGCCAAGGCCAATCAGGCCATTGAACGAGCGGTGATGCTGGAGGAGGAAGTCAAGCTCGGCGAACAAGAACGAGAGGCCCTGCGCATCGAAGCCCAACGCCTCAAAGACGACCTGGCCGACTTCAAGATCGAGGCGGAGATTGTGCGCAAGAAGCTAGACCAGGCCGAAAGAGGCCTGGCCCCCAAGCGAAAGTCTCTCACCATCAGCCCCAACGTCGTCGCCGCTTCGCCCCGATCCGAACTCTCGCCAACCACAACCGAGGCCTCGGCGCCCTCATTCGACACCCCACGCACCAAGGCAACCACGGCCTCCAGCGTGTCCGACACCCCGACACCGCCCTCACCGCCGGCCTCGGACAAGCTACCTGCAACACCGCAGCCTTCCAAGCCGAGACTTTCGATGGCACCGGCAAGAGCCACGCCCAGACCGCCAGCAGGATCAGCAAGAGTCAACGCTCACACGCGCAGCACATCGGTTGCCGTGCCCGGCAGGACGCAAGGAAGTGCAGCCGCCCGACCAGGCCTCGGCAAGGGCACCCGGCCTGCACGCCAGCCCAACATCCCTGCCGCTCTTCCCAAGTCCTCATCCATCATTCAACTGCGCAACCTGCGAGGAAAGATGCAGAATCTGGAAGAGCGGGTCCAAAAGGCGAGAGCCAAACTGCCGGCGCCGACTGATACACCACCAAGAGGCTCGCCGAGGACGGGCTCGGCTCTCGGCCACCATGTCCCGGCCTCGGTCACCGTGCGCACTGGTCGTCGGAGGCCCACCGGCAGCATCCTGAGCGGCCACGACTCGGAAGACGCCCCAAGTACGCCCTCCCTACAACGGCCGAATGCGACCCGCCAGGCCCTCGCCGGCCAGCCTGCATCACCAACACGAACCAGCATGGCAGCACCGCCACGACCATCGAGTCGAGCCAGCGCAGTCTCGAGCCGACCTTCGATGAGCCATGACCAACCTGGTCATAGCAGACCGACGAGCCGAGCAAGCATCTCTGGGCTTCGCAGCCTGGCCAACGGGAACAGCTACGCGCCCAATGCCAGCACCGACCGGGTGCGTCCACACTCAAGCTTGAGCCATCGCGGGGTCAGCTACGACGGGGCACTCGAGACCAGCAGCATGGACACCTCGAATACAACCCCACGGAGGAGCTCGTACGCCAAGCGCACCAGTGATGTGGGCACAGCCATACCCACGCCGGGGGCTTCATCGAAGAGGCCGAGTTTGGGCGGGAGCAGTAGGGTGTCCGCGTTGAACCGACGGCAGAGTGCTGGCAGACCGACTGCTGAAGCACGGCCGCCGTCACGTTCGCTGCTGGACGGGGTCAAGGAGGGCCTTCAGGACGAGAATGACGATGACGAGACGTTTTGATGACTTACGAGTAAATGTGGCACGAATAGGATGTATGAATTATGTGTGCTCATTCGTGCCAGCTCCACTCGGTCTTTTGACTTGTTCTTGGGGTTCGAGCTGACTTGTTGCACTTCTACCATGATCCATGAGAGCATTTGCTTCTCGGCCGCGACCCCCAAGCATGATGTTTTCTGCCTCGGTCAACATGATGATCCCCGAGGGCGAGAAAGAACTTCAGGCATGCGGGTGATCGCCCAACGCCAAATCTTTCTCATGCAGCACTGCCACCACCAGCATCATTCATTGGACTCAGGCGAAATTGACAAAGGCTTATGAGCAGGCTAACACCCTATTGGGACTAGACCGGTGGCGCGAACCTTCTCAAGTCAAGTTTCACAAGGATCAAAGATCGACGAAGCGACGATCTGTGCTTACACGACGTCATGGCCAGTCCTGGCATGCGCGTTTCCTGCGAAGATATAATATCGGCCACGCAACTCGTCACGCTCGCACGCACATACCCTCGTATTGAGCAGCAAACCAGACTTCAGACTGCACATCATGGCTACTCACAGAGAACTTCCTCACCGCACCAACACCGCCTCAACAGGTTACACCTCCGACGACGATGCGGGCCCCAGGGGTGATCCATCGAGCACTCTCGGCCTGCTCCAGGAAAGGCTGCAGGCATGGAAGCACATGACGGCCTACCTCGAAGACTACGTCAAAGCCGTGGCCAAGGACGCACATACACAGAGCAAGGACTCGGACAAGATCCTGAAGACCTTGAGCCACCCCCTCAAGGAGGGCCACCACTTCAACCAGGAAGTCGGTGGTGTTGCCGGCCTCTTCGACAACCTCCGAACAAACACCCAAGCCCAGAGCCAGCTCCAAGCAGAGACGTCGAAGAACCTCTCCGACTCCGTCCTGCCGGTGCTCGAAAGACTACACAAGGAGATCAAAGCCAAGCAAAAGGAGGTCGACCACGGTGCCGGCAAGCAGAGCAAGACTGTCGATCACGCTCGTAACGATTCCCAGAAACGTATCGAGCTGCTCGGTCAGAACACCGCGAGCTTCGACTCTGCCGGCGGCAAGACTACCGCCGCCAATGATCCATACGTCCTCCAACGAGGTGTCTGGCACAGCCTCAACAAGCAACTCATGGAGGAGAACACCCACCGCTCAGACCTCATCAACATCCAGAACAACTTCCAGCAGTTTGAGAACCACGTCATCGAGACTCTTCACAATTTCTTCAACTCCTTCCACTCCTACATGGCCGGCCAGGCTGACCGCTCGAAAGCCATGTACGGCGATATGGCCAAGACAGCGAACGCGGTCGACCCCAATTTCGAGTGGAACGGTTTCATGAAGCGGAGCGGCCATGTCATGATCTCCCCCAATGCACCTCCACGCTCCATCGACCAAGTGGCCTTCCCCAACCAGGGCCACCGTGCCACGAAACCCCTCATCGAAGGCAGCCTCGAGCGGAAATCCAAGCTCGGTCTCGGCGGCAACAAAGCAAATTACTATGCAGTCACTCCCGCTGGCTACATGCACGAGTACAAGGATAACGACAACTTCCGCACCGACCCAGCTCCCGAGTCCTCCCTCTACCTGCCTGATTGTGTCATCGGTGCCATTGACGGCTCAGTCTTCACTGTCAAGGGGAAGAACACCGCTGGAAGCAAGCTCACCTCCAAGATGCACATGTCATCCGAGTACACCTACATAGCCCACACTCCTAGTGACGCCCAGCAGTGGCATCGAATCATCGAGGCCGTCTGCACTGGCAACGTACAGAGCTTGTTAGCTTCTGCTACCAGTCCAACCGGAGGCCGCGATCAGGGCCAGATGATGGGCGGTCTGGACACTGCCGCCGCGTCAGAGCACAACACCCGCCAGCCTGCCTCGGTCGTCTCGCCTCGAGAACAAGACGCTGGACTCGGTGTGCCTCGCCAAGATCCCGGTGTTGCTACATCGGGGTCGTACTACTCGGCCCCTAGGCAGAATGAGTTGGAATCTAGGAGGTACTAGTCCTACCAGCGATGAATGCTGTCGCCTAGCCATGATCCGTCTGGTTCGGGTTGCAGCTTGCTAGCTTACAGGTGGCATTTTAGCATTATAGTAATTACAAGATACCCTTTGCATACACACCTTCTTGTTCTATCGTACGAGGAATTGGTCCATCCCATGGAAGTCGACTTGTAATCACTTCCCCACACCGTGCTTGGTACATCACCCGGCCTCAACATGAACAATGTGCAGTTCCCCTCCTTCGTATCTGACACTACGCAGAAGCCCCAATGGACATGCGATACCAGTGTACGCTTGCTGACGGCCCTAGTCCGTCGAGCACGATATCACGGTCAGTCCACCTGGTCGTCTCGCGTCCATGCCCGTCACGCGCACGTACCGACTTACGTACGCTTGAGCGAGCGCGGGTGTTGGTCGCGATGGTAAGATCGTGCCGGTCATCAACAGCCAATTCAAATGCTCATGCATGCCCGGTGTCGCCGACTTGCGTCTAGTGTGCCGTTCTTAGAACGCCACAGACACTCAGCTTCCAACCGGGGCCGACGGCAATTCAATCCTCTCTCGTGTTCACAGCCGGCGTGCTCTCCGTCTCTGTCTGTCCATGGCAATGTTTCCCATGACCTCGCCCACAACACCTCTGATCCTCCTCTCCTCGACCATGAATGAAAACACAACCGCGATGATGAATAGAGGTATGAAGAAGTATGGCGCTATCGGGGCGCGATCGAGATTGTGTCCGCTGTCTTCAGATACGGGGCCTTTATTACTGCTGACCTCCACTGCCTTTTCGTCACGTGGTCCGTCCCCTGCTAGACTGTGGCCAGAGGTAGAGCTCAGGACGGTTGGAAAGGATAGTAGGGTAGGAGGAGAGAGGACTTCTGTAAATGGGCTTGCGCCGGATCTTGGTGTAACTGTGGTTGCGTATGGACCTCCGATGTAGGTAGTCATTGTGGGTAGTGTTGAAGGCGTGAGTGTAGGCGTGGTAGTCGCAATGACGGTGATTACCGATTTAGTCACGTCTACTAGGATGCAGTATGCGCCAGACGTGGATGGGCAGCTTTCTGACGGGATGGCAGGTTCTGTCGTGGAAAGTGTAGGCGTGACAGTCGCAATAGCTGTGATCACCGATTCAGTCACATCTACGAGGATGCAATATCCGCCAGATGTGGATGGGCAGCTTTCTGACGGGATAGAAGGCTCTGTCGTGGAAAGTATAGGCGTGCTTGTGATGGGCTCCGTGAGTTCGGGCTGGTCGGGTTGGTGTGTCTGAGTGGACGAACCAATCGAGGTCGGCACTGTTGAGGGTTCAGAGCTGGAGGCTCGAGAAATCGTCAATACTTCTGAAGGAGCGGTGAAAGATGTTGAGGTGGCTGTGGACCGTTGAGCAGTCGTCTGGGTGTGAGGACTGCTCGAAGGTGAGGGTGTTGTGAGGATTGCACCAGTGTCAGAAGGTGTCGAGGATAACGCGGGCGAGGCAACTGATGCTACCGATGTTAACGATCGCGGACTGGAGGATGACTGGTCTGCAGAAAGCTCGACTTGCGTGGACAACGTTGGTGGGTTGGGGGTAGAGGTTTGTGAGGACACAGCCGTGATGAGCGAGTCTCGAGATTGTGATGTAGATGTAGGTGTATGTGCACAAACGTCAACGGTAACGACCTCCGTCACATATGTGACGGGGATAACTGATAGAACTGCGCTTGCCATTCTGCAATGAATGATGCGGTAAATGACAAGAAGCTGTTCTTGTACAGATTGCAGAGATTGACAAGTTATAGCTGTTAGCCACCGTCGCTCAAGCCTTTCGTTGCCATGCGACTATGTGGTGATACAGCTGGCCAGCCACGCACACTTGACGACAGAGTCACTTCTTTCGTTTGTGTACTGCAACCCATGGTGTTGTACGGCACATATCGGCCCTGGTCCATGACGTTCCCATCTGGCTTCCTGCGTCTTTGTGAGGCTTTGGCTTTTCAGTCCGTGACGCACTGGCTGATAAGGACACACGCGAAATAGACAGGCATATGGCTCATGATTAGAGGCACGATCAATGCCACATGAGCCCAAGTTGGCCATTCTGTGAACTGAACCATTGCTGCTAAGAATTTGATCTCAACGATCTGATCGCTAATCTGTAACTTGCACGGTCTCTTTCGGGGCGTTTCTGGCACTCTTGGTACATCTATTGCCACATTGTATTGCTCGTTGAGGATTGAAGGCCATCAGGCCGATTCCTTTGGTCCCAGCATAGTTCGCAGTATCTGCTCCGTGGTTTCATCGCTGCTAGACTTGGTGGAGGGGGTCGTCTCGAAGCCGTTGAGGTGAATCACATCTACTTGAACCGTTTCCCACTTCAAACGTGCTGTGCCACATTGCTGACCTTTAGGCTGTCTCGTAGAAAATCTGACCTGCTGGAATACAATCCGATGTTCAAAGCCACTTCCTGCCAGATGCTGCAACTCTAGTTCGAAAAGCAGGACTCTTGATCTCATCGCCAATCTTGTAGAAAGGGTTCATCATCGTCTTCACCCAAATCTCGTAAACCTCCGTCATGAATTGCCGGATAGCTTCCTCTGTTTGCGGACTTGTCGGGTTTTGTGCTATTGAGCTTGACGATAGTGTCGAGGTCCTGTTTCCCGCCGCAGCTGCTGGACCGCCAGGCTGATGCAGGAGCATGAAACGCACATTCGTCCCTGTCATGAAACAACTTATGTGGGAGTTGGTCGGAGCATAGTGGTCAATCACCTTGAGCCACATGTTCGGACTGAGCCATTGAACTTCCTCAACCATGTCGATTGCTGCATGGACGATAAATTGGTTCATATACCGTGACGATTCGCCATTGCGAAAATGTGCCTGGCCATTGCCTCCTGCTTTGGACGTCCCGAAGGTATACTCAAATAGGGGCGTATCTGTCGGCGAGACGATCACAAAGTAATAGGACATTTTCGGGGGCCTTTGTTAGGCTCGTGCGTGTTGAACCGCAAAAGGTGTCGGAGCCTGGATCTAAGACAAGTTTATCTCACTTCTTATACCACACGAAAGCTGTCACCGGGCATAGCAGTTTCTAGTGCCTTGATACATCATTGTTACCAGTATTCTCTTAGCAGGCACGTATAACCACGCCTTAAAGCGCGTCGCCGACGTCGTGTTCGTAGCCTTGTCTGCGACACTCAGCCTCGCATGAGACTAGCACTCTAGCCCGAAACAGTCAATCTCAAATTTCCTGTCCCTCTTGCGCGAATACAAGTTATTCCTTCGATAATGGAACCTGTCAATGCGGGCCTCAGAGTCGTTGATCTGCTTGAGGAGGGACTCGAAAAGTCTCAGTGCTGGCGTTGGAGCAGAGTGCCAAGATACTCCAGACCTCGCCACCTGTTCTGCCCGTCAGACCGACGGTGTACACGATGGCTTCAATATGCGAGTATCTACCCTGACAACTGTGACGAATGAAATTGACCGAAGCTACGTCTAACGCAGCTGTCTGTGATGAAAGTACCACCTTCCAGTCAAGATGCACCATGATCTACTTTGCATCCTCATTGGTGTTCAAAAAACATTAATCATCTAGTATCACATGCGCTAGCTTGCTGTAAGATCCTACCTTCACTGACAATCCTGGAATCGGCCTCTCTCGATGTCAGACAAAGCCTCGTACAGCCTCGCTAGTTTCTTGATCTTTAGCATGAACTCCTAACTACATCATTCTTCCTCTTCTCTCTTTGCTGACCGTACTGTCACCGACTATGGACAAATTTACTTCGAAGTTCAAGAAGCATTTTGGAGGCGACTCCCACACTTCTGAGAGCCGTCACAACGGGCCTCCTGTACCCAAGAACCTCATTCTGGTCCGCGACCATGACAGTGGTCAGGACGCTGTGGATGCAGGCGCCCCCGCAGCTCGCGACATCAACATACAGAATGTTGTCGAGTTAGGCAATGTTTCGAGCATGTCTACGCTCGTCAAACGAGACCTCGGCTTTCAAGGGAAACTGGGACATTACATCTTGCTAACATATGGCGACACGATGTTCACCGATTCTCATGGCAGTGACGAGTTTCGAGGCATGACTTGCAACTCTTCTGCCATCGCCTGCGACGATGCGACACAGGTGTTCGACGCCTTGTTGGACGATCACGGCTATCCTCACTGCCTGCTGAAACCTAGCGAAGAATATGGTGAAGACCCAAGCAAGTACGCATTGGGCATTACCAACGTTGTCGAAACGAGTCATGACAGAGGTAAGTCAGTTGGTACAAACCTGTTGCTTGACATTGACAATCGTGAGGCATCTTGTACTTCCTCCTGAACCATCGACCTGACTTCAAGGACCATCTACTTGGCGCTGGAGTTGCTGAGGTTTCCATCGATACTACTGGTGCTTACCCAGTTCCCAAAGCTGAAAGACTCTGCAAGTACTGGTGGGATGGAGAAACAGAACCCTGGTATGGAGACGTCTGCGCTCTGAAGGCCGGTGGTTATATTTACGCATACGGTCACGCTAAGGATAGTCCTTTCGTCTACCTCGCTAGAGTGAAGCAGGGTGATGCGACTAACCTGAACTCGTACGAATATTGGAATGGAGAGTCCTGGCAACATGAGAGACTCGAGAGACACAGCCTGGGTGAGAAGGAAAGCGTCTTCTGGCAGATCAACCAGGGCCAAATAGTTTGGTCGGATTACCACCAACGCTTTCTGTTCATCTACTGTGACAATTTCTGGTCGTGCCAGGTCTTGGTAAGTGTCGTCCTTCGTGCAGAAATATCTGATATTGACAGTCAGCAGGTTAAAACGGCTTCTGCACCAGAAGGGCCGTGGTCAGAGCCACTGACAGTGTACAAGCCAACGCCTATCCAAGAAGGCGGCAATATCTATGCTGCAGTACCTCATCAATATTTCGACCCTTCCGGCAAAACCTTGACGGTTACCTACACGAATCACCCGAATGTCATCCAAGCCATCAGAATAGTAAGTGATTGTCGTGGCCCAGGTCAACTAGATGGTTCCGTATTGACCATTACAAAGGAGTTCTAATGACGACAAATATTACAACCGTTACCACAGGGTAGTTGTTGGTAGAGATCGACACATTTCAGTGCCATCTCGCGAGATGTCACCTGCAATGTGACTCAAGCCATATCGAACCCACACTGTATGCCTTTACACACCTCCCAACCGTGCTTCTGGAATCGTGGATTATGTGGTCTTGCGATTCGAACCGAAGTGTCCATAAGAGTCTAAGCTGCCATCAAGGCGCATAGTCACCACGCCATGCCCGAAATGGCCTGAGCACCGAAGCCACTGGGTTTTCGTTGTTTGCTCTCATGTGGCACGACTGCTGTGCCTCGGGCCGCTTGTCTCAAACATGAGCCCGCGATAACCCAATCATCAACCACTTCACTGATGCTCAACTGTCTTTCCACGACCTCGGCGCAGAAATTGACTCATGTGATGCTTGCGGCGTTCATCCCACCACTATGGAGCGACAATCGCCGACTCGAGAAGAGCACCTCATAGTTAATGCATGAATCTCAATATCCCACGTACGACTATTTGAGGTTGCAAAGCTTCTAGTCCTCGGCCTCGCCGTTGCATGTCACCTGTGATGTCTCTCAAACTCGTAGCAAACATGTTGGCGCTAACGAGATTCGTTATGGCAAGAAAGTGTTGCGCGCGAATGTGCTTGATATGGTGACAGTCTTCGACATCTGAGTTCAGCCACTCACATCAGTCAAGAGTCAAATGGATGAGGCGCATCGCGAACACGTTCCTCGGCTCGGACAAGCTGCCCGCCGTTGATTCCAATTCTCATTCGTTGGAACAAGACTGCAGCCCAAAGCCCCAGTATCTAGGTGGCTCGATCGGAATGCACAATCCCCCGCCAAAAGCTGTATCCACAGGCGATCGTGCGGAGTTCGAGGCCACTAAGTGCAGAAGCGAGGATCACCATCGATCCACTACGCCAAGCATCAGAGCGTACCCAGCAAGTAGCCCCGCGTACCTCGTCGAAGTTTGTATAAAGCTAACACGATCTAGCTGCATTAGCGTGTTGTCTATTAGAGCTACGCTTCAATGCAACGGTGCTACTGAGCTTCGAATCGCCCCCAAGTCCTACACTACTACGACGAACAAGCTGGGTGCGATGCAATTTACGCACGGCCGAGGCTTGACGAGATCAAGATGGCAATTTTGTTCGCGTCGATGAGTCGGAAGCAGTTGCAGCAATATTGGGACTGGCAGCATTATGATTGGCACTAGTAACGACGGCAACGTTCTGCGCTTTTCTGTCGCGCTGGGCGCTGTGCTGCCCCCACTCCTAGCGCAAATCCCACTCCAGCAACGACCGTTTAGCGACCAATTCGTCGCTCTCCGCTACCCGTGTCAGGTCGAGGTTGTTTTGCAACCTGATCTGTTGCACCATAGCCGTGTAGTATGGTATCTGCTGCCCGTCAACCGTGCTGTTGACGCCGACGAAGTCGACTGGCAGAGTAGAACTTCCCTGTGCAAGCACGATGTTGTTCACAACCTCCTCATACATCAGCGCCCGTATTCCGACTTCTTGATACCCTGGTATCACGACCAGGTCTTGAAAGATAGCTACACCTACATCGGTGCCGTTGACAGACAGTGCGAAAGACACGTTGCCCATGCCTAGCGTCATAATAGTTGGGTTGACGATTGCAGCTGTGCCGACGGTGTTTATCCCATTCGCCTCGGTCTCGTTGAGAATACCCCAGGACAGAATCCCGAGATTCTTGAAGCCGTCGAAACCTGGTTGTGGACGTTAGTATCCGAGAGCTCTGCCATAGTTCGCGAAGATTGAACATACCCGTCATGGTGATGTTTTGGTCGTAGTGCACGCTCGTCTTTGGCATTGAGCCTGTGCTAACAGCGCCGTGGCCACGCAGGCCGATGGTGTAATTCTCGCTGCCAAGCGCAAGGATTAAGTAGCGAGTGAACTCGTCCATGTGGGTGATGTCGATGCGTTGTGGCGGCACCTCCGTATCAGTGTCATTCGATACTTTCAGTAGCTTCGAGGTTCGTATTGAGGCGAAAGCTGGGTTGTTCCCACTGTCGAGCAGATAGAACGACGCATTGTAAGGGTAGAGCGTCGGCTGGGTACTCCTGTTGCTGTAGTAAACTTGGTTGAATCCCATCTCGACACTGTCTGGGGTCGGATTCTCAATGGTCATCGACGTGATTTGTAGTGAAGAGTCGTCGAAGGCTCTCCGAGCGATCTTTGGGTAGGCGACATAGATGCTGGGTGTCGAGGTTAGTGTTGTCCTGCCGTCATTGTCCTGACTGCTACTCACATCGGCAACACGACAGCGAGGACTATGATGATGAAGAGCAGGAAGAAAAGCCACCAGAACCTGCTACATACATGTCCTACTCGATGGCTCTTCGGAGACTTGCTCCAGTCGCTGCGTCCTTCGGGGTCGTGGTGAATGGCCTCTGCCTTCTCGTGAGCCATGCTTGAGTGCTGCGTCGACGACCTGGTAGAACCAAACACCGAAGTCGAGTGTGGTCGTAACAAGTTGCAGCACAGGGTGTTATCTCACTGTGTCATGGAACATATCTAATGATGATCGCCGAGGAATTATGCTTCATCAAGGTGACCCGACAAGAGGTTCGGCCATCTTCCTCGCGTCTTAGCGGTGCGCATATCTGAGGCGTCTGAAGCCAGAAGGGTGCAGACCCATGTTCTAGCCATCATCCGCAAGTGGTCTTTGTCTCCGCACTTTCCATCCCCATGGAGGAGGTGGAAGACTCGGCTGAGAAGCGCGAACCCTGATCCGGTAAGGTTCCGAACCAAACCCTGCATTTCGTGGGGAGGTCGAAACTCTATCTGTTCGAAGCACATGTCGTAACATGACTAGTACTCCTCCTGCTCGATACCGAGGCTCCTTGGCACGAGAAGTACTACCACACGATTGATGACCGCTTTGGGCAATGCGGTGCACATCTCCACAAGCCTCTTACGACACCAGATGGAGAAATACTTAGTCGCGGACCCGAGTGTGCATTGCAAGCACCGATGATCTGGTCAGGTACCAGTTCGACATCCAGACTTGCTGCTTCTGGAACAGAGCTTCCCCGGGAGCTGGCCGAAGAATTGCAGCACGCCCAGCTCCGAAGAGGTCAACACACGTGGTCGCGGTTTACAAACAAACTCTCTGCTTGATAACAAAACAAGATGTGTATTTGTTATAGTTGCTACTGAATATTCTGTGTGGTGACTAACCACATCATCAAACCGTCTGTACACAACCTCTATCATAATATCTGAAGCCCCTCTGGAGGGATATATCCTATCCCGGGCTCTCCTGGAGACATAGGCAGACCTAGTAGATCAGATCCCCCTTGCACCGTGAACATGTCTTGCGCAGCGTCGGCGGCCACCCTGGCGTCTACCTGCCGCTGCTGCTCTTCCACAGGAAGTAAATCAAATGCTGCCTTGTTCTCATCCCAAGCTTGCACACACTCCGCGACCCAGTTGCATGATTCCACCTCACCGTACACGGGGTGCTTGTAGCGAGGGTGGTTCGTTGGCCATTTCGACGCATGGTAATGGTGCTTGACAAGTGCTTGCTT
>Ga0066648_10001311_pt1 | contig 13822 bp, 12 predicted proteins | sample CryGeyCG12114_NA_FD_59537 | JGI IMG/M metagenome (GOLD analysis project Ga0066648, IMG submission 59537) | Groundwater microbial communities from aquifer - Crystal Geyser CG19_WC_8/21/14_NA | ecosystem: Environmental > Aquatic > Deep subsurface > Groundwater | place: USA: Utah: Grand County... | reverse complement strand
CATGGAATATGCAAAGTCCGAAAATAATAAACAGGAAAGGTGCGGTAGCCCCCGCCCGTAAGAGTGGACGGAACCCACCTGCGAATCCGCCGACAGAGCTTGTCAACGGTAGCGCACGGGGAAGATCCGCAGCGAAGGTAGGCGTAGGAACTAGGGGGGGCAGTTGCATTGAATTGCTGTTTGACCCTCTTGGCATTGCTGTGTCCTGCGCGGAGTCGTGCGACCACCCGTCATGTACATTGGCGGATCTTGCTGAATTGGCGTAGTCTTGATAGACGCTATTGGCGAAACCGCTTGCAAAACCACCAACAGAGCCACCTATGAGGCCTGAGCCTGCCGCAATTCCAGCTACAGCTGCGAGATTCGGTTGAGGTTCTTGCTTGGTAGTCGCATAGATCTTGATATTGGTATTGAAGTTCTGTTTTGTTTCGTAATTGTCACCAAAATGTGCTTTGCTGTGGTCTTGCAGAAAAGTCTTGCCATAAATACGCCCATATCTCTCATGCGTATCGATGCTTGCTGGAGGCTGCCGTGAAAGTCTTTTGCCGCGAGGTCTTCGTCCAGACACTAGAGAAGGCTTGACCTGCTTGATGAGGCGACGCTTTCTTGCGTTATGGGATGACGGCAATATGTCGGTCTCACTTGCAGTCGCATAAGCCGTGCTGCTTGAGCTGTCGGTTTCCCAGCCAGTATCGCCTTGCTTTAAAGGCTTATTCGCCGATCGATCATCTGTCTCGCGTCGCTTGAGCGGCGCATGCATTGTGATTGTGGGGCATCAGATGAAGCGACCCTCACTCGTGATTCGATACACGTAGCGTTGTCAACCTAGCGTATGTTGCTTGATGGTCCAAATATGTCAAGAGTCTTGTTGTAGGAGGAGCCAGAGTCGTTCGTCTTCAGATGCATGTCTAGAGCAACCTTCAATAAAGTAGTGCGACGAGCACTGATAATTCTTGATTTGAGGCCATCATCGTGGTCAAACAGTAGGCGTCCTAGCAGCTTTGCATCAGCACTCGAAGGGCAAATGTTTAGTGCATGAGACGATGGATCTGGAGTAATACAAATTCGTCGGTTCGAACTTGTTCGTACCTCAATGTAACGCTTGAGTGAGTCTCAAAGGATACCGACGAATTGCTCTATTTCACTTGAGGTCAATCAAGTGAATCGCGACCTCCTCTTACCGCAGTCCCCAGCCCCCCATCAACCGCCCCAGCTGTAGATAGCACGAACGCGGGGTGAATACGAGTACTTGTTCCCACCAACCCACTGCTGTGACTAATCATCTCTTGGCCCAACATAGCGCAAATGCAGACCACACGACTGGAGTCAGTAAAGCGCTGCCGCAGCACCCATCCTCAATCGATAGCAAGACCACCTACGCATTAGATATGTATAGGCCGGTCTTGATCAGCTGTTCCTGTATGGTGGTTCTGCTGCTTTAAACAATACATGTTGGACAAACAAGCCTACTTGGTCGTCTCCAGGTCTATGGATTAGATCCGAACCTTATATTTGCCTTCGCACCTTATGTGACGCCAGGCAAATTAAAGTTCATACAGTACTCACTAAAGAACCAGGGTCACGCGGAGTAACAGTTCAGTAATGTTATGTGCAAGTCAACAACCGTGCTCACTTCTCCTGGGTATCATGTAACTTCCTCCCTCCTCATATTACGCTGTGGGAACATTGGGGGAAGACCACTGAATTGACGAGACCCAACGAAGAAGAAGCTTAGCACACAAGCCTTGAACCAGATGAGTCCTCCTTCACTTCTGGAATTGTAGGAGATTAATTTCCACAAGAGTCATTGTCATTCAAGTTCGGAATATTGGCCCCTCTGGAGCAGTAAACAGTGTTGGCCAGCTGGGAAGCTGCTGCGATGATGACTACCCAAGGTCACTATGTCAAGCCTGGTATCGTAACTACTGTCATTCAGTGTAGTCACCTTGAGATATAATATTTCCGTCGGCCTCGGAGCCCCTCCCCTAGCTCAGTCTATGCCGAAGCAAGAAAAGCATTCAGGTACGCATGCCTGTCTTTACAAGACAGATATGCCAGTCTCGTCTTCAATCCTGCAATCCTCACTCCAATATTCGTAAGCGGTTTTGCTCCTATGCCCCTGCAAACGCGGCTAAAGTCTCGATAATAATCTCTCATCGACGCCGTTCACACTACGACCCCAACAATCTCCATGTGAGTAGATTTCCACATCACCATACTGACTCTGCTCAATGCAGTCAGTCTACCAACACCCCCACCAAGACTAAACACTTTCCCAGAACAAATCTCATCTCGCTGGACACGGATAAATCATCAAGTACTGTAATATGGATCAACCTCTCCCTCCCTGATCCCCTCCCTCCACTCATACTCGATCTTCCTCGCAATCCCCCTGGCAAACTCCACCCCATACACCTCAGCAAGGAACCACAACATCAAATCCATCCCCGCGCTGATCCCAGCACTCGTCCAAATCTCCTTGTCAAACCCTTCCCCCTTCCCCTTCCCCATCTCCTCCCCAGGCACACTCCTAACCCACCTGCGCCCCTTCAACCACGCCACCCCACCATGGCGCCCCGCAACCTCCTCAAACGCGTTCGCATTCGTCGTCGCCCGCCGCCCCTCCAGCAGCCCCGTATGTGCCAGCAAGTCGCTCCCCGTACACACCGTCATCAGCGCACAGCGCACGAACCCCTCGCCGCACACCGTCCGCGCAAAGTCCACCGCGCCCTGCACATTCAAGCCCCGCTCGCCCGTGCGCGCGTCGACCCTGTACAGCCGACTGCCGATGCCGCCGGGGATGAGCAGGACATCGACGCTACGGTTCTCGACGGCGTAGGACCCGCTGTGCTCGTCCCAGACCTCGACGTCGACGCCGCCCGTGCGTCGCAGGCTGGCGAGCGCCGCGGCAAATGTGACGTCGACTATCGTCTGCGGGTTGAAGCGCGTGTTCACTGCTGCGGCTGCGGCTGCGGAGGACGGCTGCTGCTGCGGCTGCTCGAAGCGCCAGGTCGCGCCGCGCGGCGGGATGGCTGCGAGGTTGACGGGGCCCGTGTCCTCGGCGAGATTGGTGAGCGTGAAGTTCTGCCCTTGTGCGTGCTTGGCGACGGTGGCGAGGATGTCGAGCGGGCCGGCGGAGTCGAGAAGCTGGTGGCCGTGGTAGTAGACTACGAAGAAGTTTTGGGGAAGGGGGGTGGTGGTGTGTGAGAGCGGCATTGTTGAGGTGTGAGTGGGCTGTGTGTAATGAGTAAGTGGTGTGTGAGTGGCGTGTAAAGTGCGGTTGGAAGTGATGTGAGTGCAGATGGTGTGTTATTTGTGTTAGCAAGTATGTTACCTGTACTTGCGAGTATGAGACCAAGCTCGACTAGAGGTGATTTGTGCCTCAAGCCTCGTGCTGAGTAGTAGTTGGTGACTCGAGCACTATAAGTTTTTACTGTATTGTGGCAAAGGGGTAAAGCGTGACAAAATGTGTAGCTAATTACTCTGTTGCGGTATTGTGTTGGAGTGTTTCTGGTATCCTGAGATTGTCCACTTTGTACAAGGGTGTTGTGGTGTTCAGTCCTAGTATTGTAAGCTCGAGAAGCAAAGAATCCTTCAGATGTGTGAATGGGCGGTCTTATATGCAGGATTGATTGATCTAGTTCGTGTCATGATATAAGACTGGTTGAGACTAATACTGCAGTCTGAGGACCTGTACAGAAAGAGAGTGGTCCTGGGGCGGTACCATACTAAATCCAGCCGATGCTGACTAATTTCGCTCCGAAAACCAGATGTTGTAACATGCTCACCACGAATCGCAGGCACAGCCATCAAAATATGCGACACATCTTTGCCTATTGGCGCACGGCCGACTTGGCTGCGCAACTTCTTCTCCTAATCACGTATCGCCCACCTCGTGGATGCTGCTTATCATACTCCCCAACCCAGTCCTCTTCCAATGCATCCTTCACGACCTTGGACTTGCACAGCATCGTTTGTACTTTGCCAGCATCATCGTGAACATCAACAAGAGAGTTGTGCCAAGGTGTCGGAACATGCAAATGCTGCTGAGATTGGGTGAGAGCGTCCTCACGGGTCACCACAAGCTCGGCGGAGTCGCTGATTGGTCGAAATGGTATCAGCCTAACAGCAAATTTTGGGCCTGCATTGTCATGAGCATGAATGCTCAGCCGGACATGTCTTGGTAGAACGTCTTCGACCAGTCGTGAGTAGGATTGATTTCGTTGAATCATGACGAAAGCTACGCTTTCTGCCACCTTCTTTCGCTGAGATATGGTTGCGTCTCTAAAATCTTCGAAATATGCCAAGTCTTCGAACATAAACCTGGAAAACCCTCGGTAGAGTGCTGTGATTGCATGACCAGGGACAGTCTTGATTAGGTCCCGATAATATTCCTCTGGTGGACCCCATGCTCGGACGAGAATCCTTCGACAGAGGTCGTCGTGTTCCTCGATTTTAGTGCGCACTGGATGTGGTATAGGCTCTAGAGGGCAAACCGCTTTGTAAAGTAACTCAGCTTCAGCGTCTGGGAACAATAGCTCGTTGAGACTGCGAAACCGAATGCCACCATTGAGTGGCGTGGTCATCGTACACTTCTTGACCTCTCCGGTCATGGCTTGGGACAAAGCATGGCTATACCTGGTGACAATGGCATCATCGGTGCCCTGACAATCAGCAAAGACGTGACCGTCTGAGATAACGTAGACGTTGCATCCAGGGGGGTATATGTCCTCGATGGTGCGGCAGAAGGTCTGTAATGTTACGAGAGCCTCGAACTCAGCGCCGTCTGGCATAGAGGAAGCAGCTTTGTCAGGATTTGTTGTCTTGCAAGGAAAGGCAGGAATAGCCATGTCAACTGTTATGTTGCGACTGGTGTAGTATGCAACTTTTTCTTTGAACAACTTTTCGCCCGTGGTTCTCCAGCCCTTGTATTCGAAGGCATCAAAGAGGAGTTGTTGCTCGAATAGAGTGGTGATGCAAGAGGCAACATCAAGTCCGTCAGCACTCAGTTCATTGTTGGTCACGACCGGCTCTTCAGCACTTCTGACCAAGAGATAGGCGATGTAGTCCCTCAACTTAGTATCATCTTGATCGATTCGTGCTCTGAAGAGGACGCCGTATACGCCACGAAGCTCGTAGACGACATATCGCATTCCACCAGCGGTAGCGGCATGCTCAAACCGGCGGTAGGTGGAGTAGCCCAACAGATCCGTCGCAGGCCATGTTTGGTAAAGAGAAACTGCTAGCACCTCGCTCTGGTGATTTTTTTGAGATGCCTGGAGGTTACCAGTGTCGAGATGCCGTTCAAAAGTGGTCACAATCTCGGTGTGGATGGTGGTACGAGGGTAGTAGGAACCCATGGTGCCTGTTTTCTAGAAACCCTGGAGATAAACGACTAGAAGCATATCATGCTTGTCAATGACACGTTGCCCCTCCAGACTGTGAAAGCTGCGTCCTGCGGACTACAATATGTTGTGTAATTCAGGAGGAAGGCAGGTGCTTCTCAGCAAGCTGAAACGTCCCTGTAAGCACTGCTCTGCTGACCTCAGCCCTGGGAAGGCGGCATCGAAGAAGAGGCAAAAGCGCACCTTCTATGAGAAACGCATCAACCCCTGCGTGGGGTTAGATTGGCCATTTATTGCTCTCACGAGTACTGAGCCTGAATCTAGGCCTCCTCTCGAGAACATCATCGTGGATCGTCCATCCTCCTACCAGTCATCTCATTGCTCGGTGTTCATGCTGCCAGGAACTTCAGGGGCCTGACTTGTTCCGTGAGCCCACTGAGGAAAAGTTCATCGTACGAGGGGGTGCGGATGTCGCGAATTGGGTCTCCCCAACCAGCTGAAGACAGGAACAACGGCTCACGATCAGCACATCTACTGAACTCATGGGCTCGAAGTCGCTTTGTCGGGTGCAAATGCATTGGCTTTCTGTTCGGAATTATCTATGTTGACTTCTTGACACCGGCCACGATGCCAGCCCTCTTTCTGGCGGCAACATCTCCTTCGCCCAACCACTTGCTCGCTTTCACAAGCTGAATGACGTTAATGATCTGTTTTCCTGCCATGACGGGGAAGCTGATGCCGGTCAGGATCCAGGGCACGGTACTGTCCATTTTGTTGGCTCTTGCCATTTCCAGAGCGCCTGCAGACCAGGGGTTGGTGAAGAGCACATTAGCCTTGGGATGCGCTGGCGAGCCTGGCTGAGCTGGTGAGGCAGGGTTGAGTGAGGAGGGGTTTGATGGGTCGGAGGGGACGAGGAGCGATGGCGAGAGGAGTGGGGATGAGAAGGAGAGCAGGTAGAGGGCGATGAAGAAGAGTTCGTTGAAGGCGCAGAAGAGGAAGAGGACGGTCTGGTTGTAGACGTGTCAGTATGCGTCTACTGGGGATCTTGTGAGACTCACTCTGTTGGTGTAATAGAGATGCAGGATCCAACTGCGGCTGCTGTCGACCTTCTTGTGACTCTGGCCACTCCCACCCATGGTCAGGGTTGCAAACATGTGGACGTAGTGGCTGGCCAGGTCAAGACTGATCAAGCCCTGGAAGACAATGCTCCAGCGAGGAAAGGCCGAAGCCAGGAAGACGAGCAGACATGAGGTGGTGCATCGATCGGTGACCATGTCGAGGACTGCGCCGAAGGTGGTGGATTGGTTGTAGCGGCGTGCGGCGAAGCCGTCCAGCGCATCGAGGAGACAGGAGATGCTGTATAGCAGCGAGCACGTCCGGGGGTGTAGCGGCATGTAGTAGAGAGAGGCTACGGCGAGGACGATTCGAGAGTAGCCTAGCGACAGTCTCAGTGGTCTGGTTCATGGTTCATGGTTCATGGCTCATGGCTCATGGCTCGTGGGGGCATAGGGCACGGCGCATGCACAGCACACAGTGCACTTACCGATGATGTTGGGCAGGAACAGGAAGATGTTCTCTTCGTTCTGAAACCTCTCGTCTAGCTGCTGTAAGACCACCTCGCTCATTCGTCGTGCTCGGCCAACTGTCGCATGGCCATTCGGCTGCTTCTCCTCAGCCATACTGGGACGTTGGGACTAGAGACGAGATTGACACAGAGATTGCTCGGTCGCAAGTTTCAATTTGCAGAAGCAACAGCTAATCTTACAGCGAGTGGTACTGTTCAGGAGTGTCTCGTATCTTTGGCAGCTGCCTTATTTCCAGACTGGTGTGAGGAGAACCCCAGCATGTGTTGCACATAATTTCTACCAGAACGCCGGAAGCATGGAAACACTAGTTGCGATTCAGGGTCTGGAGTCGCGTCAGTTTAGTCAGCACGTGTTCGTGCTTAGGGATGGAGTCGTTTGAATAGGAGACATGTAATTTATGTAAATGTACGAGTCATCAATCATCACATGGCTACTGTCTTCGGTTCCTTGGGTCGTTGGCTTCCTGCCTCTTGTAGTCGCGAGCCTCCTTCGTGCCCAGGCTGCCGTAGCCTCCCTCCTGCCGACGTTCCCATCCACCCAGACGCACCACCAGACACGTCGCATTATCGCCCTCCGTAGAGACTTCGGTGGCGAAACTGACCACGTTTCTGGCTGCCTGCTCGGGCGTTTTTGCTTCTTTGACGATATCGACAATTTCTTGGTCGTTGAGCGTGCCTGATACACCATCCGAGACTAACACCATGAACGAGTACTCAGCTGCTCCGAGCTCGACTCTTCTGATCTCTGGCTCGGCAGAGACCCCTATTCTCTTGGAGCCAACATCACCGAACGCCCTAGTATTGGCTAGACCAGAGATTCGTTCTTGACCAAAGGAATCGGTGACGAAGGTAGCTGCGTATCGTCGAAGTCGATTTGCCTCGATTGGCGACGACGGGTGGTGGTCGGTGGTGAGTGGTATACCAACGCCCGTCGCCGTCGAACACAACAGGATCCTGGTGTCTCCGACGTGCGCGACGAGCATCGACGAAGATGTCGCTGGGTTCCAAAATGGGGTTGGCGAAGGAGTAGACACGACGGCGATGCTGCATGTGCTGCCTCCTTTGAACGACCTTTGCTCGCGCTTGGCGGCAGGCTGAGTCTTGCCGAGGATTTCATCTTCGTTGACCGGCTTCTCGGCTCTAACATTGTCCATAGACTCGGCGTCCTTGGCCGCTTGAGCTGACACAAAGTCGTAGTCAGCCTTCAGGAAGGCATAAGTGACCACCTCTTCTATGACTGACCCTTGCGCCTCGACTTTGCTGCTGCCTTTCGGGTCCTTCTCGGCTTCAGTGTTGTCCCCGTAGATGGAGAAGTATGCTGGCTTGAAGCGTCTGAAGTAACCGCCGACCAGCTTCTTCCAATTCTGCACCAGCTGTGTCTCGAGGTCTCGAATGCTTTCCTGTTCCGCATCTTGTACGACTGGTGGTGCAGTTTCAACGTACGACGGCTGCTCGCCATCCGTGTAACCAGCGGCAACCTTGTCGGGCACGTCTTTTTTGTCCACTATGTTGACTGCTTTCAACGCCTCTTTGGCTCGCTGTTTGACCTCCCCTTCTTCGGAACCTGGCTGCGCATCATGAGGACCAGCAGTCTGGAGGCTCGAAGTCAGGTTGAAGCCCCTGGCTGTCCTTTCGAGGTAGCCATGCAGCTCTTCTCTCAGGTAATCGCTACATTCAGCACCACCGTGTCCATCAAAGACACCAAAGTAGAAGACCTGGGGGTCGCCACTCGCACTGTCCGCACCGCGAACGTCAGCACTCCTTTTGGAGGTGACGGACCGGGGTGGTCGCTTGGCGAAGGCGGGGAGTTCTATGACCCCAGCTTGATGCGAGTCCTCATTGTAGGGCCGGCTCCCTCTAGACACGCATGCGCCGTAATGATGTTTCGCGCTCTTCAGGGGAATGCGTACGACTGTCGTGTCGCGGGAGGGATGTGCTGCAGGAGCTGCTCGATCGGTGCCAGTGCGGGTATGAGGGGTCGATGACTTGCGGTCGAACTTGGGGCCCGGGACGCCAGTGCGAGAATCGGGATGCAGCGAAGAGGAGGGCAGATGCGTTACGAAGTAGTCGTGAAAGTGGCGCCTCTGTTGGGCGCCATAGCCATAGCTCGAGGCGGATGGAGGGAACTTGGGCCGATAGCGATCTCGAGAGACTTGCCGGATGTACTGGGGCAGCAGCTCAGCATATCGCTCGCCATTAACCCTGCTGCCGTGGAACATGACAGCTTCGACATTCGCAGCCAGCCATGACATTGGTTGTCTGCTAGGCAACTTGACAGACTTGAGGGGGTCGGAAGCGTCGCATCAGTCGATTCGACAGCTACTGTACCTAACGAGGTAGATTTGCCCGGTTGATCTGCGGCTTAGAGGCTTAGACGCTCGCCTCCATGCGCTCTTCTTGTCGGCTTCTGGGGAGAGGACCCACTCGGCGAGTCATGCCTACGTCAACTAATTATTTCACCAATGCTAACTTATCCAAGTGCGCTTCACGATCAGGTCTAGAAATGCCATGTAGCGGTCCATTGCCTCGATCTATCTATTCGTCGATGTTGGTCTATCAGAGCTTGGTAGAGCTTGAGCCGTGTACTTGTCCATCTTGAGTGATTGGTCCTCGCACCATTCCCGCACCGTATGAGTCAAAGCTCTCATCGCCGTGGAAATGCCACCCTCTTTCTTCACCACCACTGAGGTGACCACACCAGCTATTCAAGATGCAGTCCCAACCCCCGGTCACTCCCTTGCCTCGCCAGTCCATCTCGTCGTATTCCTGGTCTTTTGCTCGCCTCTGGAATTTGCTGATACCACAAGTAAAACATCGGAAGTCTTCTTCGTCAGGGTCATCCGGCATTTCTCCAGTGAGCACTCTCCCAGAACATATGATTTGAGCCGCATGGCCACAGATCAACAGGGTGACTTCCTCCGAGCCTCTGCCGCACGACGCGTATTCTTGGTCAATGTCTTGTATCACCCTCGTGAATGCTTTAGCAATGCGATCATGAATTTCCGGTATCCGTTCGCCATGTCTATCTGGAATGACCTTGGACTGATACTGATCATCGACAAATGGGAAGAAGTCTTGTTTCAGGCGCTGCGCTGTGGCTGGCACGGGTTGTTCGAACCAAGCATGGCCGAACCACTCTCCAAACCCTCGCTCGCCACGCACTTGAAGATCCGGCGCCACACTGCTTCTGAGCCGGTCCATCGTAGGCTTCAGTGTCTGGAAACACCGATAGAAGAGACTCGAATATACTCGAAGCCGGTCATGTTTGGCCAGTTCTCCCAGCTGCCCTGCCAGATACGCGCCTGTCTCATCTGCTTGGTCAACTCCGTGAGAGACTAGAGGAGGGTCGGCAGGCAGCTTGGTGGGATAAGGGTGATTTGCCGTGTACTTGCCCGTCGTAGGGTCTAATGTCCATGCTACACGATGGCCGTGCCGTAGCAGCAGTATTTCGGTGACTGGCATGTTGATCGAGTGATGGGAAAGTCTTCAAGTGTCGACAGTTTCAAAGAACCCTCTGTGACGGATGTCAAGGAGCACGCTTTCTAAACACGCTACAGCCTCCAAGTCAAGATGCAGAGGACGCGTTACCCACTTTATGTATTAGACTGGACGCGAGAGGAATTACAAGGCGACATAAGATGATGGGGCTATTGGGATATTTGCGAGAAGAATAAACAGATGCCTCGGGACCTGGAGACATTAGTTCTCATCTTTTACTGGAGCTTCACCGTAGGATCTTCGTCCACCACATCTGGAAGCGCTTCCGCCGCGAACGCCAGTGCGAGGAAGGCATTGTGAAGCTAGGCGCAATATGTGTGGTCTTCAAGGCGACAATAGCTATAGTAGTACATGATAAATGAGATCACCTTAAAAGGGCCTGCAGGAGAGGTGAGGATGGGCAGAATGTGTCTGGCTTCCGCCTAAGCAAAACAGCACCAGGTTTGCTCGGTTTGATTCACTTGCGGCACCTCAAGCTCGTGCCTATGCAACAGTAAGAAGATATGCTGTAGTAGCCACAAGCATGAAAGTGAGCACGCCGCGTAGGCCATTCGACAACCTGCTTCGAAAGACATTCGTGTGTCCATCCTGCTCAACTCTGCGACTTCCTGATGCGGCCCAACCCTCACGAAAACGTCGACGGCTAGAACGCAGTGCCTCGACTTTGAGCACGACAGCTATCAATGGGACGAGACGGATCCCACAGCGGAACCAGCCTCTGTATGAAGCCTTGACTGAAATCAGAGCCAAAGCTCCAGGCCATGTCAATCTAAGCAGACTGCAGCTAGCTTTGCAAGGTCTGGAATCTGAACAACCGGTGACGCGAATAGCTCTGCTTGGGCTCAACGTTCAAGATGTCGCACGCCAGATAGCAAAACTGCTGCTCGCAGACGCCTTGGAGGATGCGCAAGGCTGGGAAGAGCAGATACTGCGGCAGCAGGCGGCGCAGGGCCTCTTGATCAGATACGGCCAACCCCAAAATTCCCCTTTTCCCCAGCGGACGCCATTGCCTATCCTGCATATACCCTCGCCCCTCCTCGAGAGGCTCAACGTCGAATTGCTCATCTCGTCTGTCAATGCCGAGCACAGCATCACCAACATCATCCCCGCAGAAACCTTCCTCGCGCCCGCCATTGGGGTACCTACAGCCTTTGACGGACGCCAAGTCACCGTCAACCAACCTGTTCATAGCACGTTGGTAATTGCACAGGGGTTGGAAGAGCTTGTCACGGCTATACAGTTGTTGTCAGCTACCGGTTTCCAGACCGAAGAGGACAAAGAGACGGTCGTGCTACTTGCCAATCTCCCGGGTAGTAACTCCCAATCGTACGATCGAGTGCTACTATCCGATGTCAAAAGAGCCGAGAAAGGCCTCGCAGCGATACGCCGGTCAACGTCAGAAGCTTCCATGTATAGCCAGGAATGGGTTGCCTCGGGTATGCCACAGATCGCAGAATGGTTCAGTAAACACACAACGACCGAACAGTCTTCGAAGACTGCTAGTCCCGCTGTTAGTAGACTGGTGTCTGCCCTTTTGGGGGCTGCAGCAGTCAGTGTCGAGAGGGATGCATTGGCACTGCATCAGCAAATCCGACCGGGTGGCCTCGACATGGCTGTGCGCACGCAGATCGAGTCCGCTGTGGAGGACTTCTCGAGAGCAGCTCACCAAGAGCTCCAATCAGGGTTAGCATCAGCCTGGTCATCACGTAATTGGCGCAAGCTATCATGGTACAAGCTATTCTGGCGAGTCGATGATGTGGGCTTGATCATCTCGGATCTGGTGACTAACACATGGCTTCCAAAGACAGAAAGAGCAGTCTATGAATTCTCTGGCCGGCTTACGCAGATCGGCATAAACCCTGTCATGGCAGAGCCTGAGGTGCCAGAGGTGGAACAGAAGACTGCCTTTGAGCCAGAGCCGGCAAAACCGACTATATTGGACCCTGCTCCGCCGTTGCTCGCTACCGCCACCACAGCCCCGTCGAACGAGCTCATGGCGCCACCCTCAGAGCCCGTGATAGAAGCTGTCTCGCCAGGTCAGCAACCCCGCGTCAAAATGAGACCATCCGCACTACCAGCACCTATCACCACAGCCATCTCTACCTCACGCAGGGACCATCTCAGTCGGCAAATCACAATCTTGACCACGACGGCGCAGCAGCTCGTTTTCCGAACACTCTCAATCTCAGGTTTGTCGGCTGGTCTCTCTGCACTGACCTACGCCTCGACGATTGCGCCGACGCTATATGAAGCGGGCAGCATATTCGCTGCAGGCACAGTCTTTGCTCTATACAGAATGCAGAGTGGTTGGCAGCAAGCAACGAAAACACTCGAGCATGGCCTTTTCGAGGAGGGTAGAGAAGTGATCAGACGGACTGTGCAGAGGATGCGCCAGTTAGTAGACATCAAGGCTGCCGAAATGGTGCCAGGGGATCCAGTTGAGCAACAAATGCTGGCCGACGCTCAAGGAGCGGTTGAGAAGGCTCGACAAGCGTTCAAGGAGCTGCAGGAACAGACAAGGCCGGCTGGTTCGGAAGGCAAGAGACAGTGAAAGATCGAGTTCTAGTGAGCAGCTGGCAGCCCTCATGGCATCCAAGTTTGTGCAATACTAGATGTTGTCTGTCACCTGTACTCCTTTGACTTATCGGTAGTGTTTCCTTTTTGGGCATGTGCCAATTTACGCGTCACGCGTCTCGACGCGTCTGACGGAGATGATGTTTTGACCCGCGAAGATATGTAGAACGTACTTACAAGATACAAGACACCTCATAAGCTTCACACAACATGCCTGACAGACCGCCTGTAGCACCACGAGTCGCACAGCCTCCGGGCAAGACCTTTCTTGAATTCTCACCTGATGGACAGCGGATGCTCGTTGCAGGATGCGCAAATTATGCCCGCTCGTTCAGGACGAATGATGATGGCGAGCCAGACATGATAGACCATGTTCACGATGATACGCTCGCAATAGCCTGTGGTGTAGGTGTCTGTCAGGTCTACAACGAGCGGTGCTGACTGGAGTAGAACGACTATGCTATCCTCGGAGCCGAAGACGGCACCGTCTGCGAGTATTCAGTAGCAGAAGGGAACCAGAACAACCTGAAAGAGGTCCTTGTCCGCTTTACTCTTCCTGTGCGAGATGTTGCACTGTCCCCAGACGAAGAGTGGGTAGCAGCCAGTAGCGACGAAGTCGAGGTCAAGATCGTGAACAGGCACGACATCGAGCAGATTCATGTCCTACGAAGTCACCCCAAGCCGATAAAACATCTAAGCTACGATCCCACTGGCACATGGTTAGCGGCTTCGTGTACCGATGGCAAAATATATATGTACAACGTCGAGGGTGAAGAACCGAAGTATGTGAGAGCAATAGATGGGATCATACAGAGACTGG